>Ga0075424_100000605_pt1 | contig 28683 bp, 30 predicted proteins | sample SoiMethybrSBSTD3_FD_75301 | JGI IMG/M metagenome (GOLD analysis project Ga0075424, IMG submission 75301) | Bulk soil microbial communities from a Populus tree surrounding site in Tennessee, USA - Soil MetaG P. TD hybrid SBSTD3 | ecosystem: Environmental > Terrestrial > Soil > Tree plantation... | reverse complement strand
CCTCTTCTTCGGCGGCGCGAACGCCGTCGAGGTGGAGGAGATGGGCGACCTCGCAGCCGCCGGCGACGAGCGCCGCGGCGGCGCAGGCGTCGTCGTCTCTTCATAGGCCGTGAACCAGCGCCGGCGTTCGTGAGCCTCTACGCGCTGTCCGGATCGAGCGGCGCGACCTTCCCGTTCCGCCCCGCACGCTCGCGCAGCGTGTGCTCGAGCCGCACCGCCTCGAGCGCGGTCTCGAGTAGCCGCACGAGCGCCTGCATGCGCGCGCGAGGAGAGGTCATCGCGAGCAGCTCCTGCTTCGCGTCGACGGCGAAGTCGACGCGCGCCGCAAGCTCGAAGTCGTAGCGCGGTGACGACGGGTCGGGCAGGTCGACGTCGCTCTCGGCAGCCGTCGCCAGCTCGCGGAACACCTCCGTCGCGCGCTCGACGTCGCCGTCGAGCGGCGGCTCGTCGTCGTCCTCGACCGCCTCGACGACGCCGGTCGTGAAGGAGCGGCCGGACGTGAGCTCGAGCAGTCGAAAGCGCTCGCCACCCTCGACGACGATGTTCATGCTTCCGTCCTCGAGCACCTCGAGCACCTGCGCGACCGCAGCGCGCGTCCCGATCTCGTGCACGGCGCCGTCGCCGGTCGAGAGCACCAGCCCGAACTCCTCGCCGTTCTCGACGCAGTCGTCGATCAGCTCGCGGTAGCGCGGCTCGAAGATGTGCAGCGGGATGCGCTCGGTCGGAACGAGCACGATCGGCAGCGGGAAGAGCCCGAGCTCTGGCACGGCTGGAGCCTACGGACTCCGCTCGGCCCCGTCGAAGGCCACCAACGCCCCGACGCCGCTCGAGCCTGAGAAAGCGCAGTATCGGCACGCTCGAGACACACCTTCGTCACAGGTTCGACGTTAGGCTCGCGGTGGGGAGGAGGCCGGGAACACCTGGCGCCACAAACCGGCCAGGGGAGCCGGAGCCACGTCTCGCGGGTAGGGTCAGGGCCGTGAGCAGCGGGTTCTCCGATGTCGCTGACGGCTTCTTCCGCCCGAGCGTCGACGGGTTGACGCCGTACCAACCGGGGAAGCCGGTCGAGGACGTCCAGCGCGAGCTCGGGCTCGAGCGGGTGATCAAGCTCGCGTCGAACGAGGGCCCGTTCGGGCCGTTCCCGGCGGCGCTCGACGCGATGGCGCGCGCGGCGGGCGAGCTCAACCGCTACCCGGACGGCGGTGCCTACCGCCTCCACGAGGCGCTCGCCGCCCGGCACGGCGTGCCGCTCGACGCAATCTGCGTCGGCGCCGGCGCGGACGGGTGCATCGACATGCTGAGCCAGGCGATCCTCGACCCCGGGCACGCGATCGTGTGTGGCTGGCCGTCGTTCCCGAGCTACGTCATCTACGCGCGCAAGCAGGGCGCCGAGACGACGCTCGTCCCACTCGTCGACCAACGCTACGACCTCGACGCGCTCCTCGCCGCGGTCACGCCGCGCACCAAGCTCGTCTACATCTGCCATCCGAACAACCCGACCGGCACGATGAACACCGTCGACGAGCTCGACGCCTACTTCGCGCGCGTCCCGGAGCACGTGCTCACCGTGATCGACCAGGCGTACTTCGAGTACATCGACCGGCCCGACTATCCGGATGCCGTCGAGCGCTACCTGAAGCAGGGTCTGCGGGCCGTCGTGCTGCGGACGTTCTCGAAGATCTACGGCCTCGCAGGTCTCCGCGTCGGGTACGCCGTCGGGCCCCGCTCGGTGTGCGCATCGATGGCGAAGGTCCGGCGCCCGTTCGACATCACGACGACCGCGCAGGTCGCGGCCGTTGCCAGCATGGACGACGATGCGGAGCTCGCGCGCCGCCGCGCCGTCAACTCGCAGGGACTGCTGCGACTCGAGGGGATCTTGCGCGAAAAGGGGCTCGACCCCGCGCCGTCGGTCGGCAACTTCCTCTATGTCGAGACGGGCGCCGACGCGAACGAGCTGTTCGAGCGCCTGCTGCGCGAAGGGGTGATCGTGCGGCCGCTCGCCGGTTTCGGCTCCCCGACAGCGATTCGCATCTCCGTCGGGACGCCCGAGGAGATCGACGTGCTCGCGGACGCACTCGCCCGCGTCCTCCAGCGCGCCTGATCTCGTACGCTGCGCGCCGCGTGCAGTCGTCGCTCCGCCGCCAGCTCGCGCTCCTGAAGAGCGCCCGCAGCTTCCGCCTGCTGTTCGTCGCGACCCTCGGCTCGGGCGTCGGCACGTGGATGGCGACGATCGCGCTGACCGCCGACCTCACCGCGCGCACGCACTCCCCATGGTGGGTGAGCGCGCTCTTCATCGTCACGTTCCTGCCCTCGGTCGTCGTCGGGCTCGTCGCCGGGCCTCTCGTCGATCGCCTGTCGCGGAAGCGGCTGATCGTCAACGCCGATCTCGCACGGCTCGCCGTCTTCGTCGCGCTCGTCTTCGTCGACAGCGCGCCCGCGCTCGTCTTGCTCGCGGCCGTCGCGGGATTCGCGAACTCGTTCTTCAGGCCGGCGGTGCTCGCCGGCGTCCCGAATCTCGTCGAGGAGAAGGATCTCGCGCACGGGACGTCGCTCCTCCAGGCGACGGACTGGGCGGCTGCAGCGCTCGGCCCGGTCGTCGGCGGCGCGATCGTCAGCGTCTGGGGCGTCGACGTCGTCTACTGGATCAACGCCGCGACGTTCCTGTTCTCGGCGTTGCTGATCATGCGCATCCCGGCGCGGCTGCTGCAGAGCGAGCGGGCGATCACACGCGGGCACTGGCGCGACCTCGCCGACGGGTTCGCGCCGTTCCGCGCCTCGCCGGCGCTGCTGACGGCGTTGCTCGCCTTCGGCTTCGCGATGATCGCGGCCGGCCTCAACAACGTCGCCGAGATCTTCCTCGCCGAGCGTGCGCTCCACCGCGGTGCGTTCGGCTACGGCCTCCTGTGGACGGCGACAGGCATCGGCCTCGTCGCGGGTAGCCTCGTCAGCGGTTCGCTGCTCGAGCGGCATGAGGTCCGCAGCGTCTACCCGCTCGTTTTCCTCCCGTGGGCCGTCGGCCTCTTCGGCGCCGGCGTCGCGCCGACCATCTGGTTCGCCGCCGTCGCCATGGTCGTCGCCGGGTTCGGGAACGGGCTGACGTTCCCGATGACCGTGGTGATCGTGCAGCGCAACACGTCGGACCGCGTCCGTGGCCGCGCGTTCACGGTGATCATCAGCGTGCACAACGCGATCCTCGGGGTCGCGATGGTCTCGGCGGGAGCCCTCCTCGTGCACGCCGGCCCGCGCTGGACCTACGTCCTCGCTGCTGCCGCGCTGCTGGTCGGCGCCGCCACGGCGTTCGCGCTCCTCCGCACGGCGCCGGCGCCGGCGGCCATCGGCGACGAGCCGGCGACGTAGCATTCGCAGCCGTGGCCGACCGGCGTGAGTGGACGCGCGAGACGCTCGTACAGGCCGTGCGCGCCGGCGACCGGCGCGCACTGGCGCGCGCCATCACGCTCGTCGAGAACGGCGACCCGCTCTCCTACGAGGTCGTGCACGACCTCTACCCCGAGACCGGGCGCGCGTACGCGGTCGGGGTGACCGGCCCCCCCGGCGTCGGCAAGTCGAGCCTCATCTCGGGGCTGATTCGGATCATGCGGGAGCGGGATCGCACCGTCGGGGTGATCTCGGTCGATCCGTCCAGCCCGTTCACGCAGGGCGCGTTGCTCGGCGACCGGATCCGACTCACAGAGCACTTCCTGGACCCCGCCGTGTTCATCCGCTCGATGGGCACGCGCGGGCACCTCGGCGGCCTCGCCGAGACGACGCTGCAGGCGCTGCTCGTGCTCGATGCGGCGCAGAAGGACGTCGTGTTCCTCGAGACCGTCGGCACCGGGCAGAGCGAGGTCGGCGTGCTCGCGATCGCGGACACCGTCGTCCTCGCGCTGATGCCCGGTTCAGGCGACTCGATTCAGGCGCTCAAGGCCGGGATCATGGAGATCCCCGATGTCATCGCCATCAACAAGATGGATCACCCGATGGCGAAGACGATGCTGAACGAAGTGCGCCAGGTGCTGGCGCTCGGGCCGCGCGAGGGCTGGCGGCCGCCGATCGTGCTCACCGAGGCGATGCGCGGCGAGGGCCTCGAGACGCTCGCCGCCAAGATCGACGAGCATCGCAGTTGGCTCGAGGCCGAGGGGGAGCTGGAAGAGCGTCGGCGCCGCAACCTCGCGCGCGAGGTCTTCCAGGTCGCCTCAGCGCGGGCGCGCCGTCACATCGAGCGGGCGGTGCAGGACGACACCGAGTTACGACGGCTCCTCGACGAGGTACAGGAGCGGAAGCTCGATCCGCTCACAGCCGTGCGTGAGATTCTGGAGCAGGTCTTCCACATTGGCGACGCAGACCGCACCCACACTCGCTGACGTCGAGGCCGCCCGCGGCCGGATCCTCGACCACGCGCGCGTGACGCCGGTCTACGGATCGGAGACGCTGTCGCGGCGCGCCGGCCGCAAGGTCTGGCTGAAGGCCGAGAACCTGCAGCGCACGGGCTCGTTCAAGGTGCGCGGCGCGGTCAACAGGCTCTCGCTGCTCGGTCCAGAGGAACGCCGTGCGGGCGTGATCGCCGCAAGCGCAGGCAACCACGGTCAGGCAGTCGCGTGGGCCGCCCGCGAGCTCGGGATCACGGCGACCGTGTTCATGCCGCAGGACGCGCCGATGGCGAAGGTCGAGGCGACGCGCAACTATGGCGCGCACACGGTGCTCACCGGCGCCGGGTTCGACGAGGCGCTCGCGGCAGCGACCGACCGCGCGCGGGAGACGTCCGCGACGTTCGTGCACGCGTTCGAGGACGAGGCGATCATCGCCGGGCAGGGGACGATCGGCCTCGAGCTCGCGGACGAGCTGCGTCACGTCGGCACGTTCGTGCTGCCCGTCGGCGGCGGCGGGCTCGCCGCGGGGATCGCGATCGCGCTGCGCGCGCTACGACCGAGCGTCAGGATCGTCGGCGTGCAGGCGGGCAAGACCCGTGGCAGCACGATCGCCGACGGCATCGCCGTGAAGCATCCAGGGACGTTGACGATGTCGATCCTCGACGACCTGCTCGACGACCTCGTCCACGTCGAGGACGAGTCGATCGCCGAGGCGATCACGATCCTCCTCGAGCGGGCGAAGCTCGTCGTCGAAGGCGCAGGCGCCGCCTCGACCGCCGCGTTGCTCGACGGCATCGTCGGCGGCAGCGGCGACGTCTGCGTCCTCCTCTCGGGCGGCAACATCGACCCGACGATGCTCATCTCGGTGATGCGGCACGGGCTGACGCTCGCCGGGCGCTACCTCGTCTTCCGGACGCGTATCGCCGATCGCCCGGGCTCGCTCGTCGAGCTGCTCGAGCTCATCGCTGCGGAGCGCGGCAACGTCGTCTCGGTCGAGCACCACCGTGAAGGGATGGAGATCGACGTCGTCGAGACGGAGGTGTCGCTGACGGTCATCACCCGCGACTCGGCGCACTGCGGACAGCTCGTCACTGCGCTCGAGTCGCGCGGCTACACCGTCGATCGCCTGGCCTAGACGACCGCCCGCCGAGGAAACGCGTGAACCTGGTTCGCTGCGCGAACCAGGTTCCGCTACGTGCCGCAGCGGCGGAAGGCGACCGTGTCGGCGAAGTCCGCAATGCCGCCGTCGGCGACGGCGCGGACGTCGAAACCTTCGCGCTGTAGCAGCGATGCGGCGATCGCAGCGCGCGGGCCGCTCTCGCACACGGTGACGACCGGCCGCGAGCGGTCGAGCGCGCCGCAACCGAGCTTACGAAGGAGCCGATACGGCACGTTCTGCGAGCCGGGGATGTAGCCGCCGTCGCGCTCGGTCGTCTCGCGGACGTCGACGAGCTGCAGCTCCGGCGACGCCAGCATCCGCCTGAGCTCGCCGACGTCGAGCGTGGCGAGCGTCGCGGTGGCGTGCGGTGCCGTCACGTACCCGACGATGTCGAGGAGACCGACCGCCCACAGCCTCCGGGCCGCCTCGTCGGCCTGCTGCCGCGACGCCGCGTGCAGCACGATCTGCTCGGCGGGGTCGAGCACGAACCCCGCCTTCGTCCCGAACTGGCCGCCGTCGAGCGGGACGCTGATCGCGCCCGGTATGTGACCTTCGGTGTACGCCGCGAACGGACGCACGTCGAGGACTGTCGCGTCGCCGGGCTCGTCGAGCTCCTCGGGCGCCGCGGGGCGCGGCACCCAGGGGCCGCGGTTGAGCGCGACGACGCGCTCCGTCGTCGGCGGGCGCGGCGTGGAGACCGACGCCGACACGAGCACGAACTCCTGCACGTCGCCGAACTGCAGCGCGTCGTTCGTGAGCCGCTCCTTCGCGATCGTCGACGACCACTCGGTGCTCATGCCTCCGCCGCAGAGCGACCCCGCGACGTGCCCGGGATAGACCTGGACGCCGTCGCCGAGCTCGACGAGCCGCCTCAGGGATGCGAAGAGCTCCTCCGCGCCTTCGCGCGCCGCGACGGCGAGGTCGGGACGGGCAGCGGCGCCGACGAAGAGCGAGTCGCCCGTGAGCGCGAGCTCGTCGTCGACCACGAACGCGCAGTGCTCGGGCCGGTGCCCCGGCGTGTGCAGTACGCGAACGCGCACCGAGCCCACCGAGACGACATCGCCGTCGGCGAGCGGCTCGAACGGATAGTCCGGCGCCGCGATCGAGCTGATCGCGACCGCCAGCCCGTGCTCGAGCGCGAACCGGCCGTGGCCCGATACATGGTCTGCGTGCGTGTGCGTCTCGAGCACGCGCTCGATGCGCACGCCTTCCTCCTCCGATGCGGCGAGGTATTGCTCGATCTCGAACGACGGGTCGACGACGACGGCGACCGCCGCGTCGGTGTCACCCACGAGATACGAGGCACACCCGAGGTCCCCGTTCACGAACTGCCGAAAGAGCAGCACGGGTCGTCAGGCTAACAGGGGCTACGGCGGGGGCGGCCGCAACCAGAGGTACAGGCCGAGGAAGAGCGCGCCGAGCGCGAGCACCGCTGCGACGATCGCGACGCCGAGCGCGCCGCGGCCCAGCGAGCGCGCTCCCTTGTCCTCGTTGCCGCTCGCCGTCACGTCGAGTGCGACGCGATACGTGATCGACTTCCCCGTCCGGTCGCCGACGAGCACGTTGAAGAGCACGGTTTCCGGCCTCGAAGGCGCGGTGCCGCGAATTGCAAATCGGGCGAACGTCCCTTTGGGGATCATCCCGCCCGACCACGTGACCGCCTGACCGGTCCGCGACTGCGTCCACGTGGGCTTCGCCTCGACGTCGTCGAGCTCGAAGTCCTGCGGGATGCCGAGCGTCACGTGGTCGACGCCGATCGGGTCGTCGATGTTCGGAACCGAGAAGTCGAGGTCGACGAGCGCGCCCGTGTGCACCTGCGACGGATTGATCGAGAGGTGCCCGGTGGCCCCGGCCGGGGTTGCGAGCACGAGGAGTCCCACCGCCGAGAGCGTGTAGAGGCCGAGCCTACAGGCCAAGGTGGCGGGCGATCACCATGCGCTGGACCTCATTCGTCCCCTCGCCGATCTCGAGGATCTTCTGGTCGCGGTACAGGCGCGAGATTGGATACTCGTCCATGAAACCGTAGCCGCCGTGGATCTGGAGGCCCCAGTTCGCGGCGCGATGCGACAGCTCGCCGGAGTAGAGCTTCGCCATCGCGGCCGTTCGCCCGAAGTCGCGTCCCTTGTCCTTCTCCCACGCCGCCTTGTAGACGAGCCCGCGCGCAGCCTCGATCTCCGTCGCGATGTCGACGAGCTTCTCCTGTACCGACTGGAACTTCGAGATCGGCCGGCCGAACTGCTCGCGTTCCTTCGCGTACGCATACGCGAGGTCGTAGCAGCCCTGCGCAAGGCCCACGCCCATCGCGGCGACGGAGATACGGCCGCCGTCGAGGATCTCGAGGAACTGCTGGAAGCCCTCCCCACGCGGGCCGAGCAGATTCCCCTCGGGGACGCGCGCCCCCTGGAAGCTCAGCTCGCGCGTGTCCGACGCACGCCAGCCGAGCTTGTTCATCGGCGCCGAGATGACGTAGCCCGGCGCGCCGTTCGGGACGATGACGTTCGAGATCTCGCCGTCCGCGGTGCGCGCGGTGATCGTCACGCACGCGGTGATGTCCGTGCCGGCGTTCGTGATGAACATCTTCGCGCCGTCGATTACCCACTCACCGTCCTCGAGCCGCGCGGTCGTGCGCGTCGCGCCGGCGTCCGAGCCCGCATTCGGCTCGGTCAATCCGAACGCGGCGAGCTTCCTGCCCGCCGCCAGTTCGGGCAGCCATTGCCGCCGCTGCTCCTCGCTTCCGAAGTAGTAGATGGGCAGCGTGCCCAGCGAGTGGTGGGCCGCGACGGTGATGGCGACCGACGAGTCGATTCGCGTGAGCTCCTCGACGGCGATCGCGTAGGAAACGGTGTCGGTGCCGGCGCCGCCGTATTCCTCGGGGATCGTCATGCCCATGATCCCGAGCTCGCCGAGCTCCGCGACGAGCTCGTAGGGGAAGCGCTTCTCGCGGTCGAGCTCCTCCGCGACCGGCGCGATCTTCTCCTCCGCGAAGCCGCGGACCGTGTCGCGCAGCAGCTGATGCTCGTGGTCGAGATCGAAGTTCATGCGGCGTACCGCTGCGCGAGCTCGACGATGAGGCGGACGCCGTAGCCCGTGCCGCCCTGGTCGAGTGCGTAGTCGGGACGCTTGCGCGAGATGAACGCGGGGCCTGCGATGTCGAAGTGCGCCCAGGGCCCCTCGCCGGTGAATTCGCGGAGGAACTCGGCGGCGAGGCACGCGCCGGCCTCGCGCAGCTCGGAGCCGTTCTTCATGTCTGCGAAGTCGGAATCGACGTAACGGCGGTAGCGCGGGTGCAGCGGGAAGCGCCAGGCGAGATCGCCGCTCGCGCGCGACGCGGCGTCGAGCTCCGCCGCGAGCTCGTCGTCGTTCGAGAACCAGCCCGCGTACAGATCGCCGAGCGCGACCGACATCGCTCCGGTGAGCGTCGCGAAGTCGACGATGTGCGTGGCGCCGCTCTCACGCGCGTAGTGCAACGCGTCGGCGAGGATCAGCCGTCCTTCCGCGTCGGTGTTGATGATCTCGATCGTCTTGCCGTTGGACGCGCGCAGGATGTCGCCCGGCTTGTACGCGCGGCCGTCCTGCATGTTCTCCGTCGACGCGACGACGGTGAGCACGCGCACGGGCAGCCCGAGCTCGGCGATTGCGGCGGTCCCCTCGATCACGGCGGCGCCACCGCACATGTCGCCCTTCATGTCCTGCATCCGCAGGGCGGGCTTGAGCGAGACGCCGCCTGAGTCGAACGTCATCGCCTTGCCGACGAGCCCGAGGGTCACATCCGCGCGCGCCTCCGGCGGCTCGTAGCGCATCACGATCAGCTGCGGGTCCTCCGCGCTGCCGGCGGCCACGGCTGCGAACGCGCCCATCCCCTGCGACTCGATCCAGTCGCGGCCGTGCGACTCGACGGTCACGTGCGGGAACGCGTGGCTGCGCGCGTGTGAGGCGAGCGCAACAGGCGTCAGGTCGTTCGGCGGCCGGTTCGCAAGGTCGCGCGCGGCATCGAGGTGCGTCATGATCGTCGCCTGACGGGTGACGAGCCCCTGCAGCTCCTGCGGCGCGTCGAGCGCGAGCGTGAGCTGGGGCCGGCTGTCGTACCCGACCTTGAAGAGCCCCGGGTCGTACGCGCCGTAGGCCGTGCCCTCGAGGATCGCCCGTACCTGGTCGGCATCCTCGGCGCGCCAGGCGATCGTTCCGCCTTCGCGCCGCAGGGACCGGGCGGCGCGCGCGGCGGTCGTGCGCCATCCGTCCGCGTCGAGCTGGGCGGGCGGGCCGATCCGCAGCTCGGTCTCGGTCCGGCGGACGACGCCCGCGTCGAGCTCTCGGTCGATCCTCGCCCGGACGTCGGAGCCTGCCGGCTCCTTGATCTCCACCCGCATCGCGGCGCGATGCTACCGGTGATCGGGGTGCGGTAGCGTTGACTCGTGAATCAACTCGACGAAAAGGAGACGTGGTGGCAGCCCAGGAGTTCTTCGACAGCCTCGCGACGCGCGCAGACCCGGCGAAGCTCGCAGGGATGAGCAACTCGTACGTGTTCGACATCGACGGCGAAGGGCAGTGGCACGTCGACGTGCGCGACGGCGCGATCAGCGTCACGCCGGGTGGGGGAGACGCGGACGCCACGATCTCGGCCTCGAGCGAGACGTTCGACAAGATCATCGCCGGCCAGCAGAACCCGACGACCGCGTACATGACCGGCAAGCTGAAGATCAAGGGCGACATGGGCGCGGCCATGAAGCTCCAGAAGCTCTTCTGAGAGACTCGTCGCGTGACCGCCTCGGTCCACGCGCACGACGACGACGATGAGCGGCCGGCCTGGTCGCTCCCGAGCGCGGCGGTCCGCCGGATCGCCCTCGACAATCCGCTGCCCGAGCGCGTCGACCGGGAGTGGGCGTTCGCGGGCGCGACCGGCAGGGGCGTGAAGGTGTGCGTCGTCGACAGCGGCATCGAGGCGGGCCATCCGGCGGTCGGCGCCGTCGCAGGCGCGGTCGCCGTCTCCGTCGACGCAGACGGCAACACCGTCGTCGTGCCCGACGAGGAGGGCGACCTCTGCGGGCACGGCACCGCGTGCGCGGGCGTGATCCGGGCGCTCGCCCCCGAGGCCGAGATCCACTCGGTGCGCGTCCTGGGCTCGGGCTTCACGGGGACGGGGAAGGTGCTGCTCGCGGGGCTCCGGTGGGCGGTCGAGCAGGACTACACGGTGATCAACATGAGCCTCTCGACGACAAAGCGCGCCTTCAGCGAGGTGCTCCGCGAGATCGCGGACACCGCCTACTTCAAGCGCACCGTCCTTGTTGCCTCGGCGCACAACATGCCCGTCGAGTCGTTCCCGTGGCGCTTCTCGTCGGTGATCTCCGTCGGCAGCCACGAGGAAGACGACCCGATGACCTTCTACGCGAACCCCGACCCGCCCGTCGAGTTCTTCGCGCGCGGCGTGGACGTCAAGGTCGCCTGGCTTGGAGGCTCGACGATCACAGCGACCGGCAACAGCTTCGCCGCGCCCTGCATCTCTGCGCTCGGCGCGCTCGTGCTCTCGAAGCACCCGCGCCTGACGCCGTTCCAGCTGAAGAGCGTGCTCTACCTCACCGCCTCGAACGTCGGGGCGCCGGCGTGAGCGACGACCTCCACGCGGCCGTGGCAGCGGGAGTGCTGCCCGCGGAGGAGTGCTTCGCCGAGCTCCTCGGCGCGATCGTGGAGGTGGCCCGCGCGATCTTCCATGCGCGTGGCTCCTCGATCTTCCTCTACGACGAGCAGACCGACGAGCTCGTCTTCGCCGCCGTCGCGAGCGCCGAGGAGCGGTCGCTGCTCGGTCGGCGCATCCCGGCGTCGACCGGCATCGCCGGCTGGGTGCTGGCCTCGCGCACGCCGCTCGTGATCGACGACCTCGAGAACGACCCGCGCTTCGCGCGCGATGTGGCCGAGCGGACCGGCTACGTGCCGGAGGGGCTGATGGCGGTGCCGCTCCTCCACGAGGAGCGCGCGCTCGGAGTGCTGCAGGTCCTCGACCGGCCGAGCAGGTCGCGGTTCTCGCTCGAGGAGATGGAGCTGCTCGGGCTCTTCGGCACACAGGCCGCCGTGGCGCTCGACCTGCTCGCCTCGGCGCGCCGGGCCCGCGCGGCCCTGGACGGGGACGGCGCCGCGTCGGTCGTCGCGCGCGTCGCCGCGGCTCTCGAAAGGCTGGACGAAGAACGGCGCGACGCGGCGCAGGCGCTGCTCCGCGACCTCGAGCGCCTGTTCGCGCCGTAGAAACGGCGAGAGCCCGGGCCGCCGGGCTCTCACGACATCATTCGAAAGAGTCGGCTAGGACTTTGCCGACTTGACGTGCGCCTCGACGTCGTCGGCGTCGTCGTCCTCCGCTGCTGCGCTGCGGGTCGACTTCACCTGAGCCTCGACGTCCGCTTCCTCGGCCTCTTCGCCGCTCTTCCAGATACGGTCGCGCTCCTGGTCCGACATGGTGGTCCCTCCTCTTCTGGGTGCCCGCCGTTGCGGGGGGATCGTTCACAAGACGTCGCTCGTACGCGAAATCTTCCATCTGGGCTTGAAAAAAACAAGGAGTCCGAGAAAGCTCGGTCGATGTCCGAGTCGCTCGCCGCGCTGAGAGAGGTCTTCCGGAACCCGGACCTGCGCCGTTTGCAGCTCGCTGCGGTGGGGTCCGTGACGGGTCACTACTCCTTCACGGTCGTCATTGCGGTCTACGCGTACCAGCACGGAGGCGCCGCCGCCGTCGGCGTGATGGCACTCGCTCGCACCATTCCGTCTGCGGTGCTCGGCCCGTTTGTCTCCGCCGCCGGCGACCACTTCCGGCCCGAGCGGGTGATGTTCGTCGCCGACGTTCTTCGCGTCTTGATCGTCGGCGCCATCGCCCTCGTCGTCTTGGTGCAGGGACCGCCTGTGCTCGCTTTCGTGCTCGCGGCGCTCGGCCCGATCTGCGCGACCGCGTTCCATCCGGCGCAGGGCGCGCTCCTGCCCGAGCTCGCCCGCACACCGGCGGAGCTGACCGCGGCCAACGTCTCAGCGTCCACGATCGAGAGCGTGGGCTCCTTCGTCGGCCCTGCGGTCGGCGGCCTGGTCCTCGCCGGCTGGGGCGTGGGGACGGCGCTTCTGATCACGCTCGCCGCCTATGCGTGGTCCGGCGCGCTCGTGTTCCGGGTCCGGCCGGAACGGGGACCGCGCGCGTTGCCTGAGCTTCCCACCCGCACGTCCGTCGCCGCCGAGGCTTTCGCAGGCTTTCGTGCGGTGCTCGCCGATCCTCGGCTCCGTCTCGTCGTCGGCCTCTTCGGCGCGCAGGCGGCGGTCGCGGGGGCCCTCGGCGTTCTCGCCGTCGTGTCGTCGTTGCAGCTCCTCGACCTCGGCAATGCCGGCGTCGGCTGGCTCTACTCGGCCACCGGCATCGGCGGCTTGATCGGAGCGGGCGTGGCGCTCGCGCTCGTCGCACGACAGCGGCTCGCGTTCGACTTCGGGGTCGGTCTCCTGCTCTGGGGCATCCCGTTCGTCGTGCTGGGCATCTGGCCGACGACGGCGGTCGCGCTGCTGATGCTGGCGGTGCTCGGCCTCGGCAACACGCTCGTCGACGTGTCGGGGCTGACGCTGCTGCAGCGCAACGCTCCTGCGGAGGTGCGGTCGCGGGTGTTCGGCGTGCTCGAGAGCCTGTTCGCCGCGACGATCGGCCTGGGGGCGATCGTCGCGCCGCTGCTCGTCTCGCTGCTCGGGATCCGGACGGCCCTCGTCGTCACCGGGGTCTTCCTGCCCGTGCTGGCGGCGATCTTCTGGCGCCGGCTGTCAGCGCTCGACGCGCCGAGCCCGGAGCACCTCGACCTGCTGCGCCGGGTGCCGATCTTCTCGCCGCTCCCGCCTCTCGCTCTCGAACAGTTGGCGCGCTCGCTCGAGCCGCTGCAGCTCGACGCCGGCGCCGTGCTCTTCAGCGCCGGCGACGAGGGCGACCGCTTCTACGTGGTCGAACAGGGGCAGCTCGCGGTCGACCTCGCGGCGGGCAAGCAGCTCGAAGGCCCCGGGCGGTGGGTCGGGGAGATCGCGCTTCTCCGCGACGTCCCACGGACGGCCACCGTTCGTGCCGAGACGGACACGCGGCTCCTCGCGCTCGAGCGAGACGACTTCCTCGCCGCCGTCACGGGCCACGCCCCCGCACACGCCGCCGCGAACGAGCTCGTCCGCGAGCGCCTCGCTCTCTCGCCCGTCTAGGAGGAGACCGCGCGCTCGATCAGCCGGTCGGTGCGGTCCCAGATCGCGCGCTTCGCCGCGGGGCTCAGGTCGTACACCGACATGTGATCGGCCTTGAAGCCCTTCGACCTGATCACGCCGCCGTGGATGCGGGCGGCCGGGAAGCCGAAGGTCAAGAGGCGCCGATCCATCTCGAGCGCGCCGCTGTTGCCGACGCTCGCGTCCTTGTCGCCGACGAAGAGCCAGATGTTCGTCGTCGACGGGATCTCGTTCAGGTTCGTCGGCGGCTCGAAGGCCGGGTTGATCAAGCCCGGGTAGAACGCGAGCACGAGCTTCGGCTTGAGGAAGGCCGCGGCCTCGACCGCGAGCCGGCCGCCTCGCGAGTGGCCGAGGAGCACGAGCGGCACCTGCGGACGGCCGAGGTCGCCGAGCGCGCGGCCGACGGCGCCCACGATGTTGTTACGTGCCTGCGGGTCGGGCGGCGGCTGCTCGTACCGCGGGTAGATCACGTCGTAGCCCTCCTCGGCGAGGTGCGCCTGCCACGGCTCGAGCTGCTCGCCGGAGTCGGGGCTGAGCCCGTGCAGGAAGACGACGACCGCCTTCGGCGTCCCCTTCGCGCGCGCCGTCCAGTACTCGTCCTTGCCGACGCCGTGCGGCTCGAACGACGCCCGCCAGTGGCCGCCGCAACCGGCGAGCGCGAGCAGGACGATTGCGCTAGTCGTCCAGGTCGACCAGCGCCGCGCCACCGGCGACACGATCACCCTCCCGGACGTGGACGGCGCTGACGGTCGCGTCGAAGGGCGCGAGCAGCGGCGTCTCCATCTTCATCGCCTCCAGTACGACGAGCGGGTCGCGGGCTTTGACTGTTGCGCCCGCGTGAACGCTGACCTTGATCACCGTTCCGGGCATCGGCGCCGTGATCGCGCTCGACGCCTCGCCCGGCCCGTGCTGGTGCGCGGCCGCGTCGACGTCGGGCGCGGGCCGGAGCGGCGCCGGCGGCAGGTTGAGGCGGAAACCGCCGCGCCAGAGAGGATCCGGCAACCCGGCCGGCGGGGCAGAAAGCGGCGGATATTCGTCGAGGAAGGCCGTCGTCGCCTCACCTGCGCGCAGGGCCGGATGCGCGACGAGCCAGCGGAGGAACGCGAGGTTCGTCGTGACGCCGCCGACCTCGGTGTCGGCCAGTGCGCCGGCGAGCCGATCGAGCGCCTCGTCGCGCGTCTCGCCGCTTGCGATCAGCTTCGCGATCATCGGGTCGTAGGAGGTGCCGACCTCGTCCCCTTCCGCGACGCCTGCGTCCACGCGCACCGACGACGGCAGGTGGAGCCGATCGACGCGACCCGCCTGCGGCAGGAACGTGCGCGGGTCCTCGGCGTAGAGGCGCACCTCGACGGCAGCGCCGCGCGGCGCGGGCTCGAGGCCGAGCCGCTCGCCGCGCGCGATGCGGAGCTGCCACTGCACGAGGTCGACGCCGGTGACGGCCTCGGTGACGGGATGCTCCACTTGGATGCGGGCGTTCAACTCGAGGAAGTAGAAGTCGCGTCCGTCGAGGACGAACTCCGCGGTCCCGGCGCCGACGTACCCGATCGCGGCCGCGAACCGGACCGCTGCGTCGCTCATCCGCGCGCGCAGGTCGGCGTCGAGGGCGGGCGACGGCGACTCCTCGAGCACCTTCTGGTGGCGTCGCTGCACCGAGCAGTCGCGCTCGCCGAGGGCGAGCACGCGCCCGTATGCGTCGGCGAGCAGCTGGATCTCCACGTGACGCGGTCGCTCGATGTAGCGCTCGAGGTAGACCGTGTCGTCGCCGAACGCGGCGCGCGCCTCGCGGCGCGCGGCCGCGATCGCCTCCTCGAGCTCGTCGGCGACGCGCACGACGCGCATGCCGCGCCCGCCGCCGCCCGCGGCCGCCTTGACGATCAGCGGCGGCTCGCGGGCCTCGGGGACCGTCGGCACGCCGGAGTCCTCGGCGATCTGCTTCGCCGCGAGCTTGTCGCCGCCCTTGCGCAGCGCGGGGGGCGGCGGCCCGATCCACGTCAGCCCGGCGACCTGCACGGCCTCGGCGAAGTCGGCGTTCTCGGCGAGGAACCCGTAGCCGGGGTGGATCGCGTCCGCGCCGGATTCCTCCGCGGCGCGGATGTGCTCGTCGGGGTCGAGGTACGACCGGATCTCGACCGTCTCGTCGGCGGAGCGCGCGTGCAGCGAGTCCAGGTCGTCCGGCGCGACGACCGCAACCGCGCCCAGGCCGAGCCCGCGCGCGGCTCGGAACACGCGCAGCGCGATCTCGCCGCGGTTCGCCACGAGCACCTTCTGCACGCGCGAGACCCTAGCCCTAGCCGTCGACCAGGAGCCCGTTGAGCGGGCCGAGGAACCGCCGCGTGCGCCGCGAGACGTGCGGCAGGAGTGCGAGCTGGCCGCCCGCCGCCGCGGTCGGCCTCCACTTCTCGTCGACGACCTCGTGCGGCGCGCCGTCCACGTCGTCGCGGCGCAGGTGCTCGCGCCACAGGCGTAGCCGGGTTCCGCGGACGAGCTCCTCGTCCGTCGCGATCACGCACGCCTCGGTGTCGTTGAACAGCGAATGCTCGTTCAGATTTGCCGAGCCGATGCAGAGCCAGCGGTCGTCGACGATGCCGATCTTCGCGTGCACGTACACCTGCTGGACGCGCCCCGGCTGGAAGAGCGTGCACGCGAGCAGCCGGCCGTCCCGGTCCGCGTCTGCGAGCAGGCCGAGCTGGCCGCGCGTGTCGTCGGCGCCGTTGTTCGGCCGGTTCGGGAGGACGAGCACGATGCGGAAGTCGGCGCTCGGCGGATCGGCGAGCTTCCCGCACAGCGTCCGCACGAGCTCGGTCGACCAGAGGAACTGCGACTCCAGGTAGACGAGGTGCTCGGCGGAGCGCAGCGCGCGCACGTACGCCTCCAGGATGCGGTACTCGCCCCGCGGCAGCGCCCCGTAGACGCTGTTCGGCACCGTCCGGACGAACTGACCGCGCACGAGCTCCTGAGCTCGTGTCGAGGCGACACAGACGATCTCGAGCGGCTCGCCGGTCACCTCCCGCCAGCGCAGCGCGAAGTGGTCGGCGACGTCCGCGACGAGCGGGCCCTCGAGCCGCGCCGCCGCGTCGTGCCAGCCCACCGAGCCGCGCGCAGGGTGCAGGCTCGAGTCGAGCCGGTCGCCGGCGAGCGCGGTGAGGTCGATGCCGCCGACATAGGCGACTCGGCCGTCGATCACCGCCAGCTTCTCGTGGTGGCAGTGCATCGGCCGTTCCTTGGCGTCCAGCTCCATCCGGATCTTCGTCCCCTTCACGAGCGTCTCCCGCGCAGCGCGGACGTCGGCGCGCGACGGGTTGAAGATCGGGAGCGGCGCGCCCGCCCACGCCAGCACGCGGACCTCTGCGCGCTCGGCGACGTCGCCGAGCAGCTCGCGCAGGTTCGGCCCGCAGCGGGTCAGGCGGAACGCGGGATCGAAGTGCCAGCCCGCGAGCTGCACCGACCGTTCTGCCGCGGCGAGGTCGCGCTCGAGCGCGGCCAGCGCCTCCTCGCCGTCGACGTGCACCTCGATGCGGTTCCCGTCCCGCGGCGGGGGGTCGCCGGCGCACCAGAAGCCGTCGGCCGGCGGGTCGTAGGCGCGCTGCCAGCCGTGGCGCTTCAGGCGCCGCCGGTGATGCGCGAGGACGAGCCGCTCGATGCCGGCGCCAATCGCGTCGTCGAGCCCGTCGATGCGCGGGAGCGCCATAGCACCGCAAGCGTAAGCGCGCAGATCCCGGCCAGCGCGAGGTAGGGCACGGCGTCGCTCGTCGCATGCGCGAGCGCGCCGCCCGCGGCCGCGCCGGCCGCCTGGCCGGGCGCCCACGCGATGTTGAGCAGCGCGAACGACCAGCCGAAGCGGAGGCCGCGCTCCTCGGCGAGGTTCGAGACGAGCGTCATCCCGGGTGTGAAGAACGTCCCGAAGGCGATCGCGGCGGCGATCACCACGACGCCGAGGACAAAGCGGTTCGCGGGCCACGGCAGGAGGGCCGCCAGCGCCGTCGAGGCGACCAGGCCGCCGAGCAGCGGGGCGACCGGCCCGTGGCGGTCGGACAGCTTCCCGAGCTGGACGTTGTTCACCGCCTCGCCCGCCGCGGCGCAGAGGAACACGGCGCCGATCGCGACGCTGCCGAAGCCGAGTGCGTCGAAGCGGAGCGGCGCGAGCACGCTGAGCGTCCCGAAGAGCAGGGCGGGGAGGACGACGAACCAGGAGCCGAAGAGCATGCGCGGGTCTCGGAGCGCGTCGACGAGGTAGGAGACCCCCTGCGGCTCCTGGTGCGGCTCCCCGGGCGTCGCCGCGGCCCAGGCGACCAGGCCGAACGACGCGATTGCGACCGCGCCGAACGTCCAACCGATCCCGGCCACGGATGCGATCCCGCCGATCACGGGCCCGAAGAGCGCCCCGACGACCGCCGCTGCGAACGCGTTCCCGATCAGGCGGCCGCGCCGGTCGGGCGGCGCGCTCGCGACCAGCCACGCGAGCGCGCCCGTCCACGAGAACGACGACGCGACCCCCTGCGCGAAGCGCGCGAGGTCGAGCTGCCACGCTTGCTCCGCGATGCCGAACAGGATCGTGCAGACGCCGACGAGCGAGAGCCCGACCATGACCGTCGGCTTCGCACCGACCCGCGCCGCGACGATGCCGCTCGGGATCGCGCCGACGAACGTCCCGGCCGGGTAGGCGGCCGCCAGCACGCCGGCACCCGTCTTGCCGAGCCCGAGCGAGTCGGCGTAGTGCGGGAGCAGCGGCGTGAGCGCCGCGAAGAAGAGCGTGTCGACGAGGACGACCGCCGAGGTGAGTAGCAGGAGCGGGCGCACCCCGCTACTCTGCCGGTCCGGGATGAGGGTATGGATCGCAGCAGCCCTCGCCGCGCTGGCGCTCCCGGCATCAGGCGCGGCGGGGACGGTCTTCCTGCTCGACGGTCGTGGGTGGGGGCACGGCGTCGGCATGAGCCAGTGGGGGGCGGAGGGCTATGCGCGCCACGGTTGGGACTACCGGAGGATCCTGACGCACTACTACTCGCAGACCCACATCGGGGTCGCAGACCCGCGCCAGGTGCGCGTGCTGCTCCTCAAGGGCCAGGACTCCGTGCGGATCGGCTCCGGCGCCCCGTTCGCGGTCGTCGACGCACGCGGCCGGACGCTTCACCTGCCGGCGCGGGCGGTCGTCGTGAACCGCAAGTTCATGCTGCGGCACAAGCACCTGCGACCGCCGATCCGGTTCGACCCAGGCGCGCAGCCGCTGACGCTCTTCGGCGCCGGCTACCGCGGCTCGCTCCAGGTGAAGGCGAAGCCGGCGGGGCTGATGGCGGTCAACGTCCTGCCGCTCGACCGGTACCTCCGCGGCGTGGTGCCATGGGAGGTGCCGCGCGGTTGGCACGCTCAGACCTATGAGGCACAGGCCGTCGCCGCGCGGTCGTACACGCTCGCGACGGTTCATCCGAACGCAGACTTCGATCTCTATCCGGACCAGCGGTCGCAGATGTACGGCGGGATCCGTGCCGAGCGCGCCGAGACCAACGTCGCCATCGGAGCGACGGCCGGGCAGGTGCTCGTGTGGGACGACCGGATCATCCCCGCCTACTACTTCTCGACGTCGGGGGGACGCACGTCGTCGATCCACGATGCGTGGCCGCGCTCGCGGCAGGTGCCATACCTCGTCTCGGTATCGGATCCCTACGACTACCTCTCGCCGCATCACGTGTGGCCGACGCAGGTGCTGTCGGCGGCAAGCGTCGGGCGCGCGCTGCATCTGAGCGGCGTGACCGACATCCAGGTGGTCGAGAACTCCTCCGGCCGAGCCGAGGCGGTGCGCGTGCAGGCGGCCCGCGGCTGGAAACGCTTCCCCGGCCAGACGATCCGGAAGAAGTTCAAGCTCGGCTCGACCGACTTCCAGATCCGCGCGCTGACGCTCGACCCGGTCGCGGAGCGGCCGCTGTACGCGTCGCACGTCCACGTCGGCGGCTGGCTCAGAGGCCTCGGCCGCGCCCGGCTGCAGATGTTGACCCACGAGGGCTGGACGACGGTGCGGCATGTCCGTCCCGCCGCCGACGGGCGCTTCTCCGTCTCGCTGCGCGCGACGCGCTCGACAGAGCTGCGGCTCGCCTACAACGGCATAGCCGGCGATTCGGTCGGGCTGGATGTGGCGCCGCGCGTCTCGCTGCAGGCGGACGGGACGAGCCTGCACGTGAAGGTGGCGCCGAGCCTGCCGCTGCGGGTCGAGCGCCTCACGAGGCGCGCCTGGCGGCAGGTCGCGAGCTCGACCGGCCGCTTCGACCGCTCGCTACGACCGGGCAGCTACCGCGTCGAGGTGCTCGGCGGCGACGCGTACGCGTCGGCGGTCAGCCGTCCCGTTGCGATCCACCGCGCGCCTGCCTAGATGAGGCGGAGCCGGTAGGCCTTCGCCACGGCCTGCGTCCGGCTGCGCACACCGAGCTTGCCGACGACGTTCTCGATGTGCTTTGCCGCGGTGCCTGGCGCGATCACGAGCCGCTCGGCGATCTCGCGCCCGCTCAGCCCGTCGGCGAGCAGGTTGATCACCTCGCGCTCGCGCGGCGTCAGCGGAATCGCATCCGACTCCGCGCGCCTCGTGAACGTCCGGATGCGTGCGAGGAGCTCGTCCTGCGAGATCGGCTTCAGCAGGTAGTCGTCGGCGCCGAGCAAGAGGCCTGCGGCGCGGTCGTATGGCTCGACGCGCTCGCCCGAGAGGAAGATGATCGGGAGCGAGCGCCCGTACAGCTCGCGCAGCTCGTGGCACGTCTCGTAGCCGGAGATGCCCGGCATCGAGACGTCGAGGAGGACCGCCGCCGGCCGCTGCTGGGCTGCGAGCTCCAGCGCCTCGAAGCCGGACGCGGCGAGCCGCGTGCGGATCCCCACTCGCTCGAGGATCTCTGCGAGGAACGCTCTGGTCGGCTCGTCGTCGTCGACGACGAGTACCGGGGCGGCGGCGCTCGACACTCTCTCTCCCTTCCGCAGTTGAACGGCGTGTCTCAGATGATCGTGCGTCGGCTGTCGTCCGAAGTCAACGCACGGGGTACGGGATTTCACCTAGACGATCTACCGGGTTCGACCCATTGATACGCGCAGCCTATTGCGGCACAACCTGGTGAAGAGCGTGGTGCAGGGAGTCGGCAGGCCGCCGCGCAGAGCGTCGAACGAGCAAGTGGAAGGGAGAGGATGCGGGCCCGGGACGGGAGCATCTCCACTGCCCTCGGGCAGCGAGGGGAGGAGCGCGCGTGATCTCCGCAGGCGTCGAGTTCGGCGCCGCGTGGATCTTTGCGGCCGCAGTGCTTCTCGTCGCAGCCTGGCTGCTTGCGTGGGGCCTGAGCCTCGAGGCTCAGGACGAGCGCGAGCGTCAGGGTGCTGCGCCGGCCGGCAATGGAGCCGTCTGGGCATCGGGCCGCCGCCGCGCGCTGGCGTTCGTGCTGGCGCTGACGGCGGTGGGCATCGGTGCGACGTGGGCCTCGCACGGGTCACCCTCGCGATCTCCACAGGCTCGTTCGAACGTCGCGCGCGCCGGCCGATCCCCTCGCGCCACGCTCGTCCTTGCGTCCGCGCGGTCTCCGCACGCTCGCCACGCGGGTCGGGCGCCGGCGGCTCGGCCCGAGCCCGTCGCGCTGCCGCCCGTGGCCCGCGGGCGCGTCGTCCACGTGCACATCGTCGTCGAGGACCGCGTACTCGAGATCGCCCCCGGCGTCCGCTACGACGCGTGGACGTTCAACGGGCACGTTCCCGGGCCGATCATTCACGTCCGCCAGGGCCAGCGCCTCGACGTGACGTTCACGAACCGTGGCTCGATGCCGCACTCGCTCGACTTCCACAGCGCCCGCGTCGCGGCCGACCGCGCATTCAAGGATGTCCTACCGGGTCACAGCTTCCATCTGTCGTTCGTGGTGCAGCGGCCCGGCGCGTACCTGTACCACTGCGTGACGGCACCGGCGGTCGCGCACATCGCCAACGGGATGTACGGCGCGATGATCGTCGATCCCGCGAAGCCGTTGCCGCCCGCGCGGTCGTTCGTCCTCACCGCCGGTGAGTGGTACACGGACGGCGGCAGACCGGCGCACCTCGACTTCGCGAAGGCGATGGCCATGACGCCCGACTGGTCGACGTTCAACGGACGCGCGTTCCAGTACGACGACGCGCCGCTGCACGCCGCGCCTGGTCAGCGCGTGCGCTTCTACGTCGTGAACGCAGGCCCGAATCTCGTCGTGCCGTTCCACCTCGTGGGCGCCATCTTCGACCGCGCGTATGTGGACGGCGACGTGTCGCACTGGCTCCGCGACGTCCAGACGACGGACGTTGCACCAGGGGGCGCTGCGATCTTCGATGCGCGCTTCCCGCAACGCGGCGTGTACGGCTTCGTCAACCACGCGTTCGCGAACGTCGAGCGCGGCGAGATCGGCACGCTCCTCGTCGGGAACGCGCACGGCGTGATGTCGCACTGAGCTGAGGCTACGGCTACGACGCGCGCCAGCTGGGCGCGCGCTTCTCGAGAAAGGCGCGCAGGCCCTCCTGCCCCTCGGCGCTCGTCCGCTGCGCCGCGATGCGGCGGGCCGTCTCCTCCGGGCCGTGCGCCCGCCGCGCGAGCTCCTTCGCCGCGCGGGCCGCGGCGGGGCCGGCGGAGAGGAGCTCGCCGAGAACCGCGTCCACGGCGGCGTCGACATCGTCCGCGACCTCGTGCACCAGCCCGATGCGCAGCGCGACGTCGGCGGCGAAGCGCTCGCCGGTCACGAACCAGCGCCGCGCCGCGCTCGTCCCGATCTTCGCGAGCGCGAACGGCGAGATCACCGCGGGGACGATGCCGAGCTTCACCTCGCTGAACGCGAAGACCGCCTCGCGGTGCGCGACGGCGATGTCGCAGCAGGCGACGAGCCCGCAGCCGCCGCCGAGCGCGTGTCCCTGCACGCGCGCCACCACCGGTACCGGGCACCCGTCGATCGCGTCGAGCATCGCGCGGAGCCGGAGCGCGTCGCTCACGTTCTCCTCGTACGAGAGCTCGACCGCCGACCGCATCCACTCGACGTCGGCGCCCGCCGAGAACGACGGCCCGTCGCCCGAGAGAAGAACAGCCTGCGCATCCCGGACGTCTGCGAACGCGGCCGCCAGCTCGTCGATCAGCGCCGCGTCGAACGCGTTTCGCCGCTCGGGGCGCGCCATCGCGATGCGTAGCAGCGGCCCAACCTGCTCGATCCGTAGCGACGTCACTGCTCGAACGCGAGCCCGAGCCGTGCCAGCTCGTCGGCGACCGACACCGACGCCTCGAGGTCGAAGACCTCGACGATCTCCGGGCTCTTGCCGATCAGCTCGCGTGCGCGAGACGGCAGCTCCTGCTCGGACGCCTCACGCGAGGCCCAGATGTACACCGCGCCCCAGCGCTCGGTCGCCTCGTCCGAGAACCAGCCCTTGAACAGGAGCCCAGGCACGCGCTGGAAGGCCGGCACGGCCTCGTCGTGGAGGTAACGCCGGAGCTCGCCGATGTTCGTGTGCGAGTCCGCGAGGTTCCAGATGACGAGGCGGACGAGCATCAGAACGGGCCGCGCGGCTCGTAGCTGCCGCGGCGCGCGCCGACGGCGATCATGGTCAGGCCGTCGGGCCCCGCCACGGGCTGTCGCGTGGTGTCGGCGTCGAAGCGGAAGATCATCGGCGCGGTGACCGGCACTTCCTCGCCGTCGACCCGGTAGACGCCGCCGCCCCGGATGACGATGTTCACCTCCTCCTGCTGCGACTGGGTCTCGTCGTGTCGTCGACCCTCGGCGTGGGGCGGAAGCTCGAACCAGTTGACCCCGAACGCCTGCACGCCGAGCTCGCGGCGCAGGAACTTGACCGCGCCGCCCGGGCCCGTGCCTTCGACGCTCGCGATGTCCACGACGGAGTAGCCCATCCGCGGCGCACCCTACTCAACGACGAGCGGCGCGTCCCGAGGAGAGACGCGCCGCTTCACAAGTCTGAGGAGGGACTTGTGCGTTCTGCGCACCGATCACGCTACGCCTCCCGCCGGGCCCTGCGCATCGTCGCTCAGGACGATCCGGGGTCGTCCTCGAGGAGGACGAATGATCGAGAACCGTCACATACGGAACACGCCGAACCTGCTCTCGCGCAGCGGTGCGTTCAGGGCCGCGGAGATGCCGAGCGCCAGGACGCGTCGCGTGTCGCGTGGGTCGATGATCCCGTCGTCCCAGAGCCGTGCCGTGGAGTAGTAGGGGTTGCCCTCGGTCTCATATTTCAGTCGTATATCAGCCGTATCCACGTCGCCGACCAGCGACAGCACGGTCGCGGCCTGCTCCCCACCCATCACCGAGATGCGGGCGTTCGGCCACATCCACAGCTGCCGCGGCGAGTATGCGCGTCCGCACATGCCGTAGTTTCCGGCGCCGAACGAGCCGCCGATCACGATCGTGAACTTCGGCACCTCGGCGCAGGCCACGGCCGTCACGAGCTTCGCGCCGTCGCGCGCGATGCCGCCTGCTTCGTACTCCTTGCCGACCATGAAGCCGGTGATGTTCTGCAGGAATATCAGTGGTATACGACGCGTACACGCGAGCTCGATGAAGTGGGCTCCCTTCTGCGCGCTCTCGGCGAACAACACGCCGTTGTTGGCGAGGATCCCGACGGGGTAGCCCTCGATGTGCGCCCAGCCGCACACGAGCGTCTCGCCGTACAGCGCCTTGAACTCGTCGAAGCGCGAACCGTCGACGATGCGCGCGATCACCTCGCGTGCGTCCATCTGGGTGCGGTGATCGTCGGGAATCAGCCCGTAGAGGTCCGCGTCGTCGACGGCGGGCGGCTCCGCGACGGCGCACGTCCACGGCGGCTCCGGCTTGCGCCGGTTCGTGTTGGCGACGATGCGCCGCGCGATGGCGAGCGCGTGCTCGTCGCTCGTCGCATAGTGGTCGGCAACGCCGGAGTGCCGTGTGTGGACGTCGGCGCCGCCGAGCTCCTCGGCGGTGACGTCCTGTCCGGTCGCGGCCTTCACGAGCGGCGGGCCCCCGATGAAGATCGTGCCCGTGCCGCGGACGATCACGGTCTCGTCGCTCATCGCGGGCACGTACGCGCCGCCGGCCGTGCACGAGCCCATCACGACGGCGATCTGCGGGATGCCCTGCGCGGACATCCGCGCCTGGTTGTAGAAGATGCGACCGAAGTGGTCGCGGTCGGGGAACACCTCGGCCTGGAGCGGCAGGAACGCGCCGCCGGAGTCGACGAGGTAGATGCACGGGAGTGCGTTCTGCTCTGCCACCTCCTGAGCGCGCAGGTGCTTCTTGACGGTGAGCGGGAAGTACGAGCCGCCTTTCACCGTGGCGTCGTTGGCCACGATCACACACTCCCGTCCCTCGACGACGCCGATGCCGGTGACGATGCCCGCGCCGGGCGCCTGGCCGTCGTAGACGTCCCAGGCCGCAAGCGCGTTCAGCTCGAGGAACGCCGTGCCGGGATCGAGGAGCCGGTCGATCCGCTCGCGGGCGAGGAGCTTGCCCCGCGAGCGGTGCCGCTCGATCGCGCGCTCGCCCCCGCCTGCGGCGACGAGCGCCGTCCGCGCCCGCAGCTCCTCCACGAGAGCATCGAGGCGCGCCTGTCGCCGGGCGAAATCCTCGCCGTGCTCGACCCGGCTCTCGAGTAGGGCCATCCGGGTCAGCGTAACCTTGGGCATCCTGGGCGCGTGAAGCGAAGACGTCTCCTGCTGCTGGGCGCAGCGATCGGCGCGGCCGCAGTCGTCGCCGTCGTCCTGATCGTCGTCGTCTCCGGCGGGAGCTCGGAGTCGGGCGCATCGACGACCTCGGCCGACACGACGGGGTCGACCCCGTCGAGCTCGCTCGCCGGAATACCGCAGCACGGCGCGACGCTCGGGAATCCGAACGCGCCCGCGACGCTCGTCGTCTACGAGGACCCGCAGTGCCCGTTTTGCCGTCAGTGGAACGTCGACACGCTGCCCACCGTCCTCCGAGACTACGTCCGGCCGGGCAAGATCAACCTCGAGTACCGCGGGGTCGTCATCATCGGCCCGAACTCGGTCAAGGGCCTGCGCGCGATCTACGCGGCCGCGCCGCAGAACAAGCTCTGGAACATGGTCGACGCGCTCTACGCACAGCAGGGCGCCGAGAACAGCGGCTGGATCACGAACGACGTCATCCGGTCGGCGGCGCAGCAGGCGGGGGCAAACCCGGACCAGATTCTCGCGCGCATGAACACACCCGCGGTCACGGCCCAGCTCACGCGCGCGGCGAAGCAGGCCGCAGCCGACCAGGTGCGGGGAACGCCGACGTTCGTCGTCGAGCACCCGCCGGCGCTCTCGCAGCAGCTCGCCCTGACGAGCCTCGAGCCCGCCGAGTTCGACGCCGCCCTCTCGGCCGCGCTCCAGCAGTGACGCTGCGACGCGCGATCGCCGCTGCCGCGCTGATCGGCGGCGCGATAGCCGCGTACCTCACGATCGTCCACTACTCGCACCTCTCGCCGATCTGCACGACGGGCGGCTGCGAGAAGGTGCAGCAGTCGCGGTACGCGGAGGCGGCCGGGATCCCTGTCGCCGTGCTCGGCCTCTTCGCGTACGCGGCGGTGCTCGTCACCGCGTGCATCCGCGGGCTAACCGCCGCCGTCGTCGGGGCGACGATCGCGCTCGCCGGGGTCGCCTTCAGCGGCTACCTGCTCTGGGCGCAGCTCGCGCGCATCCACGCGATCTGCCAATGGTGCGTCGGGAACGACATCGTCATCGCCGTCGTTGCCGTGCTGTGTGTGGCGCGTGTGCTGACGGAGGCTGACTGAACCGCCGCGGCGCCGTCCTCTTCGCCGCGATGTGCGTGATCTGGGGCATCCCGTACCTCATGATCCGTGTCGCGGTGCGCGAGCTCGCGCCGGTCACCCTCGTCTTCTTCCGGACCGCCGCCGGCGCGCTGCTCCTGTTGCCCCTGGCCGGGCTTCGCGGCGAGCTCCGGCCGCTGCTCACGCGCTGGAAGCCGCTGCTCGCGTACACGGCCGTCGAGGTCGCGATCCCGTGGGTGCTCCTCGCACGCGCCGAGACGAGGCTCTCGAGCTCGCTGACCGGGCTGCTGATCGCGGCCGTGCCGCTCGTCGGCGCCGCGATCGTGACGCTGACGGGCGACCGGGAGCGCCTGGGCGCGCGGCGGTGGCTCGGCCTCCTGATCGGCATCGCGGGCGTCGCGGCGCTCGTCGGCCTCGATGTCGGTGAGGTGGATACGCTCGCGATCGTCGAGATCGGCCTGGTCGCAGTGGGGTACGCGATCGGGCCGATCATCCTGTCACGGTCGATGACCGAGCTGCCGACGTTCGGCGTCGTCGCAGCCTCGCTGTTGCTCACCGCGCTCGTGTATCTGCCGTTCGCGCTCGTGCGGTGGCCGTCCGAGGTCCCGTCCCCTCATGTGATCGAGTCGGTGCTCGGGCTCGCCGTGATCTGCACAGCGCTCGCCTTCGTCGTCTTCTTCGCGCTGATCGCGGAGGTCGGCCCCGTGCGCGCAACCGTGATCACGTACATCAACCCCGCAGTGGCGGCGATCCTCGGCGTGACGCTGCTCAGCGAGCACCTCACGCGAGGCATGGTGATCGGATTCGCACTCGTCCTCGCCGGCTGCGTGCTTGCGACGGGCCGCGGCGCGGAGCCGGTCCCCGAACCGTAGAGTGCCGCCCCAGTCGCGTCGTCACCGGAGGAGTCAGGCTTGAGGAACGTCATCGGTGTGTTGGCCGGAGTGCTGCTGCTCGCGGCCGCAGGGTGCGGGAAGAGCGAGTCGGAGAAAGCGCGCGAGGCCGCGGGCCGTGGCCCGATCACGTGCGAGGGGACGGCGACGTCGAAGGCGACCGGGCTGCCGGCAGGCTTCCCGCAGCCGGACGCGGTGACCTACGTGAAGGCGGCGCAGAACGGGCCGACGGTCATCGTCAACGGCTTCAGCACAGACGACCTCGACGCGACGTTCGACGCGTACAAGAGCGGCTTCGAGTCGGCGGGGTTCACGGTCAAAGGCACCGACCACGAGGAGGACGACGCGGAGATCGAGTACGCGGCCAAGGACGGAAGCGGCGGCCAGGTCGCGCTCCGTGCCGGCGAGTCCTGCGACAACGGGAACACGTCGGTCTACGTCACGAACCGACCGGGAGAACAAGACTGACCGAGCGGCCGCCGGGACCCGCCGCACGGGGTCCCGGCAGGCACTCGCTCATCACCGAACGGTGATCTTGCGCGTCAGCGTCTTGTGCGCGTCGCTGAAGACCTTGTAGGTGCCCGTCTTGAGCGTGACGGCCCACTTCGCCGTGCCCTCGAACGCGATGCCGGTCTTGCGGTCGACGCCCGGCCCCTTCAGGTGCAGGTCGTCGGTCGCGCTCGCGTCGCGCGCGGTGACCGTGTACTTGCCGGCCGCCCGGCTGGCCGGCGCCGTGAGCCGCTTGCCCGGACCGACGCTCAGCGTCATCGACCTCGGCGGGGCGGGGGGTGGCGGGGGCGTGGTCGTCGGCGGCAGCGTGGCCGTTCCCCCGGCGAACGCGCCCTTCATCTGGAGCGGGTGCGCGTCGCACTCGAAGTTGTAGACGCCGTCCGTCACGTTGACCGTGAACGTCTGGTCGCCGGTGCCGATGACGTCGGTCGCGACGTTGACGCCGGGACCGGAGAGGTGGAAGTTGTGCAGGTCGGAGAGATCGTGGACGAGCAGCGTGTACGTGCCGACGTCGAGATGCGTCACGTTCGCGCCGCTCGCGTCTTTGAGGCTGATCGTGAAGCCGGGGCCGACGGAGCCGACGAGCTGTCCGTCGGTTCGCTTGGTCGTGACTGCGGAGCTGGGGGCGGCGGCAAGCAGGGTCGCCGCGAGGGTGGCAATGAGGGCGATACGCATGCCCCTGATACGCCGGGCTACCCGCCCCGGATTGCGCCGCCTCGCGCGTCGCGCAAGCCGCCGAGTGCCTCTGCCCTCGCCGTAGGGACGATCGTGGGCCGAGAGACACCCGGCGGTCAAGAGGCCCGAAAGACGTTGCCAC
>Ga0075424_100000602_pt1 | contig 28699 bp, 24 predicted proteins | sample SoiMethybrSBSTD3_FD_75301 | JGI IMG/M metagenome (GOLD analysis project Ga0075424, IMG submission 75301) | Bulk soil microbial communities from a Populus tree surrounding site in Tennessee, USA - Soil MetaG P. TD hybrid SBSTD3 | ecosystem: Environmental > Terrestrial > Soil > Tree plantation... | reverse complement strand
TGCCGATCCGCGCCGCCGTGCCGCGCGGGCCGCTTGTCACGGCCACCATGGCATCGATGATGATGTTCCAGTTCTCGGGGTGCTTCAGCTCGACCGTCGCGAGCGGCACCGGCTTCTTTTCCTCGACCGATTTCGTCGCCGGATCGACGAGCGCGCGCACGAGGCGGGGCCGGAAGTGCTTGCCGCGCTCGGCGATCACGGATGTGGCGCCGGCGAGCTGCAGGAGTGTCGTCGTCCAGTAGCCCTGCCCGATGCCGATGATCACGGTCTCGCCCGGGAACCAGGTCTGCTGCTCGGGCCGCGGGAACGCCGTCCTCTTCCAGGCGGGCGAGGGCATGATGCCGCTGCGCTCGCCGGCGATGTCGATGCCGGTCGGCTGGCCGAAGCCCATGCGCGTCATCGAGTCGTGGATGCGGTCGATGCCGAGCGTATTCGCGAGCCGGTAGAAGTACACGTCGCAGGACTGCATGACCGCGTTGTACATGTCCATCGAGCCGTGGCCCTCGCGCTTGAAGTCGCGGAAGCGGTGGCGCGAGCCCGGCAGCGAATAGCTGCCGCCGCAGTAGGCGTGGTCCTCGGGCTTGATGACGTCGTACTCGAGGCCAGCGAGCGCCATCAACGGCTTGATCGTGGAGCCCGGCGGGTAGGTGCCTCGCAGCACGCGGTTGAAGAGCGGCTGGTCGGGGTCCTCAGTGAGCGCGATGTACTCGTCGCGCGAGATGCCGCGCGCGAAGCCGTTCGGGTCGAAGGACGGCAGGCTCGCGAACACGAGCACGTCGCCGTTCGACGGGTCGATCGCGACGACGCCGCCGCGCCGTCCCGCGAAGGCCTCCTCGGCGACCTTCTGCAGCTCCATGTCGATCGTCATGCGCAGGTCTTTGCCCGCCTGCGGCTGGTGCGTCGTCAGCTGCGGGTCGACGCCCTCGGCGAGCTTCGCCGGGCGGCCCTCCGCGTTCACGAGCACCTCGCGATAGCCGCTGTTGCCGAGCAGGTCCGACTCGTAAGCGCGCTCGACGCCGGTCTTTCCGATGACGCCGGTGCCGAAGTAGCGCTCGCGGTCGACCCTCCCGAGGTCGTCGGCGCTGATCGTGCCGACGTAGCCGAGCGCGTGCGCGCCGACGCTGCCGTAGGGATAGTGCCGCGCCATGCGCGTCTCGAGCAGCACGCCCGGGAGCTCGTGCCGGTGCACCGCGTAGCGCGCGATCTCCTCGTCGTTGAGCTGCAGCAGGAAAGGCACGGCCTCGAAGGAGCGCCGCGAAAGCGCGAGCTGGCGCACGCGCTTCACGTCGGCGGACTCCAGCAGGCCGAAGCGCACCAGCCGCGACAACGTGTCTTCGAGGTCTCCCGCCTGCTCGCGCACGAGCTCGAGCTGGTAGGCCGGCGTATTCTCGGCGATGACGCGCCCCGCCCGGTCGTAGATGATCCCGCGATTCGGCGGCAGCGGCTCGATGCGCGCGCGATTGCCCTGGGACAGCTCGAAGTAGTGCTCGTGCTGGACGACTTGCAGCCAGAAGGCGCGCGCGCCGAGCAGCAGCGCGACGACAGTCACGATGCCGCCCGCGACGAGCGAGCGCTGGAAGAACGTCCGCTGCTCGAGTGCGTCGTCCTTGATTCGCACGCGCCGCATCAGGAGGGTTCCGTTACCGGCGCGAGGCGAATCGCGAGTAGAGCGCGGTGATGAGCGGCCAGCAGGCTGCGGAGACCGGCACCGAGAGCCAGCGCCGCCAGTCGGTCACCGGGTGACCCGCGACGCCGTCGAGCCAGAACAGCAGGAACTCGTGCAGCCACAGGAGCGCGAGGATCACCGCCGACTGCTGCAGCGGCGGAAAGGCGCGGACCTGCAGGCGCAGTTTCGAGGCCAGGTAGGCGATGACCGTGAGCGTCAGCGCATGCTGCCCGAGCAGCACGCCCTTGAAGCCGTCGAGCGCAAGCCCCGCACACCAGGCATAGGTGAGCCCGAGCAGCCGCGGCGACAGCAGGCAGAACCAGAGCACGGTCAGTGCGACGAAATCCGGTCGCAGGAGCTCGACCGCGTCCGGCAGCGGCACCACGGAGGCCGCGAGCGCGAGGATGGTGAGGCCGACGACGCGGCCCCAACCGAAGTTCGTGCGCGTTCCGAGCATCATGGCGCGTTACCCGGCGGCGGCGGCTGGAGCGACGGGGCGGCGCCGGCCGGCGCATCGACGCCCGTGTCGGGCGGTGCTTCGGTCGGCGTCTCGGCCGGCGACGCTACGGGAGCCGGGACAGGCGCAGGCCTCTGCGGCGCCGCATCCGCTTTCAGTTCCGACTCCGCCGGCGGCTCGACGACCGCGTTGTCGAACCATATGAGGAGGATTTCGGGGTCGCGGTCGAGCCCGGCGAGCGGCGCCGCCTCGATCGCGAGCAGCGGCTGGGCGGGATCCCGGACGACCGAAGTCACCTTCGCGACCGGGTAACCCGGTGGATAGACGCCGCCGAGCCCGGAGCTGACGAGCAGGTCGCCGACGATCACGTCCGCATTCTGCGGCAGGTACGGGAGCGACAAGAGGCCGGAGCGTCCGGTCCCGAGCGCGATGCTACGCACGCCCGTCCGATTCACCGCGACCGGGATCGCGTGCTCGGGATCGGAAATCAGGATGATCTCCGCCGAGACCGGTCCCGCACGCGTGACCTGGCCGACAATGCCGTTCGCGTCGATTGCAGCCTGGCCGCGGAACACGCCTTCTCGCGTGCCCTTGTTGACGAGCACGCGCTGGCGGAAGGGATCGAGGTCGACCTGCAGGATCTCCGCGACGAGCGAGCGCTGCACGACACGCGGCGAGCTTTCGCGCATGGCGCGCAACCGCTGGTTCTCCTGCTCGAGCGCGTCGAAGCGAAGGAGCTTCAGGCGCAGCACGAGGTTGTCGGCCGCGAGCTTGACGTTGTCCGCCTCGACGCGCGTCTTGGTCGCGAACGACTCGCGGATCGACGCCCAGACCTCGAACGGGGCGCTGATGGAGCGCTGGATCGGGTAGGCGAGCGAGGCAATCGCGTCGCGGATTGCGGCGAGCTGGTGCTGGCGATGGTCGGCGACCATGAGGCCTGCGGCCATCGCCGCGAGCACGATGAGGCGCAGCCCGAGCGCGGGGCCGCCGAGCAGCAGGGGCCGGGGATCGGACTCGTGGGAGCTCAATCAGGCCTCAGCCGAGGCCAAACAGCCCCGGATGCTCTTCGGACAACTCGAGGATGCGGCCGCCGCCGCGGGCAACGCAGGTCAGCGGATCCTCGGCGATGACGACGGGCAGGCCGGTCTCTTCCATGAGGAGCTTGTCGATGTCCTTGAGAAGCGCGCCGCCGCCCGTCAGCACGATGCCGCGGTCCGCGACATCGGCGCCCAGCTCTGGCGGCGTCTGCTCGAGTGCTTTCTTGACCGCTTGCACGATGCCCTGCAGCGGCTCCTGCATTGCCTCGAGGATCTCGTTCGAATTCAGGGTGAAGCTGCGCGGCACGCCCTCGGAGAGGTTGCGGCCCTTGACCGACATCTCCCTCACCTGCTGGCCCGGGTAGGCCGAGCCGATTTCGATCTTGATGCGCTCGGCGGTGGCCTCGCCGATCAGGATGCCGTAGTTGCGGCGCACGTAGTTCGTGATTGCCTCGTCGAATCGGTCGCCGCCGATGCGGACCGACTCCGCATACACGATGCCGTTCAGCGAGATGACCGCAACTTCCGATGTCCCGCCGCCGATGTCGAGCACCATCGAGCCGCGCGCCTCGTTGACCGGCAGGCCGGCGCCAACCGCCGCCGCCATCGGTTCGGGGATCACGTCGACGCGGCGCGCGCCCGCGCCTTCGGCGGATTCCTGGATCGCGCGCTTCTCGACCTGCGTCGAGCCGAAGGGCACACAGATGAGGACGCGCGGCGAGGGGCGCAGCCAGCGATTGCCATGCACCTTGGTGATGAAGTACTGGAGCATGCGCTCCGTGTAGGTGAAGTCAGCGATGACGCCGTCCTTCATGGGCCGGACCGCGGTGATGTGTCCCGGCGTGCGGCCGAGCATGCCCTTGGCCTCAGCACCGACGGCGACGATAACCTTGCCGCCGCGGCCCGGCTCGTCCTGGACCGCGACCACGGAGGGCTCGTTCAGGACGATGCCTTGGCCGCGGACATAGATGAGCGTGTTCGCCGTGCCGAGGTCGATTGAAATGTCGCTGGAGAAGTAACCCCGGAGGTTCTTGAACATGGCTGGAAAGACCGCGTCGCTCACTGAATGGAGCGCCGCGAGTCTAGCCGCGGGCGCGACTTTCCACAAGCCGACATGTATGATTTCCGTCAAGTTTTTCCCTATTTTTCCGCTGTGGTACGCACATGACGCTGACACGCCGCGACGTCGAAAACATCGCGCATCTCGCCCGCCTCGAGATCACGGAGGCGGAGCTGCCCGTCTACGTCGGGAGCCTGTCGGCGATCCTCGCGTTCGTGGAGCAGCTTGCGGCCGCGGCGACCGATGACGTGGTCCCGATGGCGCATCCGCTCGAGGGCCAGGTGCAGCGCCTGCGCGAGGACTCCGTCACGGAAACGGACCGCCGCGAGGCGTACCAGCGCAATGCCCCTGCCGTGGAAGCGGGCCTCTACCTCGTGCCGAAGGTGATCGAGTGAGCCTGCACGCATCGACCGCGGCGGAGATCGGCCGGGGCCTGCGCGCGAAGAAATACTCGAGCGTCGAGGTGACGAAGCACTTCCTCGGCCGCATCGAGCGCGCGAACCCGGGCCTCAACGCGTTCGTGACGGTCACCGCCGAGCGCGCGCTCGCCGATGCGCGCCGCGCGGACGCGACACTGGCGCGCGGCGTGGGTGGCCCGCTCACCGGGGTGCCGGTCGTGCACAAGGACATCTTCTGCACGTCCGGGATACTGACGAGCTGCGGCTCGCGCATCCTGTCGAACTTCGTCGCGCCTTACGACGCCACCGTCGTCGAGCGCCTCGACGCGGCCGGCATGGTGCTGCTCGGCAAGACGAACATGGACGAGTTCGCGATGGGCTCGTCGAACGAGACGAGCTACTACGGGCCCGTGAAGAATCCCTGGGACACCGCCAGGGTGCCGGGCGGCTCGTCCGGCGGCAGCGCCGCCGCGGTCGCCGCGCGCATCGTGCCGGTCGCGACCGGCACCGACACCGGCGGCTCGATCCGTCAGCCCGGCGCGCTCACCGGCCTCACCGGGTTCAAGCCGACATACGGGCGCGTCTCGCGCTACGGCATGATCGCCTTCGCCTCGAGCCTCGACCAGGCGGGCGTGCTCGCGCAGTCGGCGGAAGATGCCGCGCTCGTGCTCGGCGCGATGGCGGGATTCGATCCGCGCGATTCGACGAGCGTCGATGCGCCCGTGCCGGACTACGCGAAGGGCCTCGACCGCCCGGTGAAGGGCCTGCGCATCGGCATCATCCGCGAGTTCTTCGGCGAGGGTCTCGAGGCCGGCACGGGTGCCGCCGTGCGCGCGGCGATCGAGGCCTTCCGCAAGGAAGGTGCGACCGTCTCCGAACTGTCGCTCCCGAACCTGCCGCTCTCGGTGCCGACCTACTACGTCGTCGCGCCGGCGGAATGCTCCTCAAACCTGTCGCGATTCGACGGCGTGCGCTTCGGTCACCGCTGCCAGGACCCGAAAGACCTCCTCGACCTCTACAAGCGCACGCGCGGCGAGGGCTTCGGCGCCGAGGTGAAGCGACGCATCATGACGGGCACCTACGTGCTCTCCGCCGGGTACTACGACGCCTACTACCTGAAGGCGCAGAAAGTCCGCAGCCTCATCAACGCGGACTTCAAGCGCGCCTTCGGCGAAGTGGACGTGCTGATGGGCCCGACGGCGCCGACGCCGGCGTTTGCGATCGGCGCGAAGACCGACGACCCGATCCTCATGTACCTGAACGACATCTACACGATCGGCGCGAACCTCGCGGGACTCCCGGCCGTATCCGTGCCCTGCGGCCTCGTCGACGGCCTGCCTGTGGGACTGCAGGTCATCGGCCCGCATTTCTCCGAGGAGCGGCTGTTCGCGACCGCGCACGCCTGGCAGCGCGCGACGGACTGGCACCGGCGCATCCCGGCGGCCTACGCGTGAGCGCCATGGCAACCGGGTGGGAAACCGTCATCGGCCTCGAGATCCACGCGCAGCTCGCGACGCGCTCCAAGATCTTCTCGGGCTCCGCGACTGCATACGGCGGCGCGCCGAACGCGCAGGCGAACCTCGTCGACCTCGGCTACCCGGGCGTGCTGCCGGTGCTGAACCGCGAAGCCGTGCGCATGGCGGTGAAGTTCGGGCTTGCGATCGGCGCGAGCGTCGCGCGGCGTTCGGTGTTCGCGCGCAAGAATTATTTTTACCCCGACCTTCCGAAGGGCTACCAGATCAGCCAGTACGAGCTGCCGGTGGTCGCGAAAGGCGCCGTCGAGATCCTGCTCGAGGACGGCGCGCGCAAGACCGTCGGCGTCACGCGCGCGCACCTCGAGGAGGACGCCGGCAAGTCGCTGCACGAGGGCCTCGGCCGCATGAGCGGCATCGACCTCAACCGCGCGGGCACGCCGCTGCTCGAGATCGTGTCGGAGCCCGACATGCGCTCGGCGCGCGAGGCGGTCGCGTACATGAAGAAGATCCACACGCTCGTGCGCTACCTCGAGATCTGCGACGGCAACATGCAGGAGGGCTCGTTCCGCTGCGATGCGAACGTGTCCGTGCGCCCCAAGGGCGCGCGCGAATACGGCACGCGCTGCGAGATCAAGAACCTCAACTCCTTCCGCTTCGTCGAGCGGGCGATCAACCATGAGGTCGAGCGCCAGGTGGAGCTGATCGACGGCGGCGGGAAAGTCGTCCAGGAGACGCGCCTCTACGACCCCGGCCGCGACGAGACGCGCTCGATGCGCTCGAAGGAGGAGGCGAACGATTACCGCTACTTCCCGGACCCGGACCTCCTGCCGCTCGCGCTCGACGACGCCTTCATCGAAGGTGTCAGGAAGAGCCTGCCCGAGCTGCCGGATGCGAAGGCGGCACGCTTCGCGAAGGAGCACGGACTCTCGGACTACGACGCGGGCGTCCTGACGGCGAGCCGCGAGATGGCTGCGTACTACGAGTCGGTGGTCGCGGCCGCCGGTGGCGAGCCGAAGCTCGCCGCCAACTGGGTGATGGGCGAGCTCTCGGGCTTCCTCAACCGCGATGGCCTCGAGATCGGCGGCTCGCGGGTCACCGCCTCCGCGCTCGCGGGGCTCCTGAGGCGCCTCGTCGACGGCACGGTCTCGGGAAAACTCGCGAAGGACGTGTTCGAGGCGATGTGGGCCGAAGGCAAGGACGCCGACGCGATCATCGAGGCCAAGGGCCTCAAGCAGATCACGGACACCGGCGCGATCGAGAAGGCGATCGCCGACGTGATGGCCGCGAATCCGCGCCAGCTCGCGGACTACCGCTCGGGCAAGGACAAGCTGTTCGGCTTCTTCGTCGGCCAGGTGATGAAAGCGACCGCCGGCAAGGCCAACCCGGCGCAGGTGAACGACCTCCTGAAGCGCATGCTCGCGGGCCCATGAGCCCGACGGGCGACCTGCTGCACCACTTCCTGTTCGAGCGACTGCCGGTCCGTGGGCACCTCGTGCGCCTCGACGCCAGCTGGCGCGCCGCGATCGAGCACCACGAATATCCCGAAGCAGTCACGAGCGCGCTCGGGGAAGCGATGGCCGCGTCGGCGCTGATGGCGGGCGCGCTCAAGTTCGAGGGCCGCCTGTCGCTGCAGTTCGAAGGGCCCGGGCCCGTGCGCCTCATGCTGGCTCAGTGCACGCACCGTCACGCGATTCGCGGCGTCGCCCGCTACGACGAATTGCCGACCGAGGCCGCCCCGGCGGAAGGGCTCTTCGGCGAAGGCCAGCTCGCGGTCACGATCGAGCAGGACGAAGGCGGCGAACGGTACCAGGGCGTGGTTCCGCTCATCGCTCCCCGGCTTGCGGCCTGCCTCGAGGAGTATTTCGACCGCTCCGAGCAGCTTCCCTCGAAGCTCGTGCTCGTCGCGACGGCCGACCGCGTCGCGGGCCTGCTCCTGCAACGGGTCGCGCTCGGGGACGCAGGCAGCGAGGCGGAGCGCGCCGAGGCCGACGATGCCTGGACGCGGCTCGGCCTTCTTGCCGCCACGGTGTCGGAGAAGGAGCTGCTCGACCTGCCCTGCCGCGACCTCCTGCGGCGGCTTTTCCGCGAGGACGACATCCGCCTCTTCGACGGGACGCCGGTTTTCTTCCAGTGCAGCTGCTCGCGCGAGCGCGTCGCGGGCATCCTGCAGGCACTCGGCGGCGCGGAAGTGCAGTCGCTTCTCGCCGAGCGGGGAGACATCGAGGTGCGCTGTGAATTCTGCAATCGCGCCTGGCGCTTCGATGCGGTCGACGTCGCCGGGCTCTTCTCCGACGGCGCGCCGCAGCAGGCGCCGCCCGGGCTGCACTGAGGGGCGGATCGGTCCGGTTTGCGTGCGCACGTAGCCGCCGCTCGGCCGGCGGCCTTATGCTCTGTCACACCGACTTTCGTGCGGAACAGGCAGATGCACCCATGCGTACTACCATCGCTCCGATCGCAGCGGCGCTCGCCATGAGCGCCGGTCTCGCCCAGGCCTCGCCCGAGGACGACCGCCGCGCGGTCGCGGCGCTCGACACCGAGTTCCAGGCCGCCGTGAAGCGCAACGACGCGGCGACGATCGACCGCATCCAGCATCCCGACATGGTGCTCGTGCTGGGCGACGGCCGCGTCTTCACGAAGGAAGACCACGTCAAGGCCGCGCGCGAGAAGTCGAGCGTGTACGAGATCCAGGACGAGGAGCCGGGCACCCAGGTCGTGCGCGTGCACGGCGACACGGCGGTCGTGACGGCGCTCCTGCGCCTCAAGGGCACGAGTGACGGCAAGCCGTTCGACCGGCGCGTCTGGTTCAGCGACACCTACGTGCGCACTCCGGCGGGCTGGAAATACTTCTTTGGCCAGGCTTCGCTCCGGCTGCCGGACGAGGCGAAGCCGAAGCCCTAACGCCGGCCGTCGCGCGGCCGACGGAGGATCACATGAGGCAAGCCGACGCAGGGACGAACCCGCGCGGCGCTATCCTAAGGCCGGCGTGAGCATCCGATTCACGGTCAACGGCGCAGAGAAGGAATTCGCGGGCGACGGCGAGATGCCGCTCCTGTGGTACCTGCGTGACCACGCGCGCCTCACCGGCACCAAGTTCGGATGCGGCGGCGGCTTCTGCGGCGCGTGCACCGTGCTGCTCGACGGCGCCGCCGTGCGCTCCTGCCAGCTGCCGGTCGAATCGCTCGCCGGGCGCAAGGTCACGACGATCGAGGGACTCGGCGCGCACGGCCTGCACGCGGTGCAGAAGGCGTGGATCGAGGAAGACGTGCCGCAGTGCGGCTACTGCCAGGCCGGCCAGATCCTCTCCGCCGTGGCGCTGCTGCAGCGCGTGCCGGACCCGACGCCCGCGGACGTCGACACGATCACCAATTTCTGCCGCTGCGGCACCTATGCGCGCATCCGGCGCGCGATCGCGCGCGCGGCCAGGGAACTGAAGGACGCCAAGTGAACGCGCTCGCGTCCGTCGTCACGCGCCGGCGCTTCCTGCAGGCCTCGCTCTCGGCCTCGGGCGCGCTCGTGCTCGTGCCCGGCAGCACGCTGGCGGCGGACGGCAGTCCGACGCCGGAGAACCCCCTCGGCATCCTCATCCGCATCGAGCCGGACAACCGGATCGTGATCGGCGCCATCGGGGCGGAGATCGGGCAGGGCGTCAAGACCTCGCTGCCGATGATCCTCGCGGAGGAGCTCGACGCGGACTGGTCGCAGGTCAGCGTCGAGCAGAAGCCGCTCATGATCGACTTCAGCGGCCCGGAGCCGCGATTCCGCTTCGGCTCGCAGGGCGCGGGCGGCAGCACGAGCATCCCGGACGGCTGGGCGGAGCTCCGGCAGTTCGGCGCGCAGGCGCGCTGGCTCATCCGCCAGGCGGCGGCCGCGCGCTGGAACGTGCCGCCGGAGAAAGTCGGCACGCGCGACAGCCACGTGATTCATCCCGACGGCCGGCAGGCGCCGTACGCCGAGTTTGCCGCCGCGGCCTCAAAGCTCACCCTGCCTGCCGAGCCCGTGGCGCTCAAGGATCCGTCCGAATACCGCGTGATCGGCCAGCCGCGGCGCGTCGTGGACGCCGAGGAGATCGTCACCGGCCGCGCGCGCTACGGCATCGACGTGTACGAGCCGGACGCGCGCACCGCCGTCATGCTGCGCTGCCCGTACTTCGACGGCGAGATCGCGAGCCTCGACGACAAGGCGGCGCGCGCCGTGCCGGGCGTGCGGGCCGTCGTCGTCGTGCCCGGCCCCAGGCCCGGCGAGCCGTTCACGGCGAACCTCGCGACCGGCGTCGCGGTCGTCGCCGACGACATGTGGTCGGCCCTCAAGGGGCGGAATGCGCTCAAGGTCGAGTGGACGCGCGGCCCGTTCGCGAGTGAATCGAGCGCCGCGCTCGACGCGCAGTGCGAGGCGCTGCTCGGAAAGACCGGCCAGGTCGTCCGCAACGACGGCGACTTTGACGCCGCGCGCAAGAGCGCGGCGCGCGTCGTCACGGCGCGCTACCGCGAGCCCTACATCAGCCACGCGCCGCTCGAGGCGCCCTGTGCCTTCGTGCACGTGATGAGCGACCGCGCGCGCGTCGTCGCGCCGCTGCAGCAGCCGGGCGGCGCGTCACGGGCGGTCAGCCGGGTGACCGGCATCCCGCGACCGGCGATCACCGTCGAAATGACCCGCTGCGGCGGCGGGTTCGGCCGCCGCCTCACCAACGACTTCGTCGCCGAGGCTGCGCACGTCTCCAAGGCGACGGGCTGGCCGGTCAAGCTCGTGTGGACGCGCACCGATGACCTGCAGCACGACTTCTTCCGGCCGTTCGGCCATCACGAGCTCATCGCGACGCTCGACGAATCCAGCCGCGTCACCGGATGGACGCACCGCCTCGCCAGCGCTTCGAAGTACTACCGCCGCGCCGACGTGAAGCCCGAGGACCTGTGGACCGCGGAGCTATATCCGGACGATTTCCCGGCCTACCTCGTGCCGAACTACCGGCTCGAGTGGCACGAGGTGAAGAGCGGCATCCCGCGAGGCTCCTGGCGCGCGCCGGCACACACCGCGAATGCCTTCTGCGTGCAGAGCTTCGTGGACGAGGTCGCGCACGCGGCGGGGCAGGACCCGCTCGCGTTCCAGCTCGCGATGCTCGGGCCGGACCGCGTCCTCGACTACGCGCAGCACGGCGGACCGAAGTTCAGCACCGGGCGCCTGCGGACCGTGCTCGAGCGCGTCGCGCGCGAGATCGGCTGGGGCCGCAAGCTCCCGCGCGACCGCGGCATCGGGCTCGCGGCGCACTTCACCTTCGGTGGATACACCGCGCACGCAATCGAAGTCTCGGTCGCGCCGGGGGGCGCGATCGCCTTTGAGCGCGTCGTCGCGGCGACGGACGTCGGCCGGCCGATCAATCCGCTCGGCATCGTCGCCCAGATCCAGGGTGGCACGATCGACGGGCTCTCGACGGCGATGAACCTCGAGATCTCGATCAGGGACGGGCGCGTCGAGCAGTCCAATTTCGATGGCTACCCGCTCGCGATGATGCGGCAAATGCCGCACGACGTCGAAGTGCACGTCATCGAATCGACCGCGGATCCCGCCGGCTGCGGCGAGATGGGCATCCCGACGGCCGCGCCGGCGCTCGCGAACGCGATCTTTGCGGCGACGGGGATCCGCATCCGGAACCTGCCGATGCGAGACCAGCTCGCCCTGGCCCTGAAGAAAGCCTGATCGTTTCGCTAAAGGCCCTTGAGGAGGCCGGCTTTGGCGACTGCGCTCATCTGGTGAAGGATCCAGGTCTGGCGGTCGCGCATGTAAGGTCCCGGGTTGACTACGCGGTAGCGTGTCGGGCTCGGCAGCACGGCGGCGAGCAGGGCCGCATCCGGGCGCGTGAGCCGTGCGGCGTCCTTGCCGAAGTACGCGCGGCTCGCGGCTTCGACGCCCCAGATGCCGCGGCCGAACTGTGCGCTGTTGAGGTAGACCTCGAGGATCCGCTGCTTCGGCCAGAGGAACTCGATCCACACGGTGAACCAGACTTCGAGTCCCTTGCGGACCCAGCTCTGGCCCGGCCACAGGAAGAGGTTCTTCGCCACCTGCTGGCTGATCGTGCTCGCGCCGCGCAGCCGCCGTCCGCGCTGCGCGTCCGTCACGGCCTTGCCGATCGCGTCGAAGTCGAAGCCGTCGTGCATGAGGAACTTCTGGTCCTCGGAGGCGATCACCGCGATGGCGGCGTTCCGCGAGATGCGCTCCCAGGGCACCCAGACATGCCGCTGGCGGAGCGGCGTCGCGCCCGGGTCCGCGAGCCGCTCGTTGATCATGAACGAGGTGACCGGCACGGGAACCCAGCGGAATGCCGCGACGACGGCGATGCTGCCGAGCGCGACCGACAGGATCGTGGTCGTGATCCACCGGGCAATCCGCGCCGCCAGCGAGCGACGCTCCATCGGCGTGCGGGTCAGGCGGCGCCGGTGCGCCGTGCGGAGCGGATGACGACCGCATCGGCCGGCACGTCGTCGTGCCCGCGCTGCCGGCCGGTCTTCACCTTGGCGATCTTGTCGACCGTGTCCATGCCGGCGACGACGCGGCCGAAGACCGCATAGCCGAAGCTTCCGGTGCGGTTGTTCAGGAAGTCGTTGTCCACGAGGTTGACGAAGAACTGCGAAGTCGCGCTGTGCAGGTCGTTCGTGCGCGCCATCGCGAGCGAGCCGCGCTGGTTCTTGAGCCCGTTGTCGGCCTCGTTCCGGATCGGCGCGTGGCCCGCCTTGTGCTCCATCTCGGCCGAGAAGCCGCCGCCCTGGATCATGAATCCCGGGATCACGCGGTGGAAGATCGTGCCGTCGAAGAAGGACTCGTCCACGTAGCGCAGGAAATTCTTCGCCGAGACCGGTGCCGACTCCGCGTCGACCTCGACCGTGAAGTCGCCGTGGGACGTCTCGAAGCGGACCATCGAGTTTTCATTGCTCATGGCGTCGATTCTACCGCCTCGCGGGGCCGCTTGCCCTCGGTCACGCGGTCGTGGCCGGACAGATCCGCGAAGGTCTCGATGTCCTCGAGGCCCGCGTGCGAGAAAAGGCGGCGGACGGCGGCGCCCTGGTCCGCACCGTGTTCGACGAGGAGCGTGCCGCCGGGCGAGAGATGGCCGGGCGCGCCCGCCGCGACCGCCGCGAGCGCCTCGAGCCCCTCGGGTCCGGCGGCGAGCGCAAGCATCGGCTCGTGCCCGAGCGCGCTGAGCGCGCTGTCGCCGGTAGCGATGTACGGCGGGTTCGAGGCGATCGCCTCGAATTGCGCGTCCGCAATTGGCCCATACCAGGCACCCTCGAAGAAACGAACGTTCGGAAGGCAAAGCCGCAATGCGTTCCGACGCGCGACGGCGAGCGCCGCGGCACTCGCATCGGTCGCCGTGATGGCGGCATCGGGCCGCGCGCTTGCAACCGCGAGCGCAATCGCGCCGCTGCCGGTGCCGAGGTCGAGCACGGCAGGATGCCGCGCGCCCGCGATGGCCGCGAGCGTGCGCTCGACGACGAGCTCGGTCTCGGGCCGGGGCACGAGCACGTCCGGCGTGACTTCGAGCTCGAGCGACCAGAATTCGCGGCGGCCAGTCAGGTAGGCGACCGGCTCGCCCGCGAGGCGGCGCTGCGCAAGGGACTCGAGCGCGAGCAGCTCCCCGGGCCGGAGCGTCCGGCCCGTGTCGGCCGCGAACGCCGCGCGGGTGATGCCGAGCACCTTCGCGACCAGGATCTCGGCGTCGAGCGCGGCAGAATCCGAGACGCCGGCGAGCCGTTCGCGGAGCGCAGCGAGCGCATCGGCGGCGCGGGTCATTCGAGCGCGGCCAGCTCTTCGGCCTGGTGCTCGCGGGCGAGCGCCTCGACGACCTCGTCCAGGGCGCCGTCGACGATGCTCTCGAGCTTGTAGAGGGTCAGCTCGATCCGGTGGTCCGTCAGGCGGCCCTGGGGAAAGTTGTAGGTCCGGATGCGCTCGGAGCGGTCGCCGGTGCCGACCTGCAGCCGGCGCTTCTCAGCCTTCTCCGTTGCCCGCCGCTCGCGCTCGGACGCGAGCAGGCGCGCGCGCAGGAGCGACATCGCGCGCGCGCGGTTCTTGTGCTGCGAGCGCTCGTCCTGGCACTCGACCACGATGCCGGTCGGCAGGTGGGTGATGCGCACCGCCGAGTCCGTCTTGTTGACATGCTGACCGCCCGCGCCGGAGGAGCGGTAGGTGTCGATCCGGAGCTCGTTGGGGTTGATCTCGACGCTTTCGATCTCGGCAATCTCGGGAAGCACCGCCACCGTGCAGGTGGACGTGTGGATGCGTCCCTGGGACTCCGTCGCCGGTACGCGCTGTACGCGGTGCGTTCCGGATTCGAACTTGAGCTTCGCGTAGACGCCGCGGCCCGCGATGCGGCTGATCACCTCGCGGTAGCCGCCGTGCTCGCCGCGGCTCTCGGACAGGTGCTCGACGCTCCAGCCCTGCCGCTCGGCGTAGCGCGAGTACATGCGGAAGAGGTCGCCCGCGAAGATCGCCGCCTCGTCGCCGCCCGCGGCGGCGCGGACCTCGAGGAAGACATTGTGGTCGTCGAGCGGGTCGGGCGGCACCAGGAGCTCCTGCAGCCGCGCTTCGTCATCGGCCGTGGCGCGCTCGAGCTCGGCGATCTCCTGCTCCGCGAGGGCGCGCAGGCCTGCGTCCGGGTCCGCCGCGACCGCGCGCGCGGCGGCGAGCTCACGCTCGCGGTCGGCGAGCCGCGCGAGCCCCTTCGCGATCGGGTCGATGCGCGCGAATTCCATGGACAGGTCGCGGAAACGGTCGGATCGCCCGAGCACCGCGGGGTCGGCGAGCATGCGCTCGATCTCCGCGTGCCGGTCGGCGACACGCTCGAGCCGGCGCCGGATGTTCTCCTTGATCATGGTTCGCGGCCCGTGCGAAAGAGCCGGGCCGCCGCTTCGGCAAGCGTCGCGTCGCCCCCTTCGGCTGCCTCGCGCAGTGCCGCCGACGGCGCGTGCAGCAGCCGGTTCGTGAGCGCGCTCGCGAGTTGCTCGAGAACGGCTTCCGGCGGATGGCCCGCGGCGAGCTGTCGCCGCGCCTCCGCGAGCGCCGTGTCGCGCGCGGCCTCGGCCTGCCCGCGAAGCTCGCGGATGGCCGGCACCGCGTCGAGCGCCTTCACGCCGGACATGAACGTGGCGACGTCCGCGTCGATGAGTCGGCGCGCCGCGGCCGCTTCGTCCTGCCGGGCCTTCACGTTCTCGTCCACGACCTGGCGCAGGTCGTCGATCGTATGCAGGTAGACGTCCTCGAGCTTCCCGACTTCCGGGTCGATGTCGCGCGGCACCGCGAGGTCGAGCATGAACATCGGCCGGTGCCGGCGCTCCTCGAGGGCACGCACGACTTCGGGAAGGCCGATCACGTAACCAGGGCGCGCCGTCGAGGAGATCACGATGTCGGCCTGCGCAAGGTGCGCGGGCAGAACGTCGAGCCGGATGACGGAGGCTGGCAATCCTTCCGCGATGCGCTCGGCGCGGCTCGTGCTGCGGTTCGCGATGATCAGTCGCCCGATCTTCTGTGCGTGCAGGTGGCGCGCGGAGAGCTCGATCATCTCGCCTGCACCGACGAGGAGCGCGGTGTGCCGCTCGAAGCCAGCGAAGACGCGGCGCGCGAGCTGGATGCCGGCAGAGGCGACCGACACGGCCGCCGCGCCGATCGCGGTCTCCGTGCGCACGCGCTTCGCGACGGCGAACGTCGTCTGGAACAGGCGGTTCAGCGTCGCGCCGGCCGTTCCCGCCTGCTGCGCGGCGCGATAGGCATCCTTCAGCTGGCCGAGAATCTGCGGCTCGCCGAGCACGAGCGAATCGAGGCCCGCGGCGACCGAGAACGCGTGGCGCACGGCTTCCGGCCCGTCCATCCGGTACAGGCAATCGGCGACGGCGGAGTCGCCGCCCGATTCCGCGACGAGCCATCCGGCGAGCGCGGCGTCGCCGCCGCCGACGCTGTAGAGCTCCGTCCGGTTGCAGGTCGAGACGATCAGCGCCTCGGCGACGCCCGGCAGCGCGCGCAGAGACGCGAGCGCGCCCGGCAGGCGCTCGACCGCGAATACGATGCGCTCGCGCACCTCGATTGGCGCGGTGCGGTGATTCAGTCCGAGGACTAGAAGGGACATCGGCTGGACACTGGGGCCGGTTGCGGGAATCGGCCGTCGGATTGTCCGGGAACGATCCCGGTAGCACAAGCGTAGGGGAAGCTCTGCTCGGGTATAGTGCGGCGATGCACGTTCCGACGCGTTTTGCCGCGACCCTGCTGCTCGCCGTCGTCGCAATTCCGGCCTTTGCCTCCGTCAATGGATGCCCGCGCGGCGACGCCTGGTCGCTCTCCGTCGACGCCGAGCGTGCGCTCGGCCGCGGTGCCTGGCCCGAGGCGGCGCGGCGCTACGCCTGCGCCGCGCGCGCGAGCTCCGACGCCGCCGTCGCCGAGCGCGCGACGCGGGAGGCGTACGACAACCTGCAGCTCGATCGCGCCGCCGAGTCCTCCGCGCGCTGGCTCGAGCTCGCGCCGACCAGCGAGGTCGCGCGCCGCTATCTCGCGACGACGATGCTGCGCCTCTATGACGAGGACGGTGCGTCCGCGCAGTTCTCGGAGCTGCTGAAGACGTCCTACCCCGACCGCGCGCGCGGATTCCTCGTCCTGCTCGGCATCCTTTCCGCCGAGCCGAACGAGACCGGCGCCGCGCGCGTGATGGACACGCTGGCCGCCGGCGACCCGGAGCTCCCCGAGGCGCAGTATGCGGCGAGCATGCTCTGGCAGCGCGCGGAAAACGGCGCCAAGGCGCTCGCCGCGGCGGACCGCGCGCTGTCGCTGAAGCCCGGTTGGACGCAGGCCGAGTTCGCGCGCGTGCGCGCGCTCTCCGTGGCGGGCCGGAGCGAGGAAGCGCTCGTGCTCTCGGCCAAGCTCGCCGCGGAAGGCGACCCGATCATGCGGCTGTCGCACGCCTGGCAGCTCCTCGGCGACGACAAGCGCGATGAGGCTGTCGCGCTCTTCGAGGACCTGCGCAAGGGCACGAACGACGTCGCGGGCGAGGCCGCTTCCGCGCTCGCATCGCTCGCGATCGATGACGGGCGGCTCGACGACGCCGACCGGCTCGTGACCGAAGCCTCGCGCGACCCGGAGCAGGCGCAGGCGCTCCTGTGGCAGCGCGCGCGCATCGCGGAAGACCGTGGCCACAAGATGGACGCGGCGCAGCTCTATCTCGGCATCGGCGCCGGTCCGCGCATGCTGGCGGCGCAGCTCCGCGCGTACCGGCTCCTGCGCGAGCAAGGCGCGCCCGAGATCGCGGACATGATGGTCGACGACTTCCTCGCTGCCGAGCCCGCCGACACGGCCGACGTCACGTCGGGCGTCGCGTCGATCCTCGTCGAGGAGGGTCGCGGCAAGGAGGCGATTGCGCTCGTCGATCGCGCGCTCTTGGTCCTGCCCGATGATGGCCTCCGCCTCGCTCGCGGTTTCCTGCTCGAGCGCCTCGACCGCGTTCCGGAAGCCGTCGAGCAGCTCCGCAAGGTCGCGGAGCGGCGCCCGAACGACCCGATGGCGCTGAACGCGCTCGGCTACACCCTCGTCGACCGCACGAAGTCCGTCGCCGAGGGCACGGAGCTCATCGAGCGGGCGATCGCCGCGAAGCCGGACAGCTACGCGATCCAGGACTCGATGGGCTGGGCGCTCGTGCAGTCGGGCCGGCTCGACGACGGCAGGAACTGGCTGCAGAAGGCCTGGGATCTCTCCGAAGATCCCGAAGTCGCCGCGCACCTCGGCGAGACGCTGTGGCGCATGGGGCGGTCGGACGAGGCGAAGAAGCTCTGGGACGAGGCGCTCGCCGCGAATCCCGACAGCCCGCCGCTCAAGCGCGCGATCGAGCGACGCTCGCAGTGACGCGGCGGATCGCGGCGGCCGCGGTCCTCGTCCTGGCGAGCGGCTGCGCAACGCTGCCTTCCGCTCCGGAAACTACCGACTGGCCGACGCGCCGCGCGGCGCTGCAGGCGCTGCCCGGATGGGCCTTGACTGGGCGCATCGCGGTCGCGGCGGGCGAGAACGGTTTTTCGGGCGGCCTTGACTGGGCGCAGGACGGCGAGCGCGCGGACATCGCGCTCTCCGGTCCGATGGGCGGCACGCGCCTTCGCATCCACGTCGATCGCGAAACGTTCGCCGTCACCGACGACCGCGGCAATACCTACTCGGGTGAAGAGGCGGAGCGATTCGTGGCCGAGCGCATCGGGCCCGGCGAGCCGCTGCCGGTCTCGCAGATGCGCTACTGGCTCGTCGGAGCGCCGGCGCCGGGCACGCCGCACGAGGAATCGCTCGGTGACGGCGAGCGGCTCGCGAGCCTCACGCAATCCGGCTGGCGGGTGCGCTTCGACCGCTACGCCACGGTCGGCGCGATCGAACTTCCGGATCGTCTCGAGATGACGATGGAAGGGCTGCGGCTGCGCGTCGTCGTCTCTCGCTGGCGCCTGCCGCCATGAACAGCGCGGGCTGGCCGGCGCCGGCCAAGCTCAACCTCTTCCTGCACGTGACCGGCCGCCGCGAAGACGGCTACCACGAGCTCGAGACAGTCTTTCAGCTCGTCGACCTCGCGGACACTCTTTCTTTCACGCCGCGCGCGGACGGCGAAGTCCGCCGCGTCGAAGGGCCGGCCGAAGTCTCGGCCGCGGAGGACCTCTGCCTTCGCGCCGCGCAGAGGCTGCGCGAAGCCGGCCGATCGAGCGCAGGCGTCGACATTCGCCTCGAGAAGAGGATCCCGATCCAGGGGGGCCTCGGCGGCGGCAGCTCGGATGCCGCGACGACGCTCGTTGCCCTCAATGAAATCTGGGGCTTGCGCTTGCCGGTCGAGAAGCTCGCTGCGATCGGGCTTGGGCTCGGCGCCGATGTGCCGGTTTTCGTTCACGGCCAAAGCGCTTGGGGAGAGGGGGTCGGGGAGCGCCTGACCCCCCTGGAACTGCCGCAAAGGCACTATGCCATCGTCTTTCCGGGGGTCGGGATGCCGACCGCCGAGGTGTTTCAGGCTCCTGAATTGACAAGGAAAACCCCCAAGACCACAATTCGCGGCTTCCTGAGGGCAGGCGGACACAATGATTGCGAGCCGGTGGTGGCCGGACGCAGTCCCGAAGTGCGGCGGGCGCTGGCCTGGCTCGCCGAAAAAGGCGATGCGAGGCTGACCGGAACCGGCAGCTCGGTGTTCGCGGCGTTCGCCGATCGCGGGGCTGCCGAAGCGGCGCTCGCCGGCCTGCCATCGGGGTGGCGCGGTTACGTGGCCCGTGGGCTCGACCGCTCGCCCCTGCAGGAACGCCTGGCGGCGGAGCGGTCCCGCGTGAGCGGGAAGGTTTGAAGACTGGGGTGTCGCCAAGTGGTAAGGCAACGGGTTTTGATCCCGTCATACGAAGGTTCGAATCCTTCCACCCCAGCCAGATCGGACGCGTGAGGAGAGGCGCGTGGACCAGTCCACGATGGCGGTGTTCACGGGCAACGCGAATCCGGTGCTCGCGCAGGAAATCGCGCGGCACCTGATGCAGCCGCTCGGCCGCGCCCTGGTGGGGCGGTTCAGCGACGGCGAGATCCAGGTCGAGATCATGGAGAACGTCCGCGGCAAGGACGTCTACCTGGTGCAGTCGACCTGCCCGCCGACGAACGAGCACCTGATGGAGCTGCTCGTGATGGCGGACGCCTGCCGCCGCGCTTCCGCCGGGCGGATCACCGCGGTGATCCCGTACCTGGGCTACGCGCGCCAGGACCGGCGCCAGCGCGCGATGCGCGTGCCGATCACGGCGAAGCTGGTCGCGGACATGATCGGCGCGGCGGGCGTCAACCGCGTGCTGACGGTGGACCTGCACGCGGACCAGATCCAGGGCTTCTTCGACGTGCCCGTGGACAATGTGTACGCGTCGCCGGTACTGCTCGGCGAGGTGTGGAAGCAGAAGTACGACAACATGATCGTGGTCTCGCCGGACGTCGGCGGCGTGGTGCGGGCGAGGGCGCTCGCGCGGCGGCTCGACAACGCGGACCTCGCGATCATCGACAAGCGCCGCCAGCGCGCGAACGAGTCGCAGGTGATGAACATCATCGGCGACGTGCGCGGGCGGTCCTGCATCCTGGTGGACGACCTCGTGGACACCGCGGGGACGCTCTGCCAGGCGGCGCAGGCTTTGAAGGACGAAGGTGCGGTGCGGGTGATCGCCTACATCACGCACCCGGTGCTGTCGGGCAAGGCGGTGGAGCGCGTCTCCGCCTCCGCGCTCGACGAGCTCGTCGTGACGGACACGATTCCGCTCGGCGAGGAGGCCAGGAAGTGCAAGCGTATCCGCGTGCTCTCGGTCGCAGAGCTGCTCGCGGAGACGATGCGGCGGATTCGCGACGAGGAATCCGTCAGTTCGCTGTACGTGGATTAACACGGGAGACATGACATGAAGATTTCCTTCGAACTCGACGCCGAGTTCCGGGAAGACCAGGGCAAGGGTGCGAGCCGCCGCCTGCGTCATCTCGGCAAGGTCCCGGCGATCCTCTACGGGGGCAAGCGCGACGCGCGCGCCCTCGTGGTCGACCACACGAAGCTCTCGCAGCTGATGGACGACGAGCGCTTCTTCTCGACCATCCTGGCGCTCAAGGTCGGGAGCCAGCAGCAGGCCGCGGTCCTCAAGGACGTGCAGCGCCATCCGTACCGGAACCAGATCGTCCACGCCGACTTCCAGCGCGTGCTGGAGGACGAGAAGATCCGGATGCTCGTGCCGCTTCACTTCAAGGGCGGCGCCGAGTCCAAGGGCGTCAAGGAACAGGGCGGCGTGCTCGGGCACGTGCGCAACGACGTCGAGGTTACCTGCCTGCCGAAAGACCTACCGGAATTCGTCGAGGTCGACGTCTCCGGCCTCGAGATCAACCAGGTCATCAAGCTCTCCGGCCTCAAGCTGCCGGCGGGCGTCGAGCTCGTGGACCTGCTCGCCGGCCGCGACGGCCCGGTGGCATCCATCCACATGCCGCGCGTCGAAGAGGAAGAAGCGCCTCCGGTCGACGAGGCTGCCGCAGCGGCTGCCGCAGGCACGCCGGGCGCCGCTCCCGCCGCGGGAGCACCGGGCGCACCGGGCGCGGCTCCGGCCGCGGGTGCAGCGCCGGGCGCACCGGGTGCGGCTCCGGCCGCGGGCGCCACTGGCGCGCCGGCCGCGAAGGGCGGCAAGGACGCCAAGGACGCGAAGAAGGGCGACGGCAAGAAGTAAGGTGTGGCGGGACTTTCGCTGCAACTGGTCGTCGGCCTCGGCAACCCCGGCGTCGAGCACGAGGACACGCGCCACAACGCGGGTTTCTGGTTCATCGACGAGCTGGCGAGCCGTCACGACGGCCGCCTGAAGCCGGAGCGCCGCTACAACGCCGACGTCGGCCGGGTGTCGATCGCGGATGCGCCGCTGTGGCTCATGAAGCCGATGGGCTACATGAACCGCAGCGGCCAGTCCGTGCGCGCCTTTTCCGAGTACTTCCAGATCCCGTCCGGCGAGGTGCTCGTCGTGCACGACGACCTCGACCTCCCGGCCGGCGTCGCGCGGCTCAAGAAGGGCGGCGGCGCCGGCGGCCACAATGGCGTCAAGGACGTCATCGCGCACCTCGGCGAGGACTTCTGGCGCATCCGCGTCGGCATCGGCCATCCGGGCGACCGCGACCAGGTGATCGACCACGTGCTCGAGCGGGCGAGCGCGGTCGAGGAGCGTCTGATGCGCGAGGCGATCGAGCTCGCGATCGCGGAGTTCCCGCGCCTCGTCACCGAGGGCGCCGAGAAGATGATGACGCGGCTGCACACGACGCCGCCCGCCGGCGACGCGCCGCACTGAAGCCGGGACCCGCGTCGTCATGGGCATCCGCTGCGGCATCGTCGGGCTGCCGAACGTCGGCAAGTCGACTCTCTTCAACGCGCTGACGCGCGCCGGCATCGCCGCCGAGAACTATCCTTTCTGCACGATCGACCCGAACGTCGGCATCGTGCCGGTGCCGGACCCGCGCCTTGCCGCGCTTGCCGCCATCGCGAAGCCGGAAAAAATCGTGCCGACCACGGTCGAGTTCGTGGACATCGCGGGCCTCGTCGCCGGCGCTTCGCAGGGCGAGGGCCTCGGCAACAAGTTCCTCGCGCACATCCGCGAGGTTGACGCGATCGCGCACGTCGTGCGCTGCTTCGAAGACCCCGACGTCGTGCACGTGTCCGGCCGCGTCGATCCCGCCTCCGACGTCGCGACGATCAACACGGAGCTCGCGCTCGCCGACCTCGAGACCGTCGAGCGCGCCTCGCAGCGCGCCGACAAGGCGGCCAAGGCCATGGACAAGGACGCGATCCGCTGGCGCGACTCGCTGCAGAAGATGCGGGCCTGGCTCGACGAGGGAAAGCCCGTGCGCGCGATGAGCCTCGACGGCTTCGAGCGCGAGCGCCTCAGGGAGCTGTCGCTCCTCACGGCGAAGCCGGTCATGTACGTCGCGAACGTGGAGGAGGGCGGCTTCACGGACAACCCGCGGCTCGCGGCGCTCGAGAAGCTCGCCGCCGCGGAGGGCGCCATCGTCGTCGCGGTCTGCGCCGCGATTGAGGCGGAGATCTCCGAGCTCGACGAGGGAGACCGCGCGGCCTTCCTCGCGGACCTCGGCCTCGCGGAGGCGGGACTCGACCGGATCATCCGCGCGGGCTACCGGCTGCTCGGCCTCCTGACCTTCTTCACCGCGGGGCCGAAGGAAGTGCGCGCCTGGACGGTGCGCGCGGGGGCGACCGCGCCGCAGGCCGCGGGCGTCATACACACCGACTTCGAGCGCGGCTTCATCCGCGCCGAGACCATCGCCTATGACGACTATGTCGCGCAGCAGGGCGAGGCGGGCGCGCGAGAGGCGGGCAAGCTCCGGCTCGAAGGCAAGGATTACATCGTCCGCGAAGGCGACGTCTTCCACTTCCGGTTCAACGTCTAGGGCAGGCGGTGCACGCGCCGATGGGGTCCCGGTAAGCTAGCGGCCCATGCGGCCCGAACCCCTGCCCGTACCCGCCTCCGAAACGACGGCGGTCCAGCCGACGGCGACGAAGAATGCCCCGGTCGGTCGGCTGCCGCAGTTTCACGTCATCGGCTTTACCGGCCACCGGCACCTCACCAACTTCGAGGCCGCGGCCGCGGCGATCCGCGAGGCGCTCGACGCGCTGCGGCACGAAATTTCCGGCGAGTGGATCGCGCTGTCCTCGATCGCGGACGGCGCAGATCGCCTGTTCGTGCACCAGGCGCGTCTTCTCGGGATGTCCTGGCACGCGATCCTGCCGCTGCCGCGCGCCGAGTTCGCGAAGGACTTCAGCGAGGCGGAGTGGGCGGACGTCGAGACGACGCTCGAGGCTGCCGACCACGTGCGCATCCTCGAAGAGGCCGGCGATCGCGACGAAAGCTACCTCGATTGCGGGATCGAGACGGTCAACGGCGCCGACGTGCTGCTCGCCGTCTGGGATGGCAATCCCGCGCGCGGCAAGGGTGGAACGGCTGACGTCGTGCAGTATGCGCGGTCCATCGGCAAGCCCGTCCTGATCGTCAATCCGGAGACGCACGAAGTCCGCCGGGAGAACTGGAGCCGGCTCGAGCCGAACGACCCGGTGCTTGCGGACCTGAACGCGTTACCCGACGCGAAGAGCGCATGGGCGATCAATCCCTTCAAGGCGCCCGCCGAGGTGTTCCTTTTCCAGCAGAAATGCGACCACCACGCCACCCAGGGCGCCCCGCAGTTCCGGCGGCTCATCGTCGCCACGGTCATGGCGCACGTGTGCGCATCACTGACGGGTGCCGCCGTCGTCGCATACGAATTGCACAGCGCGCTGCTGGCATGCCTCGAGCTCGCGTTGATTTCGTTTGCACTGGGTGCCGTGATCGCCTTGCGCCACAAGATGCACTCCCACCACAACTGGGTGCGCTGCCGCCTCGCGGCGGAATTCTGCCGCTCCGCACTCGCGACCTGGGGCCTGCCGCGCGCCGCGCCACTGCTCCAGGACCTCGACCTCACCGGCGTACGCGGGCTGACCCGCTCCCTCTATGTCCTGCACATGCGCTCTTCCGCGACGCGGCCCGTGCCGATCGAGGAATTCAAGCGGATCTACTTGGAAAAGCGGATCGACGACCAGCTCCATTACTACAACCGGCAGATGAACCGCGCGTTTCCGATTTACAAGCGGCTGGCGACCGGATTCTCCATCGCCACGATCGCTGCCCTCGTGAGCACGGCGTTTTACGCGATCAGCACGACGCTGCACTGGCCCATCCCCGACTTGATCGCAGGGACGACGAACGTGTTCCTGCCGATCGCCCTGCCGGCCCTGGCCGCCGCCGCCATATCGATCATCTCGATCAACGACTTCCAGCGGCGCGTCGCGCGTTACCGGGAGATGCGGCAGGTGCTGGAAGACAGCCGTTCCCAGGTCGCTTCCTGCCGCACCTGGAACAGCATCGAGCAGGTGGTCCTCCGGACCGAGCGCGCGCTCCTGCAGGAGGTCATCGAGTGGCACTCGGTCAGGAGCTTCTCCGGCGGCTCGCACTGACGCGATCAACGTGAGTACGACACACAAGTACCGCGCGTTCATCAGCTACAGCCACAGCGACGAGAAGTGGGCGCGGTGGCTGCACCGCGGCCTCGAGACCTATCGCCTGCCGAAAGGCGTCGTCGGGCGCGAAACCAGCTTCGGGATCGTGCCGCACCGCTTCAACCCGGTCTTCCGCGACCGCGAAGAGCTCGCAAGCGCGACTAACCTCGGCGCGACGCTCGTCGCGGCGCTCGAGCAGTCGGCCTGCCAGATCGTCATCTGTTCGCCGCGGTCCGCGAAGTCGCGCTGGGTCAACGAAGAGATCCTGACCTTCAAGCGCCTCGGCCGCGAGGACCGGATCTTCGCCCTCATCGTCGAGGGTGAGCCCGGAACCTCGCTGATCCCCGGCCGGGAGGAAGAGGAGTGCTTCCCGCGCGCGCTGATCTACAAGATGGGGCCGGACGGCGAGCTCACGGAGGAGCGCGGCGAGCCGATCGCGGCCGACGTGCGCCCGCGCAAGGATCGCCCGCAGACGGCGATGCTGAAGCTGCTCGCCGGCATGCTCGGCATCGGGCTCGACGAGCTGATGCGCCGCGACGCCAGCCGGCGACGCCGCCGCACGATCGCGCTCGTGACCGCCTCGATCGTCGGCATGCTGATCACCTCGGGCCTCGCCGTGAGCGCCTGGCTCGCGCGCAACGAAGCCGAGCGCCAGCGCGTCATCGCGAAAAACGAGGCCGACACTGCGAAGAAAACCACGCAGTTCATGGTGGACCTCTTCAAGGTCTCGGACCCGAGCGAATCGCGCGGCAACCAGATCACCGCGAGGGAGATCCTCGACAAGGGCGTCGCGCGCATCAATACCGAGCTGGTGGACCAGCCCGTCATCCAGGCGACCCTGATGGACACGATGGGCAAGGTCTACACGGGCCTCGGACTCTATCCGGAGGCGATTCCCCTGATGCGCCAGGCCCTCCAGAAGCGCAGGGCGCTGCCGGGCGGCGACACCGCAGGCGCGATCGCGGAGACCCAGAGCAACCTCGGCGAGGCCTTGTCGCTCAGCGGGGACTACGGCGAGGCGGAACGGATGCTCGAGGACGCCTTCGAGGTCCAGCGCCGGGCGCTCGGTCCCTGGAACCCCGAAGTCGCCAAGACACTCAGCCGTCTGGCGGACGTCTATGAGGTGACCGGCGAATACGAGAAGGCCGAACCGCTGATCCAGCAGGCCCTGCGCATCCGCCGCAAGGCCTTTGGCGAACTGCATCCTGCCGTCGCGGAGAGCATCGCGGACCTCGGCGTGATCGCCGGCGATCAAGGCAACTTCAAGGATGCGGAGGTGTATCTCCGCCAGGCCCTGGAGATGCAACGGAAGCTGCAGCAGGGCAAGGGCGCCCATCCCCTGCTGGCCGAGGCGCTGAACAACCTCGCGTGGGCGCTGATTGGCCTGAACCGGCCCGCCGAAGCGGAACCGCTGTACCGGGAAGCGCTGGAGATGAAGCGCAAGCTCTATCCCGATGGCCACGTCGAGCTGGCATCGGGCCTGAACAACCTGGCCTACACGCGGGAGATGCTCGGGGACTACCGGGGCGCCGAGGCCGCCTATCGGGAGGCCCTGGCCATGAATCGCAAGCGCCTGGGCACGGACAGCCATCAGGACATTGCTGCCAACCTGACGAACCTCGCCTACGTGCTGTATGCCAAGGGCGAGCGCCGGGCGGCCATCGACATGCTGCGAGAGAGCTACGACATGAACAAGCGGGAGCATTCTCCCGATCCCACGATCGCCTCCGTCGCATCGGGCCTCGCGTATCTGCTGATCGGCGAGCGTGACTACGCTGAGGCCGAGCGGCTCATCGAGGAGAGCCTGGACATTCGCAAGAGGTCCTACGGGGAAGAGTCGCCGCAGGCGGCCGCCACGCTCGCCGTTAAGGCGAACCTGCTCCTCTCACGACGGCGTTTCGCCGAAGCCCGTCAGATCGCGGCGCAGGCGCGGGGTATCCTGGAGGCCAACCTGCCCAAGGACCACTGGCAGGTCGCCATGGCGATGAACGCCGAGGGAGCCGCGCTCGCGGGACTCCGCCAATACGAAAATGCCGAATCGCTGCTGCTCTCCAGCCTGCCGAAACTGCACGGCTCGCCGATCCCCGGACTCGAAAAGACCGGGCGCGCGCGGCTGGCGGCGCTATATACTGAGTGGGGTAAGCCGGACAAGGCCGTGCAATACGAAGCCAGCTAGAGCTTCGCCTGCACCGGAAATCGCCGCGCTGAAGGTGAAGTCAGCAAAATGGCGCCTTGGCCGACAATCGCGGCCGGCGCCGCTCGGCGGACAGGAATAAGTTAAGGAAGGGGAACGACTACCATGCGAACGGCAATTGGCAGGCGCTTCGCGCGCTCTGCGTTCGTCCTGTGCACCTCGCTCGTTATGACAGTCGCATGGGCGGAGGCACCGCACCAGACTCTCGATCGGGTCGATTCTTTCAACCCGACGTCCGTCATCGAGATGCAGTTCCACGATCCCGACCGCACGCAGGACTTCATCAACCTGGGCATCGCCGGAACGAGCATCACGGCCTGCAAGCTCACCCCGATCGGCGGCCTGTATTGTCTCGACGGAAAGATCGTCCGGCATTGGCCGGACACCAGCGAGCCGGGGACGTCGATCAACGAATTCAGCTGCGGCGACGCGGCGCTTCAGCTCGCCAGCACGAATCCCTGCACCGCCATGACGGTGGGCCTTTCGGGTGCCATCTATCTCGCAGGGCGCAAGTCAAATAGCAACAACCTGATCAAGGTCATCGCCAAGCCGAGCGCGGGCTGTCCGACCGGATCGACGAGCTTCGCCGCCGGGCACTACTGCGCGCGGGTGTTGTATGCGGGGACCGCGCAGCTGGTGGACATCGAGTCGATCGATGGCGATGTGGGCGCCGCGTACAAGCCATGCCCGACCTGCACCGCCGGGCCCGGCATCCTCGGCGTCGGAGACAAAAAGACCGTCACGTTCTTCCCCGAGCCCGTTACGGCCCCGGTCCAGGTTGCGACCAGCCAGTCGTTGCCGATGTCCGGAAATGAGCAATTGCTGAGCGGCGGCGTGCTGCAGCTGCCCAACGGCAGCGCGACAGACAGTTATGTCCTGCTCACGACGACCACGGGCCAGGTCCTCGCCAAGCGGACCAGCGCCGGTGCCGGCAGCTTTTTCCAGGCATACAACGTACCCGGACAACGGGCGGTGGGTTCCGTCCAGTGCAACTCCGACACGCAGAGGTACGGTGTCCGCACGAGCACGACGACCGGGCACACGTACGTGACCGACAGGAATTTCTGTCAGGTGAAGGCGCTGGCTCCCGTCGGCTCGCCGCTCACCTCGCTGGCCGAGGACCTGACGCTCGCCACGAGCAACACGTCTGGAACGTTTCCTCCGAGCGGCCCGACCCTCGCGAGCGGCATCAACGTCGACCTCGGCGACTGCGTGGTCGACTGCACCTACCTGAAGAATGACGCGGGCACGGAGGCTGCGGCATTCGTCGCGGTCAAGCTGAATACCGGCAGTGCAACGGATGCGACGGTGTTCCAGATCCAGGGCATTCCGGACTGCCGCCAGGAAGGCGACCCCGATTTTCCGGTGGACAGCAAGGCCATCTGCGACGCCCATCCCGAGGCGATCGTCGATCCGGACAACACGGGCCTTCCGGACGCACAACTCCTGAACGTCACGGCCCTGTTTCCGCACGAGATCCTCGACCTGTTCGACGCCAGCGGCGTCCCGCCCGAAGGGCTGCCGAACCTCCTGATCTCGCGCCAGTACATCGCAACACGGCGGACCGATTTCCTGTTCGACGCGTTCTTCTACGTCACCGAGCCGGGCGTGCAGTTCAAGGACACCTTCACCGCGGAATTCGACGTCCCGGTCCTCGAAGGCGTGCCGGACGAAGATGCCCGTTGCGTGCCGAACCCGGCCGACCTGATCGCCTGGGACATCATGACGAACGTGTCGGAGCGCTATCGCTCGACGGACATCAATGGCGATATCAATTCTTTCGAATACGTCGATACGCTCACGAATATCGGCTGCCGCAATCCGACGAAGACCCTGCAGAAGGGGATTTCGTTGATACCGTA
>Ga0075424_100000600_pt1 | contig 28723 bp, 31 predicted proteins | sample SoiMethybrSBSTD3_FD_75301 | JGI IMG/M metagenome (GOLD analysis project Ga0075424, IMG submission 75301) | Bulk soil microbial communities from a Populus tree surrounding site in Tennessee, USA - Soil MetaG P. TD hybrid SBSTD3 | ecosystem: Environmental > Terrestrial > Soil > Tree plantation... | reverse complement strand
GCCAATCCAAACCCGCGGCCCTTTCGGATCTCTAACGCTTCGCGACGATGCTCTGGAAACGGCTGTTTTCTTGGCCGGCGGCATTGGCATCACGCCGTTTCGCAGCATAGTGTTACAGGCCGCTCAGCAGAAGCAGACGAAGCGTATTTTCCTGTTTTATTGTAATCGGCGAGCCGAAGATGCCGCTTTCCTCGAGGAGCTTAAGCAGCTCGAAAGCGCAAACCAAAACTACAAGTGCGTCGCTACGCTGACGAAACCCCGGGACCCGAAGCGGGAATGGAATGGTGAAAAGGGCTATATCAATAGAACCATGCTGCTAAAATTTATTCAGGATTTACGGGAGCCGATTTATTACATTGCTGGACCTCCCGGCATGGTGCTCTCGATGCAGGAAGAGTTAAAGACGGCCGGCGTCCCAAGCGACCATGTGCGTGCGGAACAATTTGCCGGTTATTGATCTGATTTGACAAGGAGGGAAATCACTCATGTGTTACAACTGCGGATGCGAAATGCCGGACAACGACATGGGTAACGTAAATAATATTACCGGCAAAACTTTCGAGGAGGCGGCCAAAGCCGCCGCACAGAGTCCCGAGGAGGCAAAGAAAAATACATTGGACCTCCTGCAGAAAACTCTAAGTCAGAAAAAATAGCACGAAGCCGGTACATTATAGTTTCAGGTCGTAGCCCGCTCGCAACAACGCCCGGCGCGCTGCTTCCATCACGAATGGATTGTCAACGTGCGGCAGCACTTTTACTTCGCGATAATTCTTGAGCTCGGCTAAAATCCGCTCGGCCTCGGCTCCCGCCAGCGTTTCGCACTGCTCGTACATTCCGCCAGGGTCCTCTTCGAGCGGGTTATGGGCCTTTAAAATCGCGCGAATCGCCGCGACGACGGATGTCGTAGGCGACGGCACGAGAAGCGCCGTCAAGGCGCCATGATCGAGCCGTAGTTTGGCCGCGATCGGAAGCGCTTCGCCGCCACGCAGCTTTCGCGCCGCCGGCAGAAGAACTTTTTCCTCAATTGCGATGTGCTTGAGCAAACCCGAGCGAAACTCGGCGTAAGCGGCAGCGTCGATATTCTCCGGGTCGCGCATGGCGCGTTCGAGCAAGCCATCAAGGCGCTGATGACCGCCGGCGAGGTAGCGAGAAATTTTTCCGGGCATACTAAGACTTTCGACAAATTCTTAAATATCAGCTGGCAAGTAGCAGAACATCGTTCACAGCGACCTCGTTCACTTAATGGGCTGTTTGTAGCAAGAGATCGCGTTCACACATTCCTCCGCAAACCTTCCTCGAAACAAGGAAAATGTGAACGATAGAATGCTATACGGAATTACTAAAACCTGTTACCGATCTCCTGGTATTTAACAATTGGCAGCTATACAGGCTCAGTCGTAACCGCGGAAACGGCGATCGCCCAGTTTGAGTTTAAGATACTCGCCGACCAAAATTGCGGCGGGATATAAAACCTCCTCCTCCATTTTCGCATGTAATATTAATTTTTCGGCAAACCGCGCATGTACCGACTTCTTTTCTCTTTTAGCTGCCGCGGTTAGTTTTTTGAGCGCGGTCACAACTGTTTTATGTTCTCGAAGCATCTCCGGTAACTCTCTTTTCAGACGGTCCGTTGTATCCAGGATGTTCGCCATCGCTCGATTGATTTTTCCTTTTGCCAATAACGCTAACAAGCCAGTCGGCGGCAGAGCAATCTCCTCTTCTTTCACAAAGTGGGGGTGGAGCACTTTCGCGACGGCTTTTGCTGCCTCCGCGGTTTTGCCCCCAGCCTTGGTCGCCTCTACAAGTGCTGAATGCAGCTCTTCATGTTCCAACTTTAACGACTGCGGAATTTTCGGTCTCATCTGGGAGCTCCTTCGTTTGCTTGTCGCGCAGGAGCGCTACTGCTTATGCAAAACTCCTGGGACGATACATGTTTTTGTCATATAGCTCCTCCTGCGGGAACGTCCCGCTGGATTATGCTGATCACGTTTTACTGACGTCAAGGCTGCTAGTTAAATGTGAAATTCGAACATCGTGCTCGGATGAAAGCGGTACGCTGCTATGGCAGCTTAAACGACTTAGAGCCCGATCGCACCACTAATACATCGCAGTGGGCCTCCCGCATCACGTGTTCGGCGACACTGCCCAGTAAAATATAGGGAATGGCTGTGCGACCGGCCGTTCCAATCGCGATCAGATCGGCACGAAGGACCTTCGCAATTTTGGTGATTTCCCGACGCGGCTGCCCGTTCCACACCTCTCTCGTGATCCGTTTACGGCCTCGATGGATAGTCTCCAAAAATGCATCCATTTGTTGGCGTGCATCCTTCGCCACGTGACGCTGGTAGCGTAGAATTCCCTCATCGGTGACACCAGCTCCTCTGAGCATTCCTTCCGACCCTGAATAAACGTGCAAAGCGTGAAATTCTGCGTGCGGTGCGAGGCGCAGAGCCAGTTCCAGAGCACGCCGAGAATTGTCGGAGAAATCCACGCCCACTAGCACGCGGTGATACGAGCTGTGAGGCGCCTGGTTGACTACCAGTACCGAACGGTCTCCTTTATGGACGATTTTCTCGGCGGTCGTACCAAGCAGCACGTCCTTCATAAAATCTTTTCCGTGCGCCCCGACAATAATAAGGTTGGCTGTTTCCTGACGGGCCTGGCGGATAATCTCCACAAATGGCGTGCCCGAGAGAACGCGAACGGACACTAGAGCTTTTTTCTTAGGAGAAAGGTCATCGAGCTTCCGGCGGAGATCTTTCTCGATCTGAGAAGCGATCCGCAGGCGCTCGGGTTCACGTCCCGACGCTCCCGTCAATATGTATACGACCGAAACCGTGGCGCCGTGCTCCTCGGCCAGCCGCACGGCACGCGCGATTGCCTTATCAGCGCGTGACGAGAAATCGGTCGCGACCAGCAGCCGCTTTAGACCTAGCATCTTCCGACGCTCCGTCATCTTTGTCATCCGTGTTTACTCAATTCACAGTCAAGAGTGTCATTAGTCGAGCTCAGCATAGGCCGGTTACCTCAGCTTGGATGGCCCTTGGCTAATTCGAACGGACAGCGCACCCCTGTGTGAGATCTTCTAACTCCCTGCCGAACTCAAATCTTTCCACGAGCCGATGAAAAACCCGGGGGAACAGCTAGGACGGGACACGGCGCATTCCGGATGACTTCTTCAGTCACGCTCCCAAGGACTAATCTCGATAATCCATTCATCCCACGCGTGGCCATAATGATCCAATCCGCTTGTTCGGTGTTGGCCATCTTGACAATGCTTATTTCTGGAGTACCAAACTCTACTTTTTGAGTGATTTTTGCCGAGGAGATCAAGGCGAAATTCTCCTCAACAAAGCTCCGTAGGCGCATCTCGTAAGCCTGCATAGGCTCATTGAAGCTTGGGGCAAGCACTGTCTTTTTTGTAGGTCGTCGACGGAAGCCGGCGATCTCGTTTCCGGTAACCACGTAGTAGATGGTCACCGCCGCATCAAGCTCATCGGCTACTACAAGCGCATACCGAACGCCCCATTGTGAGTTTTCTGAAAGATCTGTTGGCGCTAGAATTTTTTTTACCGTATCGAGACTGCCGATGCGCTTGGAGTTCATCAAAATGCGTCGGCTGTGGGGTGTACGATCACTACTTCGGTGGAATCGCCGTTGGATTCTCGATTTTGCCATGATGAATTCCCTTCTGACTGATCGGTGACCCTATGCTGATATCACCCGAAGGTCTCTGTTCAATTACTTCCGTTAATCGCATTGCTTGCGTACCGCTCCAACACATACCGCGTCATCGCGACCGCAAGCTCATGCTCTCCCAAAAACACTTTTCCGGAAATGTCGTTTTCAAGAGCGGTCAACCCGAAATCACGGTGAGTACGCACAACCGTCTCGATGTTCGGATTCACCGTACGCGCCATCTCGACCATGCGCCGCACGTCCACCGTGTCCGGCACTGCGATCACTAAGATGCGAGCTTGATGGAGATGCGCTTGAATCAGGACAGAAGGCTCGGAGGCATTGCCGAAGACCGCCGAGACATCGTTCGCGCGCAACTTCTCCACGATTTCACGATTGTCATCGACCACGACAATTGAGATTGCGTTTGCCATGAGTGCTGTGCCGATGCGCCGGCCGACGCGTCCATAGCCTACGATCACTACGTGCCCGGCCAGCCGATTGAGATCGACGGTCATCGGCAGCACCGCATAAGGATCGTCCGGGCGTGCCAGGCGATGGGTGCGCCGATCATATTGGCCGCGCAACTCGTCGATGATAGTTCCTTCCCAAAGAGGCACGCCGACGAAGTAAGCGGCACGGGCGATCATGTGCGCGGCGACGGGCGCTGTGAGAAAGACAAAGAGCATAGTCGCGAGCGCGCGCGTGGTGATGGCCAGCTCGCTAAAATGTATGGCCACAGCACCGACAATGCAGCCGATACCGAGAGTCGAAGCTTTGGTGCTCGCCTGCATCCGCATAAAAAGGTCGGGCATGCGAAGGACGCCGACGCCTGCCAATAATGCGAACGTCGCACCGATCATCAGCAGAGCGGAGCTCAAAATCTCATTCATTGAAACCCTGCCTCTCAACGAAACGCGCGAAGGCCACGGTTCCCAAAAAGGAAATCAAAGCGAGCACAATCGCCACATCCAGAAAAACTGCGTCCTCAGCAGCAATGGCATAGGTTGCCGCGATCGCGGCGGCCAATATCGATACCAAATCGAGCGCAATCACGCGGTCGGGCAGGCCGGGGCCGCGCGCGAGTCGCACGAATGCCAGAAGCAATGCAACGCTCAGCATCGTCAGGGCGATGGCGGCCGGCGTCAAAAGACCGGATAGGCTCATCTCGACACCTCCAGAACACGCCTCTCGATCGTGTTCTTGACCGATTCGCGATACTCCTCCACGTCGTCGATATACATAGCGTGGAGGTACAAAAAACGCCGATCGCTCGACACGTCGAGGCTCACACTTCCCGGGGTGAGCGTAAGCAAGTTGGCGAGCAGCGTAATTTCAACGTCGGTCTTGGCGTCCAACGGTATGGCCAAAACCCCCGGCCGCATGCGCTGTGTGGGCGTCATCACGTCGTAAGCGACGCGGAGATTGGCGAGAATGAGATCTCGCAGGTAGAAAACCGCGAAGTGCAGCACACGCTCGAGCTTCCTGAAATACCTCGATGCATCCACGGAACGCTGGGCGATGAACAAAACCAGATAGGCCAAGATGAAGCCAACCAGGATATTGCTCCAAGTCAACGGGCCGGCGAGCGCCGCCCAAGTGAGAGCAAGCAGAATGTGCCAGAGGAACAAATTCCTTACCTCCTTCCCAATACAGCCTGAATGTACTCGGCGGGATCGATCAATTGCTGAGCAGCACGGCTCGCCAGAACGTAGATCGGCTCGGCCGCCAGACCGATGAGGATGGTGATCAGAGCCAACGAGGCTATTGGCAGTATGAGGAGCCAATATGACACATCCGGTTCCGAGCTTGACAACGCCGGCATCACCTCTAAACTCGCGGGCGCCTCTTTCCAAAAAGCTTCCGCCCAGATTTTCGTCATCGAAAAAAGTGTCAGAAGGCCCACTGCCAGAGCAGTAGCAACGAGAACATAGGATTGGCTTTCGAGACCCGCACGCACCAGCGTGAACTTGGCAACAAATCCCGAGAGCGGAGGCAGTCCCGCCAGTGACAGCGCGGGAATCAGAAACAGAATCGAGAGAGCAGGCCTGGCCGAATAGAGCCCGCCGAGTTTTTTCAACTCGTAAGTGCCCCCGATCCGATGCACGACTCCGCTGACCAGGAACAGATTGGTTTTAACGATGATGTGATGGACGATGTAAAAGATCGAACCGGCGAGCGCCGTCGTCGTAAACAATCCGAGTCCGAAAATCATGTAGCCGATTTGACTCACAATGTGAAAGGAGAGAATGCGGCGAAACTCATTTTGCGCGACCGCGCCGAGAACGCCCGTTATCATCGTCAATCCGGCAAGCGCCAGAATCAGCGTATGGGTATACGCCACATCCTGAACAAACAAGAGAGTGAAGACCCGGATCAATGCGTAAACGCCGACTTTGGTCAGCAGGCCGGCAAAGATGGCGGAGACGGCAACCGGAGGCGTGTGGTAGGAAGCGGGAAGCCAGAAAAAAAGCGGAAACACCGCCGCCTTGATGCCGAAGGCGACCAGAAACAGTATGGCGATCGTGGTGAGCAAATCCATCCGGGGCGCCGCTCTCAGTTTCTGCGCCAGATCCGCCATGTTCAATGTTCCGACGATGCCGTAGAGCATGCCAACGGCGGCGAGAAACATCGCGGACGCGACCAGATTGATGGTGACGTACTTGATGGCTCCTTCCATTTGCGCGCGCTCGCCGCCGAGCGCCATCAGCACAAAGGAAGCCATCAGCATGACTTCGAACCAGACGTACAGATTGAAAAGATCGCCCGTCAGAAACGCTCCGCACACTCCCATCAACAGGATGTGAAACAATGGATAATACCCAAACCTCTCTCGTTCCCGATCTATTGTTGCTAGCGAATACACCGCCACGGCGATTCCTATAACGCCGGTGATACCCACCATCATGGCGCTGAAAAGGTCGGCCACGAGAGTAATGCCGAAGGGCGCCGGCCAGGCGTTCATTTGCGCGGCTTGGATGCCGTTTTGCCAGATCGAGCGCAGGAGCAAGAGCCCCGAAACCAAAAGCAGTGTCGCGCCCATCACGTTTAAAATCCTCTGGACGCGCAGCGAATTCCACGCCAGCATGCACAGTACGGCCGCCGTGAGCGGGACCAGCACCGGCAGAATCAGGAGGATGTTCACCTATCGGTCGCTTTCATGTCATCCAGATCATCGGTGCCTACCGTCTGAATCACGCGGTAGATCAGCACCAGGGCAAACGCCTGCACGGCAAAGCCAATGACGATAGCGGTAAGAATCAGCGCATGCGGCATGGGATCGGCCAGAGCCTCGGGGTTGGTGACCGACTCGGAGATCAGCGGCGGCCGTGCACGGGTCAGGCCCGCGATGGTGAAAATGAGCAGATTGGCCGCGTGTCCCAGCAGCCCGAGTCCGATCACCAGCCTGACGATGTTTCGACGCAGCATGGTGAACAACCCCGCCGCATAGAGCCCGCCGATAACAAAGGCCAGAACGGTTTCCACTAGCGTTCCTCGGCAAGAGAAAAGATGATCGTTAGGGTGACACCGAGCACCACGAGATAAACGCCACAGTCGAATAACAATGGCGTTCCGACGGCAAGCTCTTCGAGTAGCGGAATCTCCAGCATCACCCAATATGCCCTCATGAACGGCCGTCCGCCCACAAGGCCGAACGTCCCGCTGCCAAGCGCCGCGAGAAGCCCTATCGCGATCAGAGTTCGGGGGTTCGCCCGCAAGATGCGGCGGCTTCTTCTCACGCCAAAAGCAATAGCAACCAAAGCGAAGCTCCCAGCGGCGATGAGTCCGCCAATGAAACCTCCTCCCGGCTCGTTGTGTCCGCGCAGCAGAACGGAAATCGAAAAAAGCAACAGCAGCGGCAGCAGGAAACGAGTCGCGGTGGAGAGGATCAGTGAAGTCATCTTTATTTCTTTTGCGGCTTTAGCTTGAGGAGCGCATACACGCCTATACCTGCGACCGCGAGAACCGTGATCTCGCCGAAGGTGTCGAAGCCCCGGAAATCGACGAGAATGACGTTGACGATGTTCCGGCCGTGCGCGAGTGACAAACTGTTCTCGATAAAATACGTCGAGATCTTGGGATAGAGCTGGATGCCGGAGCCGATCAGGACAATAATCGTGATGAGGGCTCCGAGAGCCAACGTCAAGATCGCGTCCCTAACCCGCGCAAAGCGGCTGGAGAGTATGGCAAAGCGCGGCAGATGGTGGAACACCAACACGAAAAGAATCACGGTCAGGGTTTCGATCATGAATTGCGTCATGGCGAGATCCGGAGCGCCGAAAAATACGAACACCAGCGCGACGCCATAACCGACCACGCCAAGGGCGGCGACAGCGGCCAACCGCGATCGCGCCACCACGGCAGCGAAAGCGGCGAACAGGATCACACCGGCGATCAGCCATTCGTGAAATCGCGCATCAAAGCTTGCGGTAAAGCGCGCCGTATCGAGCGCGATGAAGAGCTTGCTCCCGGCGACCGCCAAACTGGTAAAGATGATGATGATCAAGTAATAGCGGAGATAACCGCTTTGCAGCAGCTCTGTCTGGCGCTCTGCCAAATGATTCAATCCCGCCAGAATTAGGCGATACCAGTGCTGCGGACCCCATGATGAAATTATCTGGAGGCGAGACACGATCTCGATGACGGCTTTCCGCCTGGCGTAAACGGCCAAACCGAATAGGAGTGAAACCGCGCTCAGCGTAAGCGGCAGGTTAAAGCCGTGCCACAGCGCCAGGCGGAGCGTCACCGGTTCTCTCGCGATCGCTTCGACGGCCGGCTGGAAAAGCGAACCTTGCACCAGAGCGGGCATCGCTGCGAAAATCACACCGAGCACAGCAAGGATCGCCGGTGCCGACCATAAACTTGGTGGAGCCTCATGCGGCTGCTTGGGTGTTGGAATCTTCTTTCCGAAGAACGGATGGATTCCGATGATCGCTGCTGTTGTTACAAAGATGATACTCGCGAATACAACGGCGATGGTCAGCGCGGCCCGATTGGCGGCCAGCGACGCTTCGAGAAGCATCTCTTTGCCGACGAATCCCAGAGTCGGAGGCAAGGCGGCCAGTGAGAGCGCGGCCAGCGCGGCTATGGTTGCAGTAATCGGCATCGGTGAGCGCAACCCGCCTAGCTCCTTAACATCTCTCGAACCCGTTTGGTGATCGATAATGCCGGTGACCAGAAACAACGCGCCTTTGTAGAGCGCATGCGCAAGCAGAAACACGATCGCCGCCGCGAGAGCCTGGGATGTTCCGACGCCAATAAAAACGATCAGCATGCCGAGCGCGCTCACGGTCAAATAGGCGAGCATCCGCTTCAGATCAGTTTGTCTCAGCGCTAGGTATGCGCCGGCGATCATGGTTATACCACCCACCGTCGTGAGCGCCTGGATCCAGATTTCCGTGCCGCCCAGGACGGGACTTAAACGCGCCACCAGATACACTCCCGCCTTGACCATTGTGGCTGAGTGAAGATAGGCGCTCACCGGTGTGGGCGCTTCCATCGCGCTCGGCAGCCAGAAATGAAACGGCACTTGCGCCGATTTGGTAAATGCTCCGGCGAGGACCAGGAGCAAAATCGGCACATAAAGCGCGTCGTTTCGGACCATCTCGCCGTTTTTGAGGAGCGTGGAAACTTCGAGGCTGCCACCGGCTTTGCCCAACAGCAGCACACCCGCGAGCAGCGTCAGGCTACCCGCGCCTGTCATCAGCAGAGCCTGCAAGGCCGCCGCGCGCGCGGATTCGCGGTTGTGCTCGAAGCCGATTAAAAAATAGGAGCTGATGCTGGTCAGCTCCCAGAATACGTAAACAGCGATTAAATTATCGGCCAGGACCAATCCGAGCATCGACGCCATGAAGATCAGGATGTATGAATAGAAGCGCCCCAGCTGGGGATGCCCGTGCAAATAGACGGCTGCATAAATAAGTATCAGCGCGCCGATCCCGCTGATCAGCAACGCGAACAACAAGCTCAGGCCGTCCACCAGGAAAGATAGTTTTATCCCTAGACTAGGGACCCAATCGTGAGAGACCACAACGACTTGGCCGGCCGCGATCGGTTCGACGAAGACCCCGAAGTAAATCATCAAACCCAGAGGCAGCAGCGCAATGAGCCATCCCGCCGCCCCGCGCACGATCTTATAAAACCACGGCGCGGCCAATGAGGCAGCAAAGCCAGATAAAACCGCCACTAACATGTTGCCTCGGAAATATTTTTCACGGCCGCTCGTAAATCAAGAGCACGCAACCGATAGCGAGAACGCTCCCCGGCAAAGCAGCGGCGCTCGTCTGCCTTAAAGCAGGTGTGTGAGTCGACTCTCGGTCTAAAGTTCCGGAAATCTGTAGCAAAAAAAGACCGGCACATCACAGCCTCGCGCTCCGCTCCAGGGTGCTCCTCGGAACGAAGCCGAACATTACTCATCCTTCCTGGCAGAATTAAAAAAGCAGGATGGGTTCCTCGAGTTGCTCCTTCGAAAATAGGACTGGAGAAAGATCTCTCACGGAGTTTAGCCTGAGTACTGGAATAGTTTCGAGATGACAGGAAGTGTCATTCCGAGCTCTGCGCGGAATCTTTCCCCTTAGCATTTTTCATTGTCTCGAGGCGCGCACAAACTCATGAATCACTTCGTGTATCAATATCTCTGCGAAAACTTCTAGTCTAGACCTGCACGAGGTCAGCGGTGCTCTTGTTAGCTAATGACGCGCGCGGGTATCGGGTAAGCGACTCCATAATATTGGCCCGGGATCAAAACTGATCGAGGGAAGTATCCTCGCAGGCCGATCGCCGACGGTTCCAGATCAGTGGCAAAGATATACGGCGGCCACTCGCTCACGGATTTCTATGCACTCAGACATCTGCTGCTTTTTATTTTTGCGCCTATTTTGTATTGCTAGCCGCGGGTCGAAAAGATAGGCTAACCACTCGGGAGCTGGAATAGCGGCCTACGAAAACCGGTCATATGTTGTCGAGATTTCTCGGGGGAATATTGGATTCGCTTCGTGAATACTTCAATCCGGATGAGCAAAAGAATCTTCTCGAAATCCTATCCCAAGAATATATTGAGAAATCCGAAAACGTGCTCAAGCTCACTGACTACGCTGCGACCATGGTATATCCGCAATTCCGAGATAAGCTGCTCCGCATTGCCAGTGAAGAGCAAGCCTATATCCATCGGCTCGCGGAACATATCGCCGCATTGGGTGGAGAGGTCCCCCAAACCAATTTTTCCCCGAGACCGGGGAAAAATGCCTGGGAGCGTTTGCTCACCGCGCTGGAAAAAAAGAAGCGTCACATTTCAGACCGGATAGACCGTTTGGTGCAGTTGCAGCGCATCGATCCAAAATTTGCAGAAGAACTGCGTCGCATGCGGCAAGAGGAAGAAATCCATCATCGGGAAATCCAGGCGATGATGATGAGAAGCGATCCGCAGGCTGGACGGAATTCAAAGACTTCCGTCTCATGAAATTTCAAGCGCCTCGGTCGCGCCGAGAAGATGACGGGCGTATCGGTTCCTTGATCAATACAACACCGCGCCACAATTCACTGGAGGAGTCCGTCACGAAGACGATTCATGAGCCTAGGCGGGCACGGAGAATGAAAATGGGCTTGCGGAAAGATTCCTCGCAGAGCTCGGAATGACACTTCTCGAACCGCTCTGCCGGAGCCAGATAAGAAGTAGTGAACGATAGACGTGAACGGAACACCGTCTCATAGGGGACCAGAACGATGCAGCTTCGCGAGATAATGCGCACCAGGCTCGTAACCATCGGGCCCAAAGAGGCAGCGGGCGAGGCGTGGATTCGGATGCGCCGGCATCGCATTCGCCATCTGGCCGTCATTGACGCGATGCGGCTTGTCGGAGTCGTGTCGGAACGCGATCTCGGCGGCCGAGCCGGTGCCGATGTTCGCAAGAATCGCAGCGTGCAGGATCTCATGACGCCGCATGTAGTGAGTGCCGAGCCTGGGACCACGCTCGACCAGGCAGCCGATGTCATGCGCAAGCAGCTGATCGGCTGCCTGCCTGTGCTCGAGGGCGATCAACTCGTGGGTATCGTCACCGCCACCGATGTATTTGAGGCGCTCGGCAGCAGCGCCATCGATACGATGAGCCGCGCCGAACGGCAATTATTGCGCGCGCCGAGCAGCAGCAAACGGCTCGGCGGACAACCCGTCCTTAATCGGCGCTCGCGCACATCGGGTAAGGCGCCGCAGAAAGGCCTGAATGCTGGAGAGAATAAAAAGCGAGAGCCCTTTGCGGATCGCCTTCCCAGAGCGTTGAAGCGGGAGGCTGGCCGCACAGATGCGCCGCACGTTCCTGCTAATATTCGCGTAGTCGGAGTGGAACTCGATGAGGATCAAAAACAATACATTCGGCAAACTCTTGGCATGAAGCTTGGCAAGTTTGCGAGCTCCATCGAACGCGTCAGTGTGCGGCTGAAGGATGTGAACGGTCCCCGCGGTGGCGTCGATCAGCTGTGCCGCATCAAAGTAGTGCTAAGCGGTCTTCCGAGCATCGTATTCCAAAGTCAAGCCGGTTCTCTCAGAGACGCAATCAATGGCGCGCTCACCGGGGCCGAGCGAGCCGTACGGCGCCGCGTCCAGCGCCGGCGCGTGAAAGCCACCAAGCGAAAATCAACCTCGCGGTGACGTTAGGGAGATTGAGCTTGGCCCTAACGCGATCGACAAAATGTCAGCGGCCAAGTCGCGCGGCAAAGCGGCGTAAGGCTTGAAGCGCGAATTTACCGCCGCCTTGACAATCGAACTCGACGCTCATCGCTGTGTGTAGTTGTTATTCGAGTGTCGTGGCGGTCGCCTCGCACTGCCATTTGCCAGCAAAGATCAATAAAAAGTCCGCGCCTCTCCCCTTCTTCTGTGTCGATACTACTTGCTGTTCCCAATAGAACCGGCGCATGCCGGTACAGCTAAGCGTAGCGGAGCCAATTCGGCCACGGTTAGCGCAGCACGAGAATTTGCGCCGTATACAAGCGGGCCGCTTGAGGTATACTCGCTAGAGTGATCACACAGCTTCCGTCGTGGCCTTATCTTCCGACGCTTGCGAGGCTCGGTCTGGCTCTCGCCATCGGGCTGTTCATCGGAATCGAGCGTGAAAGACGACACAAAGAAGCCGGTCTGCGCACCTTCGCATTCGCGTCAGTTCTCGGCGCTGTCGGCGGACTTCTTGGCGATCCATTCTCCTGGATGGCGCTGTTTTTGGTGGCTATTCTGGTCGTCTTCCTCAATATAGAAACGATTCGTACGGATGAGGGTGCCGAAATAACAACATCAGCGGCGCTGTTTGTGACATCTTTCGCAGGGCTGCTCGCGGGCCAAGGTCACACTTTCACGCCCTCTGCACTCGGCATAGCAACGGCTGCGCTACTCGCTTGGAAAGAACCTCTCGCCGGATTTAGCCAAGCCTTGACTGAGTCGGAGCTACGGTCAGCAATCTTACTGGCGATCCTTGCTTTCGTTGTCTATCCAATCTTGCCGGTAGGAAGTATCGATCCATGGGGACTGGTGGACCCACGGGCAGCTTGGATCACAGTCATTCTTATCGCTGCGCTCGGGTTCACTAACTACGTGCTGCTGAAGCTCTACGGAGCACGTGGGATTGAGTTCACAGGATTTTTGGGTGGCCTCGTCAATAGCACCGTCACTGTTGCCGAGTTGACCGAAAGAGCGAGGAACAATACGACTAATTTCAGAAATGTGGCTTATCGAGGTGTTATCCTTGCCACCACGGCTATGCTGGTACGTAATGGCGTTATTCTCGGGCTGCTCGCGCCTTTGGCGCTGATCAATGCGGCGACTGGACTAACGCTGATGATTGCAGGAGCAAGCATCGCCATAATCTGGCGGCGCACCGATGTACACGATGGTGAGTCAAATAGAGACAGACTAGGCATGGAATCCCCTAACACAACCGTCCTCCCAGCATTAGAATCGCCATTCTCACTTACAGCCGCGTTCAAATTCGGCATCATTTTTCTTGCCCTGGATGTGGCTGGGACAGTTGCGCAACGGGCGCTTGGGGAAACTGGATTTTATGCAGTGAGCGCAGTCGGTGGTCTTGTTTCTAGCGCGAGTGCAGTCGCCTCTGCAGCCAATCTTTCGGCGGCTGGAACACTACCTCCTAATGTTGCGGGCAACGGTGCGGTTATCGCTTCCGCCATGAGCACCGTTGTGAATTTACCTCTGGTGGCTCGACTCGCCAAAGACCGCAGACTAACGCTAAAGACCGCAGGCACGCTCGGGACTATTTTTCTGCTCGGAGTACTCGGTTGCATTATTCAGGCGCTCTACCCATTCGCTCGAATTTGAACGACAGTTCACCTTGCAACCCATTCACAACCAGGTGGCTCCGCGGGAAGAGATCGAATTGACCGACCCAAATGGATCGCACGAACTTGATCCTGACGCTGGCCACCGAGGAGCTTTTCGGGGTCGGCAGATTTGTATTCTCTTTCCTTGCCATTAGCTCGCATGAGGGCAGCGTTCATTCCCGGGTTCACAACCTGCTGCAGAACACAAGCTCATCGACATGAGCAGAAAGTGAACCGGATTCTCAGTAATAATTTTGCAGTGATCACTGGCACCTCAAACGGCCGTGAACACGAAAGTTTTTTTCTGCGCCTTCGCCGTCCGAGACCCCAGCAATCAAATACAGTGATGGGTAACGTCAGGAACATGCGTCGAGGCCCCGCGTCATCATCGTGATTGACCGTCCTCCGGAATCTCAAAGCCTTTCGCATAGTCGCTGCGGGAGTGGAACAAACCGTTTGAACGGGTTAGTGCGCCGACAACTCATTCCCCTGACCAACACATTTCTCTTGACGGTCGCATTGAGCGCATCGGCGTCGATGGGCGACCAGGATCCCGTGACTCATGGCCTGGGGCTGGTCTCCTTAATCGGACTCTCTCCCCTTTTCTCTGTTATGGCGCTGGGGCTTCTGGTGCGCAGCAAAGAACCTAGCGCGGCACAGCCGCAACCGAATTTGGGAATGTCTCCCGCAAAGGCGCAAAGTTCGAAAAGGGAATGACTCACCACGAAGCGCACGAAGGACACGAAGTTCGGAAAATAAATTTATTAATGCTTATTACTTTTCTTTCCTTCGTGATCTTCGTGTCCTTCGTGGTGAGAATCCCAATTTCATATGGTTGCGGCTTCGCCGCGCCGGGTGCTTCGTGGTGAGATGAGATTTTCGTGCTCAGCAAGTTTTGCGCAGGGCGCGCAAATTTGCAGGCCATAGTAGTACCTAACGGAGTGATGAACATGTTGAAATCCTCTTTGATCGTGACCATCGTGCGAAAAGGATGGGGCAACACCGTTCTCGAAGCGTCGGTGCAGGCGGGTGCCGAGGGCGGCACGGTTCTCTTTGGGCGCGGCGCAGGCATTCATGAACAGGAAAAGATTCTCGGAATTCCGATCGAGCCGGAAAAAGAAATCGTGCTCACCGTCACTGATTCGGAGCGAGTTGACGCGATTCTCGAGGGGATCGACCGCGATGTTGAATTGAATGAGCCAGGCAGAGGCTTGGCTTTTGTCATCGGCCTCGACAAGGTTGTCGGCATTTCGCACTCTGAAGACCATAAGTCGCTATGAGGCGTCTGTTTCGGGCCGAGCCTTACAAGCTTGATCTCGGATGAAACGAGGAAAAATTCCCTCTTTCCTCGCGGAGGAGTGCAAGCGCGGGTTAATTGCCACGGTATGAGCCAGGCTAACAGCCGTTCGGCACCAGCACAGCGCGTCCTTTGATTTGCCCCGCCTTGAGTTTGTCATAGACTTCAACGGCCTGCTCCAGCGGGAATTCTGTGATCTCCGCGTGGATCCGCCCACCGCGCGCCATCGCAATTACCTCCATCAATTCGACACGCGAGCCCCAGTACGGAATGCTCACCGAGCAACCGTAAGGCGTGCTGCCATGGTGGAAGTCGTGGTGGCCGCCGCCCAAGCCGACGATCATCCAGACGCAGTTGCGCCCCAGAAGCCTGGCGCCAAGGTCGATGGTCGGCTGCACGCCCACGCAGTCGAGCACTAACCCTGCGCCGCGCGGCCCTGTGATTGTCCGTATTCGCTCTTCGGCTTCGTCGGAATTGCGATTGTTGACCGTTTCGTCCGCGCCGAGCGCCTTCGCCTGTTCCAGTTTCTTCTCGTCCACGTCCGCCGCAACGATGCGCACGGGCGCGAGCGCGCGCAAGAGCTGAATCGCCATATGTCCGAGTCCCCCGACGCCCATCACGACGACGATGCTTTCGGCGTTGAGCTGTGGTAGAGCGCGCTTGATAGCATGATACGGAGTGAGCGCCGCGTCGCTGAGCGGAGCAGCTTTCGCCGGGCTCAAATCGCCGAGAGGAACCAACAGCCGGGCGAATGGAACGAGCATATATTCGGCCATCCCGCCGTCGAGACCGAGACCGCCTCCGAAAGCCCCAAGCGCCGCCCAGTTCTCGCAATAATTTTCCATCGAGAGCTGGCAGGCATGGCAGTGACCGCAACCCCACGGGCCGTATACGGCCACGGCGTCACCTTCCTTGAAACCTGTGAGGCCTGCTCCGACTTGCGCTACCCAGCCGGCATTTTCATGGCCAAGGGTGAACGTGCCAGTGAAACCCAGCCCCTCCTCCATCACGTGCAAGTCCGAATGGCACACGCCCGCGCCGCCGATTTTTATCAGGACCTCGCCCGGTCCAGGCGCCGGCTTGGCAACATCAGCGATCTGAGCAGGACGGCCGGCGCCAACAAACCTTACTGCTCTCATGATTGACCTCGCTCCTATGCGATTGCGCCGTCGACTACTGATAGGCTATCAGCTGAATCCAGATCGTGTTTCATGGCCGTTCCATCCGCTCGTTTCTCCCGCCCCGCAGACTGTGTCGCAATGAGAGAACTTGCATGATTGTCATTCTAAGCGGAACGCGAAGAATCTGCTTTTATATAGTTGCAAATCAGCAGATCCTTCGGAGGAGTTTATCCTGAGTAACATCGAAGGGCCTCAGGATGATATTGCGACACAGTCTCCTGGGCCGCAGTTCACGCCTGATTCCTGACGCCGCTTCCAAACCTCTTAGAATGATGGGCCGGCAACCATATATGCGTCGGATCACTTTTTGTAGCCCAGCGCGATGTGGGTGTACATCGGAAAAGTCGATTGGCAAGGAAGTCATCCATAGATGAGTACTCCCACAATCACAGCGCTATCCAGCGCGATCCAGCCGATGCATGGCAAATAGATGTTCTTCTCCTTTTTGTGTATGCCGAACCATAGCCAGAGGATCGCGGAAACCAGATACGCGCTCCACGTGAAGATAGAAACCCCGGCCGCTTGATGGCTGACCCATATACTCAGGACCTGCGGGATGGTCATGAGCATCGTGAAAATGGACATCCCTCCCAAGATGCGGCGCAGCAATCTATCGGAACGGGAGGTTTCCGAATGAACCCTACTTGGGTCGAGTTGCATGGCGCTCACCGCGGAAATCTTCGAGCAGGAACGCGTCCCTAAGAGCTCCGGCGCCGCACCACCAAGACCGAACAGGGAGCCCCCTGCATCACGTGCTCGGCCGTGCCGCCGAGAATGATCGATTCGAGCGACGCCGCTCCTTTAGCTCCCAAGACAATCAGGTCAGCGCCCCAGTCTCGGGCGCGGTTCAGGATTTCAGCGGACGCTTCGCCGCTGGCGATTTCCGTGGTCAAATCCGCTGAGTCGGGCACAGATCCGCATGATCCGATGAGCCGATCCATGGCCGCATTTGCCTCTTGGACGATTTCGCTGGCGACTTCTACCGTGACCGCCGGACGCGCTTCGATGACGTGAAGCAGATGGAGCGATGCCGAAGGAGCCGGGCTCATGTCCAACGCAATACGGAATGCTTCCACGGAATCGGAAGAGAAGTCGACTGCAATTAGAATTCGTTTGAATGGCATAGTTCGTTACGTCCGCTTCTGATAAATCTCACTTTGCCCAGACGGAAGCTTTCTTGGCCCAGGTGCTGTCGCGGTACTGGGTCTTAAAAGCTTCTGCCGTCTGCTGCAGCGCGGTTGGATCGCCGCTGCTCTTGTAACGCGAGACACCGAGCCAGTACAGCGCTTCAGGAGCCGCGTCCGAGGCCGGCAACGTTTTCACGATATCGTCGTAGCAGCTTTCCGCCTCTTTCCACTGCTGCCGCGCAAAGGCCGAGTGAGCGAGCCCGAGCTTGAGCTGTGAAAGAAAATCATCCGGCGGCAGAAAACCTTCGAACTGATGCCGCTTGGTGCCGTCGGCATCCAGTACCTGGATCGTTGGCGTCCACTGAGCGCCGAAGCGCTCGAAGGTTTTTGGCTGTTCTTTGATGTGAATTTTGACCGGGACGTAGTTGTCGTTGATGAATTTCTCGACGCGCGTGTCGGGGTACACCTCGGCATCCAGCCGAGCGCAAGCCCCTCACATCGGAGCTGCATTGAAATCTATCAATACCGCGCGCTTGTTGCGTTGCGCTTCCGCAAGCGCACCATCGACATCATTCTTCCATCCAATGGACATAAGGTTCTCCTTTCCAAATCGATCGGTCTACCGGGATTACCGCCGGATCAGGAGTCCGGCTGCGTCTAGGCTTCTTTGCTGATAAATCTGCACCCTGCTTCCACCAGCTTCTGGCGCAGATGCGCTCGGGCATATTCCAAAATACGCTCGATTTCCGGCTCCGCCGTGTTAAGTAGCTCCCCAAGCTCCGCGCTCGTGAGCCCTCCGCCATGGCGCAAGCGTAACGCGCGGCGCCATTGTTTCGGCATTCCGGCCAGCGCCGTGTTCACGCAGCGTAGCAATTCCTGCTTGGCGGCAACGAGTTCCTCCGGCGTGGCCATATCGAGGTCCGGAAAAATGTCCTCGACTTTTAGATCTTCGTCGGGTTGATAAAAGTCGAGGACCTCTTCCCCCAACGTCGAGACCTCTTCGGCCGGAGGCGTCTCGGGGATATCTTCCTGCAGATAAATGGCCCGGCCGCGCGCGGCTCGTAATCGTTGGACAATTGACTCTAGCTCTTTTGTCGCAAGCTGCTTCAGCGACGCAGCCATCGGCCGTTCGCGCGGCTCTTGGGCGCCTTGACTAGCATTCCCGCCGGCAAACTCACCGTAGGCGCGGAGCAGCACGCTATCGGCGAGATCCTCGGGAGTCACATCGCCGGGACGTAAATCACCTGTCGATTCAAGATACGCGACTCGGTCGCGCACGAAACTATACAGTCCCTCGATCTCGCCCTTGACCTGAGTAAAAAACGACTCGCGCTCGCGTTGTTCGGAAGGTTTCGTATTCATTGGATCACGCTCCCCCGCGCCGGTTTCCGGCTGCGTTAATGATCCTTCAGATAGACCGCCATTGAACCTTCAGGATGGTTTCATACGTCCGCTTGCTTCTTCTTCAGCCTATAACTATAAACCGGCGGATCAAGCACATATTGCCGCCTCCTGTATATTGTTGCCCAATGACGAGCGAAATGTATCAACGAGCCGCGTGCAATGAAGCGTTAGAGCAGATTTGGATCGAGCGCAATGCAAGTGCGAGTGCGCGACTGTGGAGTGGAAAGGTTGAATTTATTCTGATCACTCGGTCGCTTTTTCCAGCGCCAGTAAATCGGTAACAGGAGAACGCGTATGCGCTTTGCGCACGAATTCGTGGAATGCCGCTAGGCGTGATTCGTCGATCAGCGCAAGGTCGCCTGAGTCGCGTTGCGTCTGGATTAGTTCCACCGCCGGTTTATCGGCGGCGGAACGCTGCTTCACTTGTTCGACGGCGGCTGCGGTTTGTGCGGGATCAAGCAAAGCCGAAAAGAACAGATGCTCGACGACGCGAGTACGCACAAAGGTGCGGGGCACAATCTGTTGCACGTTCACCATCGACGGACCGAGCCGGAGCATCAACGTCGGCGGCTGCCAGACCCATTCTCCTCCGCCGGCTCCCATGAACTGACGGCTGGCCAGGCAATGTTCGATGTAAGTCTTCCAGTTGCAGTTGATCTCGGTGGTGAACTCGCTGTGAAATCGCTCGCCGTCAAGCGGAAAATCATCAGGCAGGTTCGCGATCGGCTGAAGGGGTGGCGCCTCGCGGTCGATGTTGATGAACAGCAGACCGCGCCAATCGGCGGATGCGATCTGGAACAGGTGATTGTCGGGAGAGCGCGGATCGGCGGGAGCCACGATTGGGGGTGTGGAAATCATCCGCCCGGAAAAATCGTAAGTCCATCCGTGATATCGGCAACGCAGCGTATCGCAGCGTCCCCGGGGCTTTTCCAGGACTTGCATTCCCCGATGACGGCAGACATTGCGAAACGCCCGGATGCAGCCGTCCTCTCCGGCGATGGCGAACACCGGCCAGCCGCCAATGCTCTCGACGACGAAATCGCCGGGTTGAGCGAACGTGCCCGTTCGCGCGAGCATCTGCCATTCAGTCGCAAACACCGTGCGTTTTTCGTGCTGAAAGAACTCACCTTCAAAATACCATTGGGCGGGAATTGGTTCTGTGTTCAAGAGAATTCCCCAATTAACCGAGGAGCCGCGGAGATTGCACAGGCCGAAAAAAGATTTTATCTCGCGCGAGGAATCGCCAAGGACGCCAAAGTTTCCGATCACTGTTTTTCCCTTTGCGGCCTTTGCGTTCTTTGCGCGAGATCTCTTTGTTCATGTCCTTCGCGCGCTTCGTGATGATATCTGTATTGTCTTCGGCGCGATTATCGTGCCCAGCATGCGGCCCAGTGGTTTGGCTCCTTCTCCTCAAGCGGCGGCTCGGCGACCCGGCATTGCTCGACGGCGTGCGGGCAGCGGGTTTGAAAACGGCATCCCTTGGGTGGATTTGATGGGTCGGGAATCTCGCCCTTGAGAACAATGCGTCGCCGCGCGCGCTGCAACTCGGGATCCGGAATCGGCACTGCGGAAAGAAGAGCCTCGGTATAGGGATGCTTCGGCCGCTCGTAGATGGAATTGCGCTCGCCCAGCTCGACAACCTTGCCCAGATACATAATTGCGACGCGATGCGCGATATGCCGAACAACCGAGAGATCGTGCGCGATGAACAGATACGCAACGCGAAGCTCCTTTTGCAGGTCCTGCATCAAGTTGACAACTTGCGCTCGAATCGAGACATCGAGCGCCGAAATCGGCTCATCGGCGACAATCAAATCCGGCTCCAGCGCGAGGGCGCGCGCGATGCCGATGCGCTGGCGCTGTCCTCCGCTGAACGCATCGGCATAACGCTTTCGTGCATCTGCGGGCAGGCCGACCAGCGAGAGTAGCCTCGCGACGCGCTCCTCAGCGTCGCTCAGCTTCCGGACCACGCCGTGTACCAACAGCGGCTCAGCCACAATATCCAAAATTCGCATGCGCGGATTGAGGCTTGCGTACGGGTCCTGAAAAACCATTTGCATATGGCGCCTGAGCCGCCGGAGCGGTTCGCCGCTCGCATGTGTGATGTCTTGGCCCTTGAAGTAAATCGAGCCCGCAGCCGGCTCGACGCGGCGCAGCACCGCGCGTCCGGTGGTTGTTTTCCCCGAGCCCGATTCGCCGACCACCCCCAGCGTCTCGCCGGAATTGATGCTGAACGACAGGTTGTCCACGGCGCTTACGAAGCGTTGCTTGCCGCCCCAAAAGCCGCCGCCGCCAATCGGGTAGCGCACTGACAGCCCGCTAACACGAATCACGGGTTCAACCGGAAGCGAGTCAGCTCGCATGCGCTTTCTCGGTTTCCCGCCGCTGTTCCCACGCGGGAGCGAAGGGCCGCCAGCAAGCGACTTCGCGTCCGCGTTCGCGCGGCGCCAGCGGCGGAGCGTCGGTAAGACAGGCATCAGTTGCGAGCGGACAACGAGGGTGGAAGGCGCAACCAGTCGGCGCTTGCGCCATGTCGGGCGGGGCGCCATCGATGGCGACCAGGCGCGGGCGCAACTGATCGAGCCGCGGCGTAGAGCGAAGTAGCCCCATCGTGTAAGGATGCGCGGGATCGTGGAAGAGAGCTGCCGCGCTGCCGGTTTCCAGAATTCGCCCCGCATACATCACGGCGACCCGGTGACACAGTTCCGCCACGACGCCGAGATCGTGCGTAATCAGCAGGACCGCCAGATTGAAATCTTGCTGCAGCTTCGCGATGAGCTCCAGCACTTGCGCCTGAATGGTAACATCGAGCGCGGTGGTCGGCTCATCGGCGATCAGCAGTTCTGGCCCGCAGGCGAGAGCCATCGCAATCATGACCCGCTGGCGCATGCCGCCGGACAACTCGTGAGGGTATTGACGCAGACGCGCGCGCGGCGACGCGATGCCGACGAGATCCAGGAGCTCGGCCGCCCGGTCTGCGGCCTGCGCCCTGTTAAGTCCAGAGTGATAGCGCAGCACCTCGCCGATTTGCATGCCGACGCTGAATACCGGATTGAGCGAGGTCATGGGATCTTGAAACACCATGGCTATTTCTTTGCCGCGCACCCGGCTTACGTAATCGGCGCTGTCAATGCCTAAGAGAGAACGCCCTTTCCACTTCACTTCACCTGCGACGATTTTGCCGGGCAATTGAATGAGCCCCATCAGCACTTGCGATGTGACGCTCTTCCCCGATCCCGATTCGCCCACGAGACCCAGAGTTTCGCCGCGATTGATGTGAAGCGATACGCCGCGAACCGCCTCGACTACGCCGCGGGGGGTGAAGAAATGCACCCGCAAGCCCTCCACCTGCAGGAGTGTTTCCGAAGCCGTGAGATCGGTCTGCGGTTTCACACCGTGCCCCCGGTTTGCTGCGCGGCCTGGGCGAAGCGCTTTTCGCGCTCGCGCGGATCCGCCGCCACGCGAAGCCAGCTTGCAAGTAAATTCATCCCAAGCACAGTGAGCGCAATCGCCGCACCGGGCACGGTCACAAGCCACCAGGCATTGAAGATGTAGTTTTTGCCGTTCGCCACATCGAGGCCCCACGAGGTCGCGGGAGGCTGAATGCCGAGCCCAAGAAACGAAAGTGCCGCCTCAGCCAATACGATGCGCGCAAACTCGAGCACGGCGAGCGTGAGGAGCGGGGCAGTCAGGTTGGGCAGGATATGGCGCCAGATAATGCGCCGGGTACGACAGCCGATGATCCGCGCCGCCTCGACGTACGGCGATTCCTTCACCGACAACACAATGCCGCGGACCAGGCGCGTATACACCATCCAGCCATTCAACGAGAGGACGATAATCAGAGTGAGCGGACTCGGCCGTACCACCGCGAGGATGATAAGCGCGAGAAGCAGCGCCGGGAATGCAACCTGAATGTCGACCCAGCGCATGATCAGCGATTCGGTGCGCCCGCCCAAATATCCCGCGATCAAACCCAACAAAGTGCCGATGCTGCCGGCCACGGCCAATACGGCCAAGCCCACCAGCAGCGATACACGCGAACCGAAGATCGTGCGCGAGAGCACATCGCGTCCGAGGTGGTCGGTACCCAACCAATAAGCCGGGCTGCCGCCTTCGAGCCAGAACGGCGGAGACAATCTGTCGTTGAGCGATTGTGCTGCCGGATCGTAGGGCGAAATCCACGGGGCCAGGATTGCCATGCCGCCGAGCGCCAAAATAAACAGCACTCCGCACAATCCCATTTTGTCAAACCACAGCTCACGCGCCGCGCTGCGCATCGCGCTGAACAGCTCATAAGGACGCCCCGTAAGCCGCCGTTCGCTCGCGATGACAGCCGGCAGTTCACCGGCCGTGACGCTGTGGTTTCTAAAAAATCTGATCAGTGATTCGACTCGGCTCATGTCGGCGCTCCGCGCCGTTCAAAGTTCAAGATTAGAAGTCAGTTTCGGGTTTTACGCACACTCGCTGGCTGTTAACCTGCAACCGAGCAAAACCTTGAACCTGGAACTTTGAACCTTGAACGGCCGTTTCGCGGCGTTACGCAAAGCTAATCCTCGGATCGATCCATTTATACAGTAGATCCATGGTCAAATTGACCAGCACCACCATGATAGCGATTGTGAATACCACCGCTTGCAGCAACACCACGTCATGGCGTTGGATCGCCTGCATTGCAAGCTGGCCTAAACCAGGCCATGCGAACACCACCTCGACCACGACCGAATAACCCGCGAGGGCGCGAATCAATTCCCAACCGACCATCGTGGTCGCGGGAATGGCTGCATTGCGCAATGCATGCACGCCGACAACGCGGCGAAGCGGCATGCCTTTGGCGACGGCAGTTTTTGTGTAAGGTTGGTTTAGCTCGTCCACCATGGACGAGCGCACGATCATGGCGAGCCGTCCTACTGTCGGCAGCGCGAGCGTCAGCGCGGGGAGGATCAGATGCCAAGGCGTGTCGCTTCCTGAGGTGGGGAGCCAACCCAGTTCTACGGAGAAGACCACAATCAGGACCAACCCCAACCAGAACTGCGGGACCGATAAGCCTATCAGGCTCAGAACCACCGTCACATGATCGGAGCCTCGCCCCGGCTTGAGCGCCGCCAGCGCGCCAAGCGGAATCGCAAGAAATACCGCGACAACCATCGAGAGAAACACGAGCTTTAATGTATTGGGCGTCCGTTCGCGCACAATTTCTCCCGCCGGCCGCCGCTGCCATAGCGATTCGCCGAAATTTCCCTTAGTCAAACTGCCGACGAAGTCAACGAATTGCGCCGGGATCGGTTTGTCGAGACCCAGCTGGCGGCGGAGCGTACTGGCTTGTTCTTCGCTGGCGTCGATGGGAAGCATCATTCGCACCGGATCGCCGACCATCCGCGTCGCAACGAAAACCACAATGGTTACACCCATGACAATCACGATCCCGTGCAGCAAACGACGTATAATGAAAGCACCCATGGATGAGCTCCCGAATCCCGGCTACTTGAGCTTCATATCCTTGATGAGGAGCCGCGTGTCTACACCTGGAACCCAGTCCAAACGGTTGTTGACGCCGTAAAGCAACTCGATTCCCACCAGGTAAGAAAACAGCGCGTTGTCATAACCGCGCTTCACCGCCTGATGATATAACCCGAGCTGCTTGCCGGAATCCGTTTCGCCGCGCGCCTTATTCACCAGCTCCGCCAACATATCATCGGCATTTGACGAACCGCGGCCGGTCTTCAAGTAGTAGTCGGAGAGAGTCCGATCGGCGTGCAGCAGAGGATTGGCGTGGCTCACGTAAATCGCCATAGGGCGGGTCTGGCGGTCGAAGAGGCGCTTCAGATAATTGTCGAACTCGAAAATTTTTACGTCGACATTGAGTCCGGCTTCGGTCCAGTAGGCGGCCACCGCCTCGGTTGTTTCCTTGTCCTTGAGCCAGCGACCCGACGTGCCGATCAGCTCGATCGAAGTTCCGGGCGCGACCCCAGCTTCTTTCAGAAGCTGCTTCGCCTTGACCAGATCGTGCGGATAGGCCTTAAGGTTCGGATCGTAGCCGAACCAGGTGGGGCTCAACACCTGGCCGTCATCCACGCGGGCGTGTCCTCCGAAGAGTTTTTCCGCCAGCGCTTTTTTATCCACCGCATAATTGAGCGCCTGCCGCACGCGCACGTCTCCGGTGAGGCCGCTCATTGCGTTCAGCACGATTACCGGATGCTCGAGCCCTTCGACCTTGGCGACTTTTGGGACTCGCTTCACGAACTCCGGCGAGAGATTCGTGATCAGGTCGAATTCCTTCGCCATAAGACCCGAAAGCCGGGTGCCGGGCTCCTGGACAAATTTAAAAGTGACCTTTTGAATCTGCGGCCTGCCTCCCCAGTAATCGGGATTCACGGAGAGGACCACACGCTCGCCGCGCGACCACTCGACCAGTTTATAAGGGCCGGTTCCGACAGGCTTCGATGCAAAGCTCCCGTCGGCCGAATATTTGGCGGGAATGATTTTCATCCAGTACATGCGCGATAGAAACACTGAATCGGGGCTCTTCAGGTAGACATCAACCGTCAGATCATCCACCTTCTCCGCTTTCACGAGCGTGTTGAAATAGGAGAGGTTCTCCGATTTCAACGCCGGATCGAGCATGCGGCTGATGGTTGCGACAACGCTCTCTGCATTGAACGGCTCGCCATTATGGAACTTGACGTTCGGCCGCAACTTGAAACGCCACGTCGTCGCATTGACTTGCGTGGGCATCGCCGCCGCCAGACCCGGCACAAGCTCGCCCTTAACGGTGCGCGCGATCAGGGTCTCGTAGATATTGTCGTTCACGGCCCGCTCTCCGCCATCCTGCCGTACCTGGGGATCGAGCGTCGTAGGTTCGGAGCCGAGCGCAATCGTGATTTCCTGCGCCTGCGCGGAACGCGTCACGGTCGCCGACAGACACACCACTACGAGAAAAGAAATCAACAGCCGGAATCGAGTGATCATGTGGACCTCCTGCGTTTCGCCTGACCAGAGTTTTCACTGAGTGACGTATACTATATACAGTATGGCCCTTGTCAAGACGATTTTATGGCCGCCTTCGTAGCGTATTGACAGTCATTTTATGTATATAGTATACAGTTTGGCTAACGCAGTCTCTCTAAACTGCCAACAAAGGAGGCGCTATGTCTAAGAGTGTCTTTCGTGCAGGATTGGAAGAAGCAATCAACCAGCGTCACTCGGCGGTCCATCCGTGGAGCGAAGCCTGGGTCTCGGGAAAGCTGAATCGGCGGCTCTTAGGCGAATGGGTCAAGCAGCATTATCATTATGTGATGCCCTTTTCGCATTGGCTTGCGACCGTCTACGGCAACTGTCCCGATTGGGAGGTGCAACACTTCCTGCTGGAAAACATGACCGAAGAGGAAGGTTTCGTTGGAAGCGGCGAATTTGCCGCTGTCCGCCACAGCGAATTGCTGCTGGACTTTGCCGAGCATTGCGGGATGAAGCGCGAGGAAGTGATAAACGCGCAGGTGAATGGCGATCTGCTTCCCGAAACTCTGGGCCTACAGAGCTGGTGCTTCCGGCAGTCGCGCCGCCCGTTTGTCGAAGCGCTAGCTGGTTTGCTTGCGGGGCTTGAATCGCAGGTGCCGGCCATCTACGCCAAGACCACGCCTCCGCTGCTCGAGAAGTATGGTTTCACCGAAGACGAGGTCGTGTTTTTCCGGCTGCACATCGTGGCGGACCAGGAGCACGGTGACCGCGGTTTTGAAATCGTGGAGAAATTCGCTACCACGCCAGAACTTCAGGCGAGCTGTCTACAAATCGTCAGAGAGGCGACCGTGATGCGCCGGCTCTACCTCGACGGACTGTATCGAAAGTTCCTGACGTAACGCGACAAAAAGGCAAACCTTCAACCCGGAACTTTGAACGCGGAACCTTAAGCCGGAGCGAAGCCACAATGATTTCGTACCAGACCCTGACGCTCGCAGAAGCGCACTTGATTCTCGATGCCGCGCAGAAGAAGTCAGAGGAGCTCGGCGTGCCGGAAGTGTTGTGTGTGTCGGATAACGCGGGCTATCCCATCGCGTTGCGCCGGCTCAAGGATGGCAAGGTGAGCAGCGTTCAGATCGCGATCAACAAAGCCTTCACCGCAGCCTGCCACCGTAAACCGACACACATGTATAAAAATGCGCTCCCTGGTGAAGAAGCGTTTGGCATATTCACTCAGCATGACGGTCGTTTCACGGTTTTTGTCGGCGGTCTGCCCATAGTTGTTGACGGTCAAGTGGTGGGCGCAATCGGCGTCTCCGGCGGCAACGGCGAACAGGATATCGCCGTGGGCGAAGCCGGCATCACGGCCTTCATGAGATCGCTGGGAAAAGCATAAGCCTGCGTCCGATTTTCGGACAAAGCCGGAGTTTAGCGCGCGCACCGGTTCCGCGGCTGCCGGCTTCGTTCATGCTGCTCTTGCGGCTTTTACCTCACGGGAACTCTGCGGGATTGGTGACCCGCGCGATATTTCTGTATACAATGTCCGCATGTCCAAACGTGTCGTAAAAGGTCCCAAACAACCCAATTCCACAGCGCAACCGCAAAACGGAGCGCCGCCCGGAGTAATGCATTCACCGCTCGCGCATCTCGTTGCCGATGAAATTCGCCGCGCAATCCTGGATGGTCGCTATGAGCCGGGGGCGCGGCTGGTAGAAGACCGGTTAGCACGGGATTTTCAGGTTTCGCGCATCCCTGTGCGCGAGGCGTTGCGCGCGCTCGCAACTGAAGGACTGGTCGAAGTTCTGCCGCGTCGGGGGGCGGCGGTGGCGAGTCTATCTAGTGACGTCGCGCGCGAAATGGTCGAAGTTCGCGCGGCGCTCGAAGGCCTGAACGCGCGGCTCGCGGCACGCCGGCGCGAACCGGACCTGCTGGAAGCGATCCAGGATGTGCTGACGAAGGGCAACGCCGCGACTGCAGGCAAATTGGATCAGCTAAATTCCCTGAATGCCGAGTTTCATGACCTTCTCGCCAGGGCGGGCAGAAACAGCATTTTGGGCGATCTGATGCGCTCGCTGCGCGACCGCACCGACATGCTGTTTCCGCGCCTCAACCGGGAGCAAGCGCGCAAAACCTGGGATGAACATGCGGCGATCCTGCAAGCCGTGATCGCGGGCGATGCGGATTTAGCGGAGCTTCTGGCCGAACGGCATGTGGTTAGCGCCGCTGCTTTCATCGCCCAACACACGCCAACCGCGTCAGATGCAAAAAAGTGAGAACGTTAATGGCGATTGTATCTCAGGGTTTTACTTGCGCCTGCTATGGGGCCGCGTACAACGGTGAACGTAACAAGCACACAAGCAGCTGTATTCACACTCGCGGATATTACATCCACAGATCGAATGAATAATCTTCACTCGCGTTGATGCCGAGGAATGGAGTCTCTACGAGCGGCGGGAATCTACCTCTTTTCCATCCGTGCCCAGGAAGCTCGTGAATGAGCTTAAATCTCTCTGCGCCGGCTCTATTCGGCGTGGCTCTTCCCGCGCTTTGCCGCGATCACGATCGAGCCTTTCTCGCCTAAACCGACTCGGCTTGCAGAAAGGACCTCAGCATCCAAGCCATCTTTTCATGCTTTTCCATCAATCCGGTCAGAAAATCGTTGGTGCCCATATCGTGATGCTTCTCAGCGGTTTCCAGATCGGCGCGCAGCTGGCGCACGAGTGTCTCGTGGTCGGCCAAAAGGTTAGCAATCATATCTCGGGC
>Ga0075424_100000597_pt1 | contig 28855 bp, 32 predicted proteins | sample SoiMethybrSBSTD3_FD_75301 | JGI IMG/M metagenome (GOLD analysis project Ga0075424, IMG submission 75301) | Bulk soil microbial communities from a Populus tree surrounding site in Tennessee, USA - Soil MetaG P. TD hybrid SBSTD3 | ecosystem: Environmental > Terrestrial > Soil > Tree plantation... | reverse complement strand
CAACAGCTGGACGACCACATCCGATCGGTCGCGCCGGCCAGCTCGACCGAGGAGATCGCGAAGGCCAAGCAGCTGCTCGACAGCGGCGCCATCAACCAGGCCGAATACGAGTCGCTCAAGGCGAAGGCGCTGGCCGCGGGCTGAGGCTGACCAGGTCGATGGCGAGCGTCGCCTCGGCCAGGCCGACCAGCGCCCCGATCGTGACGCCCAGCGCGGCCTCGTAGGCGGCGCCCGCCAGGAACGGGTGCGGCAGCCCGACGACGTAGAGCGCGTGCAGCGCGGCTGACTCGATCAGGACCGGGATGGTCACGACACGGACCGTAAGCCAGAACCGCGGCCACACCAGCCGGGCCGAGCGCACGAGGCTGCGCGTCACACCGGCCCGCTCCATCACGATCACCGGCCCGGTCAGGGAGATCAGCGTGAACGCGACCAGCCCTGGCACGACGAGCAGCAGGGTCAGGCCGACGCTGATCGCGATCACGACGACGTCAGCCAACAGCAGCGACACCCATGGCAGCGTGCGCAGCACCTCCGACACCGGAGCCGCGCGCTTGCCGTGCTGGTGCTCGGACACGATCCGCTCGCTGAGCCCGCCGTAGAACACGATGCCGGCCGAAGAGACCGCGCCCGTCAGGAGCGCACCGGCCCGAAGCAGGGTGCCCCAGCCGCCCGTGTGCCCGTGGGCAATGCTATCTGCGACGAGCTGCGCGGCCGCGTCGGCCACGCCGCCGATCGAGAACACCAGCAGCGCCATGGGTCCCAGCACCCGGAATCGCGCCCGGTAGGTCGTGAGTGCGCGGCCGAAGATCGAGCGCGCGGTATGTCCCGTAGGAGCCGTGCCGCCGACCGACCGCAGCCCTACGTGGGCGGACGGCCCTTTCGCGCCTCGGAGAGCATCTTGCTCGCAGCCACGATCGCGTCGCCCTTGTCGTCGAACGTCTGCTCGGTCAGGTGCTTGTTCGACCTGACGTTGTTGTCCTCGATGTAGCCGCGCCACGTCTGCGTCGCCTCATCGAACTCGACGCCGTCGTGCCAGTGGAGATACTGCTCGCCGCTCATCTGATCCTCCAATCGGGTACCCGGCAAGGTACCGGACCCGAGGAGTCCCGATCAGCTGTGCGCGAGGGCGCCCTTGCCGAATCCGGCACGGCGCCTGGCTGCGACGGTTCGGCTGGTCTGATCGTTCGGGGTCGGTTCCATGCCCGAACCGTACGCAGGCGAGATGAGTGCTGACCTCCCACATGCTGTCGCCGTAGGTGCGGTGCGAGAATGCGGGCATGTTCGAGCGCTTCACTGAGCGTGCCCGCTACTCCATCGTCCTGGCCCAGGACGAGGCGCGCACGCTCAAGCACAACTACATCGGCACCGAGCACATCCTGCTGGGGCTGCTGCGCGAAGAGCACGAGCCCGCCGCGCGCGTGCTCGGCTCGCTCGGCATCACCTTGGAGGAGGTGCGCGCACAGGTCGCCCGCATCATCGGCCAGGGTGAGGAGGTCACCGCCGGACAGATCCCGTTCACGCCGCGGGCCAAGAAGGTGCTGGAGCTGGCGCTGCGCGAGGCGCCGTCGCTGGGCCACGACTACATCGGCACCGAGCACATCCTGCTGGGGCTGGTGCGCGAGAACGAGGGGGTTGCCGCCCGCATCCTGCTCGACTTCGACGCCGACGACGAGAAGATCCGCAACGCGGTGATCCGGGTGCTGTCGCTGAAGACCGGGCGTGGGGCGGGCCGGCACACGGCGCGCCTGATCGTGCACTGCCCGAGCTGTGACGCCCCGGTCGAATCGGTCGGCACCAGGATGGGGCCCGGCCGCTTCGCCGTCGAGGGCGACGGAACACAGACATGTCGCAGCTGCGGAGCCGTCTGGCACCTCAGCTACCGCGTGGAATGGAGGATGGCCGGGGACGAGGGTGGGTAGCGCACCTATGCTCTTCGCTCGTGAACCCTCGACGCCTCTCCTCACGTAGGCGCGGCCAGCTGGCCGTTGCCCTGGCGGCCATCGCCTGGTCGACGGCGGGCCTGTTCCAGCGTGAGCTCGACGTCAGCACGGCGACGCAGCTGGCCGGCCGTGCCTCGTTCGCGCTGGTGGCGCTGCTCGGGCTGGTGTGGCTGACGGAGCGCGGCAACGTGGTCGGAGCATTCTGCTCGATCGGCATCGCCGGAGTCGGAGTGGCGGCCTGCACGGCGATCGCCTCCGGCAGCTTCATCGTCGCCCTCAACCACACCTCCGTCGCCCACGTGCTGTTCACCCAGGCGATCTCGCCGGTGCTGGCCGCGGTGCTGGGTTGGGTGGTGCTGCGTGAGACGGTCACCGGCCGGACATGGGCGGCGATGGTGGTGGCGGTGGCCGGGGTCGCCATCATGTTCGGGACGCCCGGCGATGCTGACATGATCGGCGACGGCGTCTCGCTGCTGATGTCATTCGCATTCGCCGTTGCGATCGTGATCACGCGCCACCGCCGCGACGTGTCCATGATCCCGGCCGTCTGCCTGTCCCAGGTGATGGTGGTCTGCGTGGCCGCGCCGTTCGCGGCGCCCAGCACCATCACGCGCCACGACCTGGTCTTCCTGGTGCTTATCGGCTTCTTCCAGATGGGCATCGGCCTGGCATTGTTCGCGGTCGGCGCGCGGCTGATCAATGCCGCCGAGGTCGCCCTGATCACGCTGCTCGAGGTGGTGCTGGGGCCGCTCTGGGTGTGGATCGCCTTCTCCGAGACCCCTGACACCGCCACCCTGGTAGGCGGCCTGGTGGTGCTGGTGGCCGTCATCGTCCAGGTCAGCGGCGAGGTGCGGATGCCGGTGCGGCTCTCGGCGACCGAGGCCGCACCGCCACCTCCGTAGATCCGTTCTCTAGGATGCGCCCGGTGCTCGATGTCACCTTCACACCGGCCGCGCCCTATCTGCTGGGACGATCGATCGGCTCGCCCGACCTGTCCCGCAACTTCCGGGGGAGCGTGCTGCAGCTGGCGTACCCGGCCGGCGAGCACGATGCCACCGCGCACGTCTGGCAGCGGCACGACGGCACTCTGCAGGCCCGCATCGACAGCCCGGATCCGTGCCTCGCACACGACCGCCTGCACCGGCTGCTCGGCGTCGGCCTGGACACGACGCCGTTCCTGCGCATGGCGGCCGACGACCCGCTACTGCGACCGATGACGTCGCGCCTGCGCGGGCTGCGGCCCCTGATGCTTGCCACCCCCGTGCACGCGCTGATCCGGGCCGTGTGCGGGCAGCTGATCCGTTCCTCCGACGCGCTCGCGATCGAGCGGCGCATCATTCGCCGGCTCGGCCGCCCCTGCGGGCGCTTTGTGCTGGCACCCGCCGCCGAGACGCTCGCGTCGGCGCACCCGGCGCTACTCGAGCGGGCCGGCCTGTCGCCGAAACGGGCAGTGGTGCTGACCCGTGCCGCGAGGCGGCTGCGCCTGGAGGCGCTGGCCGGCGATCCCGCCGAGCGCGCGGAGCTCCGCATCCGCCGCGAGCCGGGGCTGGGGGAGTGGTCGGTGGGCGTGGTGATGATCTACGGGTTCGGCCGCCACGAGCGCGGCCTGGCCGGCGACCTGGCGCTGGTGCGTCTGGCGCAGGCGCTCGGCATCGAAAGCGGCCGCGACCTGCTTGCCCGCTACGGCCCCTGGCAGGGTCTGGCGTCGATCTGGTTGATGCACCATCCCGCGGCCGCCCGGCACTCGCCCTGGCGCGGAGGAGGAGCGGTCACGGCTCCGGTGTGAAGGAGGCCGGCGCGGGTCGCCCGGTAGACTGCGCTGCACAGTGCCCAAATGGCTGCCCAACGCGTTGACGGCCGCCAGGCTGGTGGCGATCGTCCCGTTCACCATACTTCTGGCCCGTTCCGACGACGCGATCAGCACCGGCGCCGCGCTGCTGTTCGCCGCTGCCGCCTCGACCGATTTCCTCGACGGCTACCTGGCCCGTCACGCCAACGCCCAGACGCGGTTCGGCCGCATCGCCGACCCACTGGCCGACAGGCTGCTGATCGACCTGGCGCTGGTGCTGCTGGTGTACCACCAGCGGCTGGAGTGGTGGCTGGCGGCGCCGGTGCTGCTGCGAGACGCGCTGCTGGCCGCCGTGTTCCGCGCCCGCCACGAGGCCACCGAGGTGCAGGTGAACATGCTCGGCAAGGCCGGCACCGCCGCCATCATGCTGTCGCTGTTCCTGCTGATGCTGACCGAGCAGAACTGGCCGAAGGTGCTCTACGTCCTCGGGCTGGCGCTGTCGGTCGCGGCCGGGGCGCGCTACCTGAAGCAGGAGGGAGGTCTCGAATCAAAGCCGTCGTGATGGCAGGCGGCGAAGGCACGCGCCTGCGCCCGCTCACCTCGAACCAGCCCAAGCCGATGGTGCCGATCGTGGGCAAACCCTGCATGGAGCACATCATCGACCTGCTGCGGCGCCATGGCATCGACGAGATCGTGGTCACGGTGGCGTACCTGCCACAGGTGATCCGCGGCTACTTCGGCGACGGCGAGTCGATGGGCGTGACCTTGCACTACTCGGTCGAGGAGACGCCGCTCGGCACCGCCGGCAGCGTCAAGCACGCCGAGGCGCTGCTGGACGAGACGTTCCTCGTGATCTCCGGCGACGCCCTCTGCGACTTCGACCTGACCGCGATCGTGGCGGCGCACAAGGCCGGCGGCGCGGTGGCGACGCTGGGCCTCAAGTCGGTCGAGAACCCGCTCGAGTTCGGCGTCGTGATCATCGACGAAGACGGCCGCATCGAGCGGTTCCTGGAGAAGCCGTCGTGGGGGCAGGTGTTCTCCGACACGATCAACACCGGGGTGTACGTGCTGGAGCCGGAGGTGCTGCGGAACGTGCCCGCCGACGAGCCGTACGACTTCTCCAAGCAGCTGTTTCCGGCCCTGCTGTCGCGCGGCAAGCACCTGTACGGCCACGTCCTGGAGGGCTACTGGCAGGACGTCGGAAACCTGGAGCAGTACCGGCAGGCCAACTTCGACGCGCTGGACGGCCGCATCGAGCTCGACCTGCCGGGGATCCGGCTGCGCGACAACGTCTATCTGGGTGACGGCGTGCAGCTGCCCGAGCTGGGCCAGATCCAGGGCCCGGCCTTCGTGGGCAACTACTCCAAGATCGAGCCCGGGGCGCGGATCGGCGCCTACTCGGTGCTCGGGCAGAACGCGGTGGTCAAGGACGGCGCCCAGATCGAGCGCAGCGTTATCGACTCCGGCAGCTACATCGGCCAGAGCGCCCGCATCGAGGGCGCGATCCTGGGCAAGGGTGTGGACGTGCGAGCCCATGCCGTGGTCAACGAGGGAGTGGCGATCGGCGACGAGTGCTCGATCGGCTCGCAGTCGGTGCTGGCGCCGAACGTGAAGGTGTACCCGTTCAAGACGATCGAGGCCGGGGCCGCGATCCACTCCAACCTGATCTGGGAGTCTCGCGGCATCACGACCCTGTTCGGCCGCGATGAGGTGAGCGGCCTCGTCAACGTCGACATCACGCCCGACGTGGCATCCCGGATCGGGATGGCCTACGGCACCACGCTGGCGCGCGACGCGCGGATCGTGGTCAGCCGCGACGCCAACCCGGCGGCGCGCATGATCAAGCGGTCGCTGATATCGGGGCTTGCCGCGACCGGCGTCAACGTCTCCGACCTGCGGGTGGCGATGCCGGCCGTGGCCCGGCACCAGCTCAAGATCGACGAACGGGCGGGCGGCGTCCACGTCCAGATCTCGCCGGATGACCCGGAGGTGGTCGAGATCCGCTTCTTCGAAGCACCGGGCATCCTCGTCTCCGACGCCACCATCAAGTCGATCGAGCGCACCTACTCGCGGCAGGAGTTCCGGCGGGTCTCGGCGACCGAGATCGGCCGGCTCAGCTACCCGTCGCGGGCGAACGAGATCTACGTGCAGGACCTGCTCGAGATCCTGGACGTGGCCGCGATCCGCGCACGCGGGTTCCGGATGGTGCTGAACTACGCGCACTCGCCGGCCTCGCTGGTGGTGCCGAACATGATCGGCGACCTCGGGGTCGAGCTGATATCGATGAACGCGCCAGTCGACGTCGGCGACCTGCCGACCAAGACGCACGAGCAGTCGCTGGCTGAGACGGCGCAGATGGTGCGGGCGGTCGGCGCCGCGCTCGGCGTGCTGCTTGACATCTCCGGCGAACGGATCTGGCTGGTCGACGAGACCGGGCAGCCGATCGCGGCGGAGACGACGCTGCTGCTGCTGCTGCGCGAGCTGTCGGCACAGACTGCGGTCGGGACGCTGCTGGTGCCGGTCACGGAGACGTACGAGGTGGAGCACGTAGTGAACGGCTCCTCCAACCGGGTCGAGCGCACCCAGGCCTCCCTGCACTCGCTGCTGTCGGCGGCCACCGAGGAGGGCGTGCTGTTCGCGGGAGCATCCGGCGGCGGCTACGTGTTTCCCGAGTTCCTGCCCGCCTACGACGCGCTGGCGTCGACCGGCAAGGTGCTCGAGATCCTGGCCCGCTCGCCGGCCACCCTTTCGGAGCTGGCCTCGGGCCTGCCCGAGATCACGCGCGTGCACACCCAGGCACCCTGTCCGTGGGCGGTCAAGGGCACCGCCATGCGGCTGCTTATCGATTCCACCAAGCGGCTGCGCACCGACCACACGGACGGGCTCAAGGTGTTCGAGAAGGGCGGGTGGGCGCAGCTGATCCCCGACCCCGACGAACCGGTGTTCCACATCTACGCAGAGGGGCGCACGCGGGAGGACTCCATGCGGCTGGAGGCGAAGTACCGCGCCATGTTGGAGGAGATCGTCTCCGCCCAGCCGGCTGAAACCCTCAACTAGAGCTTGAGGAATCTCGGCGTGCCGGGTAGACTTTACCAACCCCGCCGATTGGAAACCGCATGGACGTTCTGCCCGATTTCGCCACCCTTGACGACGACGCACTTCGCAGCCTGATCGACGAGCACGTGCGTGAGGAGGAGGAGATCTCCTACCGCCGGCGGCTGCTCCACGGCCGCATCGACATCCTGCGGGCGGAGCTGGTCGACCGCATCAAGCGCCGCCACGGCGGTGACGAGACGCTGGCGGTAGACATCGACCGGCTGACCGAGATCCTCGCCCACAAGGGGCCACCAGAGCTTTCTGACGAGGCGACGTAGCAGGTGTACTGCCCCGAGTGCGGACACCACAACCGCGAATCGGCGCGGTTCTGCGGGCGGTGTGGTGCCAGCCTGATCGAACTGACGGAGGGCGAGGCCACGGTCAGCTTCACCCCGCCGGCCGAGCCCGGGGCTGACAGCGGCGTGATGGAGGCCGTGGTCGAGGGTGCCACGCTGGTGATCCGGCTGGGCGGCGGGCGCGCCGGCGACCAGTTCCCGGTGGGGCCGTCGATCACCTCCATCGGCCGCACCCCGGAGAGCGACGTGTTCCTGGACGACGTCACCGTCTCCCGCGAGCACGCGGTGCTGGAGCAGCGCCAGGACGGCATTCACATCGTCGACCAGGGCAGCCTGAACGGCACCTACGTGAACCGCGAACGGGTCGAGGACGCCCGGCTGAGCGACGGGGACGAGCTGCAGATCGGCAAGTACCGGCTGGCATTCATCGAGAACTGAGCAATGGCCGCAGAACCTGACACCCTTCCCTCCAATCTCACAATCGGCGCCGTCTGCCGGATGCTGGGCGAGGAGTTCGACGACATCTCGATCTCGAAGATCCGGTTCCTGGAGGACCAGAAGCTGATCGCCCCCCGCCGCACCCAGGGTGGCTACCGCCTGTTCAGCCTGGACGACGTGGAGCGGCTGCGGGCGATCCTGCGCATGCAGCGCGACGAGTTCCTGCCGCTGGCCGTGATCCGCGACATGCTGACGCAGGGCGTCTCGCGCCCCACCGGAACCCGCCGGCGGCGGGCACGCGCACTGGCGCAGGCGGATCGCCAGCTGACGCTGGAGGATCTCGTCGGCGAGACCGACGCCGACCTGCGCTTCATCCAGGAGCTGGAGGAGTACGGGCTGCTAGAGGGGCGGCGCACCGGCCTGCCGAAGCCGTACACGCGCACGGACGTCGAGATCGTGGCGCTCTGCCAGCGGCTGGCCCGCTACGGCGTGGCCGCCCGCCATCTGAAGGCGTTCCGCTCGGCCGTGGGGCGCGAGGCGGGCCTGCTGGAGCAGATCCTGGCGCCGTCGCTACGCTCGTCGAACGCCGACCGGCGCGAGGCCGGGCTGGAGGAGCTGGAGGCGCTGGCCGAGCTGACCAGCGACCTCACGCACCTGCTGCTGGTGCGCGACCTGCGGCACTCCGTGCGCTGAGCTCAGCTGTCGTAGCTGATCAGCGAGTGCACGAGGTAGGGGTAGAGCTTGTCGCGCCCGCCCAGGAACGTCAGCTCGACCACGAAGGCCAGCCCCACGACCTCGGCGCCCAGCTGTTCGACCAGCTCGATCTTGGCCTTGGCGGTGCCGCCGGTGGCCAGCAGGTCGTCGTGCACGAGCACGCGCGCACCCTTGGGCACGGCATCGACGTGCATCTCGAGGGCGTCGAACCCGTACTCGAGCGCGTACTTGGCGCCGACGGTGAGGTAGGGGAGCTTGCCCGGCTTGCGCGCGCAGACGAACCCCGATCCCAGCCTATAGGCGAGCGCCGAACCGAGGATGAATCCGCGCGCTTCGGCTCCCACGACGTAGTCGACGTCGAGCGGCCGTGCCCACTCGGCCAGGTCGTCGACGGCCGCCTCCAGTGATTCGGCGTCCGCCAGGAGAGGCATGATGTCCTTGAACACGATCCCCGGCCGCGGAAAGTCGGGGATGTCACGAATCTTGCTGCGAAGGTCGGGGTGGCCCATGGGCGTCGCGATTGTAGCGGCCGGACTGTGACCCGCGGCTAATCCAGAGGTGCCGCGTGGTCGATAATTGAGGTGTCATGTACGACGTGTTACGAGCCAGCTACCGGTTCCACTGCCCGCACAGGCCGCCGGGGCAGCTGCGGACGGTGGCGCTGTCGCGGTTCCGCAGCATCGAGCGGCTGCCGGGCGCGGCGCATCCGGCCGTCTTCCGCGTCACCTACCTGTGCGACTGCGGCGACGACCACGTCGGGCTGGTGGCGCACGACGACCTCGACTACGGGCCGATCGCGGCCACACCGGTGGAGTTCCGAAACCTGGTGACGGGCCGCACCGAGCCGGTGGCGGGCGAGCTGGTGGAGCTGACCCGGGCTCACGTGCAGAAGGGCAACTGGCCCTGGAAGCTGTACTGCGGGCGCGAGGCCAAGCTGAAGCCGGTGTTTCCGTCCAGCCTGGCGCTTGTGTCCCCGGCCGACAGCGAGTTGGTGGGCGTGGCCATGCACTGCCCGAGCTGCGGCGAGCTGTCCCTGAACGTGGTCAGCGAGGCGCACCTGGACGTGCCCTTCTACCACGACCGGGTGGTGCGGCTGATCGACCGGCCGTTCCTGGATTCGCGTGATCTCACGGTCGACGACTTCCACGAGCGGCTGTGGTCGGCCGGTTTCGACGCCGAACGCGCGAGGCTGGCCTCCTGAGCCGGCAGGGCTAGCTGGTGCGCGCAAGGCGCAGCGGCGGCTCCACGATGTCGCCGACCACGACCACCTGGTCGCGGCCGCGGCGCTTGGCCTCGTAGAGCGCGCGGTCGGCCAGCTCGAACAGCTCCTGCGGCGTGCGCGCATCCACCGGGAACGAGGCGATCCCGGCGCTGGCGCTGATCGAGGGCGCGAAGTCGCGCTGGGAGGTGGGGGCGGGGGTGAGGTCGGAGATCGCGCGGCGCATGCGCTCGGCCACGATCATGCCGTCGGCGGCGCGGCCCGGCACCAGCACCGCGAACTCCTCGCCGCCGAAGCGAGCGGCGATGTCGGCGTCCCGCTTCTCCCGCGTGATCGCCTGGCCGACGCCGTTCAGCAGCCGGTTCCCGGCGGCGTGGCCGTGCTGGTCGTTGAAGCTCTTGAACCGGTCGAGGTCGAGCATCACCAGCGTCACGCACCCGCCGTAGCGGCGCACCCGGGCCAGTTCCGAGCGCATTGCCTCCGCGAAGTAGTCGTAGTTGTGCAGGCCGGTCAGCCGGTCGGTGAAGGAGCGAGCCATCAGCTCACGGCTGTGGCGGCGACGCTGCGCGTGCAGGGCGCCGTTGATCGCCGCCGCCACCAGCAGGGCGGCGCGCACGCTCCACGGCACCGGCACCGCCAGCGAGCCGATCGCAACCGCCAGGGCGCCCATCGGCCCGATCGCCGCCGCGGCGCTGACGGCCAGGACGGCCAGCGCCGGACGCGCTGCGACGGGAGCCAGCCAGGCCCCGGCGTAGGCAAGCAACGCGACCATGGCCGCGCCCGCACGAAGGTGTGAACGCTCGCCAGTGCCCGGCACAGCAGCACGGTAGCAACGGCTGCGGACGGATCCGGAGCCGGATCAGAGCTGGTTCAGCGGCTCCAGAACTGCAGGCGCTTCTGGGTCGGATCGATGTCCTCGCGCTTGCTCGGGCGCGGTTCATCGTCGTCATCAGCGGCGGGTCCGCCGTTCGAGCCGGCACTCAGCTGCAGCTTGCGGGCCATCGCGTTCAGGTCGGCCTCACGGCGCTGCAGCGAGGTGGACAGCTCGCCCAGCCGGCGCTCCTGCTCCTCGAGCTCGACCTCGCGCTCGCGCAGGACGACGTGCAACTCCTCGACCGCCTTCGCGGTGGGCGCCCCGCGCGATAGCAGGCCCTTCTTGCCGGAGCCGGCGTTGGGGTCGTCCGAGACGCGGCGGACGGCCTCTTCGCGCGCCTGGCGGGCGGCGTCGGCGCGGTCCTCGATCTCGGCCATCCGGCGCTGCAGCACCTGGCGCTCGCGCATGACCGCATCCTCTGCGTCGCGCAGCGCCTCGCGCTGAGCCTCGAGCTCGGCCTCGACGCGATCGGCGCGATTGGTGATGCGGGCGATCTCCGCCTCGCGCTCGCTGACGGTGACCTCGCGCAGCTCCATCGAGTCGTGGCGATCGTCCAGTCCGCGCTCGCGCTCGTCCAGCGTATCCTGGCGGCGATCGAGCCGCTGTTCGCGGCGCTCGACGTCGCCTTCGGCGAGCGTGATGCGCGCCTCGCGCTCGCGCAGGTCCGCTGCCAGGCGCTCGACCTCGGCCTGCGCCTGCTTCTCGGCGTTGACCAGGGCCCGCTCGGCGGCCTTGTTCATCCGCTCGGCCTCGCGCGTCATCATGTCGGCCTGGGTGCGGGCGATCCGCACGGCCTCCTCGGCCTCTTCCACAGCCTGCTGGCGCGTGTCGACGTCTGCCAGCTGGGCCTCGACGGCGGCCAGCTTGCGCTCCTTGTCCGACAGGCCCTTGACCCGCTCCTGTGCCTCCGCGACGGCCTTCTCGGCCTCGTCGCGCTGCTGCTCGAGCTGCTCGTACTGCTCGCGGGCGGCCTCGACCAGCGACTCGGCCTCGGCGATGCGACCGTCGGCGCTTGCCAGCGCCTCCTGCTTCTCGGCCAGCGCGTGCTCGGCCTGCTCCACCTCGAGTGCCCGGGCCTCGATCGAGGACAGCCGCTGCTCGAGATCGGCCAGCTGCCGGGATCGCTCCTCGACCGCCTTCACCGCCTCCCGAGCTTCGGCGGACCGGCGATCGCTCTCAGCCTTGATCTCGGTCAGGCGTGACTCCGCCGCCTGGATCTGGGCCTCGCGGCCCTCCAGCGCCTGGGTGGCCTCGGCCAGCGTGGTGTGGGCCGCGGCCAGCTCGTCGGCCTGGCGCAGCAGGTCGCTCTCGCGCTGCTTGCCGGCGGCGTTCTCCTTCTCCGCCTTGGCAAGAGCGGCGGCGGCCTCCTGCTCGCGCTTGACCAGCGCCTGCTCGCGCTCGGCAAGGGTGGTCTCGGTCTGCCGCACCTGGGCCTCGCGCTCGTCCAGGTCGGCGCGGGCGCCGTCCAGGTGCAGCTCCTTCTGCTGCAGCACCTGCTCGACCTTGACGGCCCGATGCTCGCGGTCCTCCAGCTCTGCCTGGCGTGCGTCCACCGACCGCACGGCGCTGCTGTCCTCGACGGCGGTGGCGGCCGCCAGCTGCTGCTCGAGCGACGCGATCGTCTGCTCGAGTTCTGCCAGCTGCCGCTGCTTGGCCCCGCTGTGCTTGGCAGGGACGGCTTCGGCGACAGCCTGCTCGCGCGCCTCGAGGTCGGCAGCCATCTGCTCCAGGGCGGACTCGCGGGCGGCCAGGGCGCGCTCGCGCTCCTCGAGATCGGGGCTGGAGTGGGGGGCACCGTCGGCGATGCCCTCGCTAACCGTGATCGAGGCCTCGCGCTTGGCCAGCTCCTTCTCACGACGGGCGAGCCGCGCCTCGCGCTCGGCGAACACGACCTTTGCCTGCTCCTGCAGGGCGGCCTGCTCGCGTCGGATCCGGTCCTCGGCGTCCTGGAGCGACTTGACGCGCTGCTCCATCGCGCGCCGCAGACCGCCCGCGCCGGCCTCGGCTTCGTCGCGCTCGGACTCGATCTCGTTGCCGTCGGTATCCGCGTCGCTCATGAATGCCTACCCTCTTACCCGTCGAAGAACAGTTGTGTGGACCAGTGACCCGTTAAAGGTGGTATCGGACGCCGGAGGGCCTGCCTTGAGGGGTTGAGTAGGAGCTGGGCGAGGGTACCCGGAATAGTGATCGCCAGCGGGCGCATCACGACCGATACTGAGGGGGCACACAGCGAGCGCAGCCTTCGCCTTCGTGGGCAGGTGCAGGCGCCTCGCCGATATCCGGCCGTTGGCCGGCTTATTCCGACCGGCGGGCGCGTGGCTCCAGCGCCCGCCGGATTCGTTCCGGGGTGAGAGTGGTGGCAGAACGCGAAAACGCCCTCCGAGGGAGGGCGCATTTCAAACCGCAAGGGGATTCTGCATCGGCTTTGCCCCTGCACCGACGGAGCGAGGTGCAGGGATCAACGTGGGCTGTGAAGAAAACTCTTGGCAGCCCCCGGCCGCATCCGGCTATCAAGCTTTCAAGTTCGACGCCGATATGGCCGATGCTGAGAATCAGACGGATTTACCAGATCTTCGAAGACATGATGCTCCCTCGCTCGAGTGAGTGGGGTGTCCCCCGATTGGGGGAGAAGATACACACTTGGCAGAGGGATGTCAAGTATTGACCGCAGGAGCGTGTGTGCCCGCTGATAACTTGACGCGTATCCGCATTTTCGCAGGCGGTCTGACCGCGCTCGCAGTGGCGGGCGTCGGGCTGGGACTGGCCGCACACGGCCTCGGTCGCTGGCAAGTATTGGTCGTGCTGGGGGCGGTTGCCTGGATCGCCGAGGGGCGCGCGATGCCGGTCACGCAGAAGCTCGAGCTGTCGGTGTCGTTCATCCCGATCGTGTTGGCTGCGGTGCTGTTCGGGCCCGCAGCAGGCGGCCTGGTGGGCCTGGCCGGCATGCTGGGCGACCGGCGCGGGCCATGGGAACGGTTTGCGATCTGGGCGTCGTCACGGTCGCTGGCCGGCGTAGTGGCCGGCTGGGCGGCGCTGTGGGTGGGGGATACGGTCGGGCGGAGCACGCTGCTCGAGGTGCTGGCGGTGACGCTGGCTGCGGCGATCGGGTACATCTCGATCGACCTGCTGTCGACGATGGTCGTGGGCCACCTGCGCGGGATCATGACGCCGCGCCAGGTATGGGAGCAGCTGCGGGCCGCGGAGTCGCTGACGATGGCGTTGTACACGCCGTTGACGGCGCTGTACGCCTACGCCTACCAGGGCAGCGGTGCGGTGGTGCTGGCGTTCGTCGCGATCCCGCTGCTGGCGGCGCACCTGAGCTACAGCCTCTATGCGCGCCAGGGGCAGCTGATCGACCAGCTGACGGCGAGCAACTCAAGCTTCGAGGACGCCAACCGGCGCCTGCGGCGCGTGAACCTGAGCTTCGCGGCGGCGATGGTGCGGGCGCTGGACGCGCGGGATGCCTACACGGCGGGCCACTCCGCCACCGTTGCCGTGTACTCGCGCGACATCGCCCGCGAGATGGGGATGGACGACCGTGAGGTGGACCTGGTGCACCTGACGGGGCTGGTGCACGACATCGGCAAGATCGGCGTGCGGGCCGAGGTGCTGGAGAAGACGTCGGCGCTGAACGACACCGAGTGGGCCGAGATGCGGCGGCATTCCGAGATCGGCGCCAACATCCTGATCGAGGTGGAGGACTACCAGGAGGTCGCGCGGATCGTGCGCTCCCACCACGAGCGGGTCGACGGCGCCGGCTATCCGGACGGCCTGGCGCGGGATGAGATCCCGTTCCTGGCGCGGATCATCGCGGTGGCCGACGCGTACAACGCGATGACGACGATCCGGCCCTACCGGAACGCGATGACCCCCGAGGTGGCGATCCAGCAGCTGGTGAACGGGCGCGGCAGCCAGTTCCAGGCGGACATGGTGGACGCCTTCGTACGCGTGCTGGAGCGGGAGCCCGAGGCCTACCGGCTGGGCGTCAAGCCCGACTTCTCGCTGGAGTCGATGCAGCATCCCGAGTTGACGCCGCGGGCGCCGCGGCTGCGACACGCAGCGGCCTGACGGCCGTTCCAATAATCCAGCCGCCGCTGGTGACGGCTGGTCACGGCGGCGTGCCGGGACGCCCACAGCCCGCGGGTCGGTGTTTGACACCGCTGCGCTGCGTTTCGCTCAACCATGCCAGTGCGGCCGTGACACACCGTCGCAAACCAGTGCCGGAAAGGCCACTGCGGCCGGGTGGTAGTCAAACCCCTGAGTAACCGCTGAGTGAACCGCGAGGGCGGGTTGAAGAAGGGCCGGATCGGCCCAACCAGGCGGGTTCGCCGAGTCGTCCGCGGGCCGTGCGGAGCCGGCGTGATCTTCGTCGGGACAATCGGCCGACCGGTCGGGCAGGTGTGACGAGATGCCAACGCCGGGCGGGTGCGATAGTGTCACAAATCGGTCGCTGAAAACGAGGATGTCACGACGGTGAAGCCGGACGTCAACGGTGGGGGAAACAGCTCAAGCGCCTCCCGTTGCATCCCGATACTCAAAACGCATGGACGAGCCGACCCTGATCCAGGTGATCGCGCAGGTTGCGCGCGAGCTGGCCGCGCCGGAGGCCGACGAGCACGCGCTCGATGCGGCACTCGTGCACGTGCGCGAGCAGACAGGTGCCGAGGTCTCGTTCGATGAGGAGCAGCGCGTGGTCGTGCGCTGGCCGGCCGGTGGCGGAGGTGCCGCCCAGGTCGCGTTCGAGCAGGCTCTGGGCGACGTGCTGGCCCTTGCCCGTGAGGCGATCGGGCGTGACAGCGACGTGACACTCGGCCCGCAGAGCTTCCTGGCCGAGCTCGAGCGCTGCGCGTCGGCCGCGCGCTGGCGCGACCGACAGCTCAGCCTCTGCGTCTTCGACGTCGAGGGCCTGACCCTCGGCCCGGGCATCGACGAGTCGCGCCTGGTGGAGCTGGTGGGCGCCACCGCCCGGCGATCCGTTCGCCAGGGTGACGTGGTCGGTCATCTCGGCGCCGGCCGGTTCGCGCTCCTGTTCCCGCGCGCCGGCACCTTCGAGGCACGCGCCGCGTTCAAGCGCGTGCGCGATCGCCTGGGCGAGCTGAACATCGACGGAGACGGCGTCACCTGCGCCCAGGCCGGCTTCGCCGAGCTGGACGAGGACGCCACCCACGATCTGCTGGCTGCGGCACTGGAACGCCTGCGAACCGCGCGCGTCCGCCACGCCTACACCGGGCCGATCGGCCCCGGCAGCCCGCCGACCACACCACTGGCCGGCTAACCCAGGCCGACCGCCGTGCCCCGGGGCGGGGCATCCGGGCAGAGTCCTTCCTCTTCAACTTGTCATAACCAGCATTATCGTGCGTGGAGCGAGAATCACGGTTTCAGAGGCGCAGGCCCGGGTGGCGGCCCCGGCGGCGACTGGTGCGAGACCCGCGCCTTCCAGGGCAGCCGGCGTAGCATCAGGGTGATGCAGATGGCGCCCAAGGTGGCCGTCGTGATCGTGACCGCGAACTGCATCCCGACGCTGAACGACAGCACCGCCGATCGGGACGCCGTGCCGCTGAACATATAGAGAAGCAGCGCCTGCTGCGGCCCGGCACCGCCCGGCGTCAGCGGCATCAGCGTGGCGATGCTGCCGGCCGATAGCGCCAGCGCCGCGTCCGGGAGTCCGGCCGGCACGTGGAACGCCTCCAGGAAGAAGTACATGGCGAGCACCCGGAATGCCCATCCCAGCGCCTGCAGGCTGACCACGCCGCGCAGGTACCGCTCCGGCGTGCGCAGGATCGCGAGCCCGTCCTTTACACGTTCCCAGAAGCGGTTCACGTGCCCCTCGATCCAGGTCATCGCGAACGCCAGCGCGATCAGCAGCCCCGCCAGCACGAACGCCAGCAACCGCCCGTGGCCGGCGAAGAAGGACCATTCGAACGCGCCCAGGTGACCCTTCAGCTGCGGTGTGCCAGGGATCAGCCCGCGGCTGAACGCCAGCAGCAGCAGCGCCGACCCGACGAACATGTCGAACAGCGTCTCTGCGATCAGGCTGCTGGCGATGGTCGGATACGGCGACTCGGGGACGCTGCGGTGCACCAGGAACAGCTTCATGACATCGCCGCCACGCGCCGGCACGACCGCGTTCACGCCGGCGCCCGCCAGGTACGCCCCGGTGACCGTCCTCCATCGCACGCGCCGCCCCGGGAGCGCCGCGATCAGGATGTTGCGCCAGGCCGTTGCCCGCAGCACCAGGTTCCCCACCTGGAACCCGATCGCGATCAGGAGCGCGCCGAATCCAACCTCAGACAGCTGATCGGCGAAGGTGGTGGTCGCATTCCAGAAATCGTGAACTGAGTCCACATACGAAGTGTGCCACCCTGCCCCGCCGGGTCAATCACCACTGACCGCGGGCGCCGGCACCGCCACCGGCACCAGCACCGGAGCCGGCTCGACCGTCGCGGGCACCCGCATCCGCCACGGCATCCGCCCCAGCATGACCGCCATGCAGGCGCCGCCCAGCGCCACGTTCACGACCGTGATCACCAGTTGCGTGCCCAGGCTGAACGACAGCACCGCAGCCGGAGCCGCCACGCCCGCGAGCAACACCACCAGCAGCGCCTGCTGGGTGCCGACCCCTCCCGGCGTCAGCGGCACCAGCGTGGTCACGCTCCCCGCCAGCAGCGCCAGCGCCGCGTGGTTCATCTGCCCGTCGATGTGAAAGGCGTGCAGGAAGCAGTACATCGCCAGCACCCTCAGCATCCAGGCCATCACCTGCGGCAGTGCCACCCGCACCAGGTACGCGCGCGGCGAGCTCAGGATCGCGAACCCGCGCCGCGCCTCAGCCAGCGCCGCAGCCGCCCGGTCGCGTACCAGGCAGGCCGCCACCACCAGCGCGATCGGCACCGCCAGCGCGGCGGCGACCAGCGTCCATGACCCACCCGGGAGCTGCGTTCTCAGGAGCGCAAACGGCAGCGCGCCGGTCGATACTGCCCACACGATCAGGCCGGCTCCGATCAGCGTATCCAGCAGCGTTTCCACCAGCAGGCTCGACGCGATCGTGGGACAGCAGGCCCCGGGAACCGTCCGCGTGGCCAGCACCACGCGCGCGACGTCACCGCCGCGCGCGGGAATCACGTTGTTCACGCCCGTGCCTGCCAGGTAGGCCCCGGTCACGCCACGCCACGGTGCCCGACGGGACGGCACCGCCGCCGACAGCACCGACCACCAGGCCGTGGCCCGCAACAGCAGGCCCGCCACGTGCAGTGCGACCGCGACCACCAGCAACGTCACGCTGACGTGCGACAGCCGCGAGGCGAAGGTCTCGGCGGCCGCCGCGAGCGTGGTCACTCGTGTCCGGGCAGAAAGTCCCTGAGGTCGGGGTTGCGGTTCTCGAGCTCACGCAGTGCGCGCGTCTCGATCTGTCGCACACGCTCGCGCGTGACCCCGATCTCCGTACCCACCTGCTCGAGCGTTGCCGGCTCCCGATCGCCGAGGCCGAACCGCGCCTCGAGCACGTGCCGGGTGCGCTCGTTGAGACCCTCCAGCGCTTCCTGCAGCTCCTTGGTGCGCTCGCTGCCGGCGACCTGGTCGTCCGGGCGCAGCGAGTTCAGATCCTCGACCATGTCGGCGAACAGCGACTCGCCGTCGCCCACCGGCGTCTCCAGCGACACCGGATCCTCGATCATCCGCTGCAGCTCCATCACCCGCTCGGGCGTCAGCTCGAGCTCGGCGGCCAGCTCGCTGGGCAGCGGCTCGCGTCCCAGCGACTGCGTCAGCTTGCGACGGGCGCGATGCAGCTTCTTGATCACGTCCAGGATGTGCAGCGGCAGCCGGATCGTGCGGCCCTGATCGGCGATCGCCCGCGACATCGACTGCCGGATCCACCAGGTGGCGTAGGTGGAGAGCTTGTACCCGCGCTTGTAGTCGAACTTCTCGACCGCGCGCATCAGGCCCAGGTTGCCCTCCTGGATCAGGTCCAGCAGCGGCACTCCCGACGACGAGTAGGCCCGTGCCATGCTGATCACGAGCCGCAGGTTGCACTCGACCAGCCGCGCCTTGGCGGCCTCGTCGCCCATGTCCTTGCGGCGCGCCAGGTCCAGCTCCTCCTCGTGCGTGAGCAGCGCGCCGTCCCCGATCTGCCGCACGTAGGTGTGCAGCAGGTCGATGGCCGGGGCCGAGCTCTCGACCAAATCGAGCTCCTCCTCGACCACAGTCTCCGGCGAGTCGAGGCCCACATCCGGCTCCGGAAGGGGCTTGGCGTCGTCGTCGGCGGGCGCTTGAGTCACGAAATCAGGAATCCTCCATCGGGGGGACGCGAACATCGTCCCCGTGTCCTTTGCAATCGGCCAGATCGTGCGGACTCTTGAGCGCAATTCGGGTGCAGTTGCGATTGTTCGTGCTTGTGTTAGCGCCTGTGGGGGATGCGCGGGGGTCCCGGATCGTCGACAACTCACCCATGACAATCGAGATGCTGGGGCGTATGCGGGGGGAGGTCGACCCAAAGGACATGGGACGGCTGGCTCGATGCTGCACGCACGCCCGGCTACCACAGACGCCGGCCGCGGCCGGTTACCGCTATTACGACCTGGGTGGCGCCGCGCCCAGCTTCTATCTGCGCCGGTTCCGGCTGGGTACACGCACCGCGGCCGTCAGCCTGATCGCGCCGGTCGAGCTCTCATCGGGGCTGGACGCCGAGCGTGGCGCCCCTGCCCTCGCGCAGGTGGTGCTGTCGGTGGGCGCCCGCCCGATCCCCTGGGACGAGGTCTGCGAGCCCGACCTGTTCCCCGGGGATTCCGCGCTGCTGGCACGGGCCGCGCTGCAGGCCGTGCTCGAGCTCGACCTCCTGACCGACGAGGAGTGCCCGCTCTGCTGCGACTGACCGGCGCTAGCTGATGCGGCCGTCGGGGGCCACGGCCACGCCGCGGCCCTCCAGCCGCTTGCGGATCAGGAACTGGAACGTCGACCAGGCCCCGCGGCGGGCGTCGAACATCCGGTAGACCTGCCACTCCGTCAACATCGATGGATCATCGCGGCGCGCCTGCGCCCAGTCGGCGAACTTCGGCAGCCGGCCGCTGCGCACGGCCAGCGCGGCGCCCTGGTCGATCGCGCGCTCCAGCCGCTCCTCTCCCACCGGCACGTCGAACCCGGCCTCCTTTAGCGCATTGTTGAGCGAACCGAAGGTGTGCCAGTAGAGCGACTTGGACGGCATCGACCCCTTGCGAGCCTCGATGTCCTTGGCCGTCGGCGCCCGGCCCAGCTCATCGCCCAGGTCGCGCAGCAGCCGCAGCAGCTCCTCGCGAGTGGCGAACCGGCGCGGCACCAGGCCGGCCAGCCGCTTGGCGCGGTTCCACGACTTGAAGTGCTCGATCACGGTCTGCGGGTGCACCGTCGTTTCGGGATCGGCCTCGAACTCCCGCATGGTGGGCGAACGGCCCAGACGCTTGGCACAGGCGTTCAGCTCCTCGAGGATGTGCTCGTCGGAGTAACGCTTGCGCATTCCGGCCTGGAAGGCCTCGAGCTGGCTGCGATCGATCCCCTCGATCGCGCTGTACACGGTCTTTCGACGCATAGACCCTATTCTCCGGGAGTTTCCCGCCCTCAACAACCGGCTGGCTAACGCCGGTCGCTTGCTGCGGCGGCAACGACAATAGCAAACCCTGACCGCTTCGGTACCGCGCCGAAGCATCTTGCGTTCTTGTCAACGTGATAGGTGGTGCGAGCGTGTCTGCCGATCCGGGAGCAGGCGCTAGTATGAGGCCCGCAGCCATGACCACGCACCCGGCATCACGCGCACCCCAGAACGAGGCACTCGACCGCCTGCGGCGGCGGGCCTGGCAGGCCTACCTCGAGGCCACGCGCGACAGCGAGGAGTACGAGGCGACCGAGCAGGAGGCATGGCGGCACCTCCAGGAGCGCCTGGCAGACATCGATGCTGAGCTGCTGCTGGCGCACAGCTCCGGTGCGTAGCGATGCTGTTTGAAGCCAAGGTCGGCCTCGCCCGGGCGACGGCGGTGACGTCGCGCACCACCGGCCGCGGTGGCGGCACCACGCTGCCGGGCCGGCTGCTGCTGCGCCTGCAGGCCGACGCGCTGCAGCGGCTCGTGGAACGCCTACCGAAGGGTGCTGCCGTCGTGTCGGCCACGAACGGTAAGACCACCACCGCGAAGATGGCAGCCTCCATCCTCTCCCCTCCTCTCCGCCTGTGCCGGAACGCCGCCGGCGCCAACCTGGCCTCCGGCGTGGCATCGGCCATGCTGCGCGGTGAGGACGCCGACCTGGGCCTGTTCGAGGTGGACGAGGCAGCCCTGCCGGCCGTGGCCGAGGCGCTGGCCCCGCGAGCGCTGGTGCTCGGCAACCTGTTCCGCGACCAGCTCGACCGCTACGGCGAGCTGGAGCTGATCGCGACCGGCTGGCGCGACCTCGTGGCGAGGCTCGGGCCCGCCACCACGCTGGTCTCGAACGCGGACGATCCGCTGGTGGCGTCGATCGGCCGCGACCGTGAGCGCCACACCTGGTTCGGGCTTGACGATCCGACCGCGGCGCTGCCCGAGATGCAGCACGCGTCCGACTCGAAGTGGTGCGTGCGCTGCGGCGCCCGCTACGCCTACACCGCCGTGTACCTGGGTCACCTCGGCGACTGGCGCTGCCCGGCCTGTGGCGACGCCCGTCCCCAGCCCTCGGTGACCGCCCGCGAGATCCAGACCGACGGTCTCGACGCCGTCGGCTTCCGGCTCTGCACGCCCGCCGGCGACGTGGCAGTGCGGCTGCCGCTGCCCGGCGTTTACAACGTCTACAACGCGCTGGCAGCGGCCGCTCTGGCGCTCGAGCTGGGTGCGGGGCTGGAGCAGGTGCGGGCCGGCCTGGAGCGGTTCTCGGCGGCCTTCGGCCGTTTCGAGCGGATCGACTTCGGGGGCGGCGAGGCGGTGCTGCTGCTGGTCAAGAACCCGGCCGGCGGCAACGAGGTGATCCGCACGCTGGCCGCCGACGAGGCGCCGAAGCGGATGCTGATAGCACTGAACGACCGCATCGCCGACGGCCGCGACGTGTCCTGGATCTGGGACGTCGACTTCGAGCGGCTCGCGCCGCAGATCGGGTCGGTGATCTGCTGCGGCACGCGCGCGGCCGAGATGGCGATGCGGCTCAAGTACGCCGGCGTCGCGCTCGACCGGATCGAGGTGCGCACCGACATGGACGAGGCGCTCGACCGGCTGGCCGCGGCCGGCGGCAGCTCGTACCTGCTGGCCACCTACACGGCGATGCTCGACCTGCGCGGGCGGCTAGAGCAGCGCGGTCTGGTGCTGCCGTTCTGGCAGGAGGCGGCATGACCCGCATCACGGTCGGCCACCTCTACCCCGAGCACCTCAACATCTACGCCGACCGCGGCAACATCGCGGCACTGGAGCGGCGCTGCGCCTGGCGCGGGATCGGCTTCGAGGCGATCGCGATCGGTCCCGGCGATGCGCTGCCGGACGCCGACCTGTACTACCTGGGCGGCGGGCAGGACCGCGATCAGTTGCTGATCGCAGACGACATCGCCCGGCACGCCGAGCCCCTGCGCGCGGCGGTGGACGGCGGTGCCGGCGTGCTGGCGGTCTGCGGCGGATACCAGCTGCTCGGCCACTACTACCGCGGCCATCAGGGTGACGAGATGCGCGGCATCGGCCTGGTCGACCTGGTCACCGAGGCCGGCAGCAGGCGCATGATCGGAAACATCATGCTCGACTGCCGCCTGGACGGGGCGGCCGCGCAGCGGCTGGTCGGGTTCGAGAACCACGCCGGCCGCACCTTTCTGGGCGAGGGCGTCCAGCCGCTCGGTCAGGTCGTGCACGGGCACGGCAACAACGGCGAGGACGGCGGTGAGGGCGTGCAACAGGGCTCGGTGATCGGCACCTACGTGCACGGCCCGCTGCTGCCCAAGAACCCTTGGCTGAGCGACTGGCTGATCGGCCGCGCGCTCGAGCGGCAGGGACAGAATCGACAGCTTCCGCCGCTTGACGACCGCCTCGAGCTGGAGGCGCAGCGGGTGGCGGCGGCGATCGCCGCGCGCTAGCGCCAAAGGGGGAGCGGCCGCAGGTCGACCGCTCCGCCGCTCCGCGCATGCGCTCCGGCGGGAGGGTGGTGCCGGAGCGAGTCGCGGCGAGCTAACGCTCTCCGAGCAGGCGACGCACGCCCCGCAGCTCACGCCGGCGCTCGCGGCGATCCTGGGCGCGACCCTCGCGGGCGAGCCGTATCAGCAGGTCGCGCTCGGACTCGCGGGGTGGGTGTCCGTGGGGCCGGGGTATCGGAATCGGTCGCATCATGGGGTCTGCCTCCAAGTATTGTCCAGTAGGTTAGTGGACATTAGGGTAGGCGCGCGCCCCGGGGCCCGTCAAACCGCTTAACGCGGGGTCAACACCAGGCGCTCAGCGCGCCCACAGCTGGCCCAGGTGCACGAACGGGTCGCCCGGCGTCCAGCGCTCCAGAAAGCGGTGGATGGGTGGGCGCAAGTCGAACGAGGCCAGGTCCGCGATCGGCACCAGCTGGTGGCCGCGCACCGCCGCATCTTCGGAGGTGATGCCGGAGAACTGGTCGTCGGCAACGGTGCCGGCGAAGATCAGGTGCACGACGTGCTTTCGCGGCCGCTCGCTGGCCGGGGCGATCGACTCGGCGATCGCGATCGGGCCCTCCAGCCGCACCGAGCGCAGCGCGCACTCCTCGTCCAGCTCGCGCAGCAGCGCCTCGTGCATCGACTCCCCCTCCTCCACTCCGCCCCCCGGTAGCAGCCAGTAGGAGCGGCCCAGCTTGTCGTGCCTGATCAGCAACAGGTCGTCGCCGCGCCGGATCAGCGCGGCCACCCTGATGCGCGGTTCGCTCACGCCGGCCCGACCGCCGAGGAGCCGAACCCGCGCTCGGCCCGCTCCGACCCGGGCAGCTCGTCGACCTCCACGAGCTCGATCGTCGGCAGCGCCAGGATCACAAGCTGTGCGATGCGGTCGCCAACCTCGATGGTGAAGTCCCGTTCCGGATCGGTGTTCAGCAGCACCACCCGCAGCTCCCCGCGGTAGCCGGCGTCGATCAGTCCGGGAGAGTTAACCACGGCGATGCCATGGTTCGCAGCGAGCCCCGAACGGGGCTGTACGAAGCCGGCATGGCCGGCAGGGATCGCCACCGCCAGCCCGGTTGCGACCATGCTGCGCCGGCCCGGCCGCAGCACCAGCCGCTCGACGCTGGAGAGGTCGAGCCCGGCGTCGCCGGCGTATGCCATCGACGGAATCCGCGCATCCGGATGCAGCCGCTTGATCGAGACGGCAGCGCTCACGGAGCGTCGGCGCGGTAGGCCGCGAACCGGCTGATCAGACGCTGCGGGAGCCGCGCCGAGACCAGCACGCCCTCAGCCGAGTCCTCGCGAGCGGTGATCGGCGCGCCAGACTCATACAGCGCCGACAGCTCGGCGCCGCTGGAGTGCGGCAGCAGCAGCTGGACGTCGACGAAGCGGCCGGCGAAGAACTCTGCCACGCGCTGCTTCAGGAGATCGAGCCCGTCGCCGGTTCGCGCCGACACGAGCACGGCGTCGGGATTGCGGTTGGCCAGCCGCCGGCGCGTCACCTCGTCCACCAGGTCGACCTTGTTCAGCACCAGCAGCTGCGGGATCTCCTCGGCCTCGATCTCGTCCAGTACGTCACGCACGTTCTGGAGCTGACCGGCCAGCTCCTCCTCGCTCGCCGAAGCATCGGCCACGAGCAGCACCAAGTCCCCGGCCAGCGTCTCCTCGAGCGTGGCCGCGAAGGCCTCCACCAGCTGATGTGGCAGCTTGCGGATGAACCCGACCGTGTCGGTCACGAGGTATGACCGCCCGCTCTCGCTGAACCCGCGGGTGGTCGGGTCGAGCGTCTCGAACAGGCGGTTGTTGACGCTGACGTGGCTGCCGGTGAGCGCGTTCAGGAGGGTCGATTTGCCGACGTTCGTGTACCCGGCCAGGGACACGCTGGGCGTTTCGTTGCGCGCCCGCTCGCGGCGCATCACGTCGCGCCGCGCGGCCACGTCACGCAGCCGGCCACGCACCAGCGTGATCCGGCGCCGCGCCATCCGCCGGTCGGATTCCAGCTGGGACTCGCCCGGGCCGCGGGTGCCGATGCCGCCGCCGAGCCGCTCGAGGTGCTTCCACATGCCGCGCATGCGCTGCAGGTTGTATTCCAGCTGGGCCAGCTCAACCTGCAGCTTGCCCTCGGCCGTGTGCGCGTGCTGGGCGAAGATGTCCAGGATCACGGCGGTGCGGTCGACCACGCGTGACTGCAGCTCGTCCTCCAGCCGGCGCTGCTGGCGAGGCGTCAGCTCGTCGTCGCAGACAATCACCTCAACCGAAAGGCGCTCCGCCAGCTCCTTCAGCTCCCGCAGCTTGCCCGGGCCCAGGTAGGTGCTGGGGTGCGGCCTGTCGCGATGCTGGACGACGGTCGCGACGGTGTCCACGCCGGCGGTGCGCAGGAGCTCCTCCATCTCCAGCAGCATCGGTGCCGGGTCCTCGCCCTGCGGCAGGGTCAGCATGATCAGGCCGCGCTCGGGCGCGGGGCCCGGCGCAGCGCCGTTTCGGGACATCTCGGCCATCGAATCAGTATAGGGAGGCGCGCCCCGCCGGGATCAGGCGGCGACGCGCAGGTGCTGCTCGATCCGCTCCATCGCCTCGCGCAGCCGCTCGTCGGACAGGGTCAGCGAGATCCGCACGTAGCCCTCGCCGTTCGACCCGTAGGACGACCCGGGTGACACCACGACGCCGGCCTGCTCCAGCACCAGCTCCGTGAACGAGACCGACGTGTGGCCCTCCGGCACGGGCACCCAGATGTACATGGTTCCGCGCGGCGCAGCGACGTCGATGCCGACGGCGCGCAGCGCGGCCACAGCCAGGTCGCGGCGGCGCCGATACACCTCGCACATCTCGCGGGCGACCCCGCTGCCCTCGGCCAGCGCCCGCACCGAGGCCATCTGGATGGCCTCGAACATGCCCGAGTCGATGTTCGTCTTCAGCTTCAACAGCGCCTCGATCATGGTGGCGTTGCCGACCGCGGCGCCGGTCCGCCAGCCGGTCATGTTGTAGGCCTTGGACAGCGAGAACATCTCGATGCCCGCCTCTTTGGCCCCCGGTGCCCCCAGGAAGCTGGGTGCCACGTAGCCGTCGAAGGTGATCTCCGAGTAGGCATTGTCGTGCACGATCGGGATCTGGTGCTCAAGTCCGAAGCGGGCCAGCCGTTCGAAGAAGTCGTCGTCGATCACGGCCCCGGTGGGGTTGTTCGGGTAGTTGCAGAAGAGCAGGTTGGCGCGGTCGCGCTGCGGCGCCGTGATCGCGTCCAGGTGCGGCTGGAACCCGTGCTCGGCCGTCAGCGGCATCAGTACAGGCTCGGCGCCGCACAGCAGCGTGCCCGAGGTGTAGACGGGGTAGCCGGGGTCGGCCGCCAGGCAGACGTCGCCGGGATCAAGCATCGCCCAGCAGATGTGCGCGACCCCCTCCTTGCCACCCAAGAGCGGCAGCACCTCGGTGTCGGGGTCGACCTCGACGCCGAAGCGGCGCCGGTAGAAGTCGGCCACGGCCTGCCGGAAGGCGGGCCGGCCGCGGTTGGACGGGTACTGGTGGGTGTCGGGCCGCGCCAGCTGTCGCTGGCCTTCCTCCACCACCGCCGCCGGGGTCGGCAGGTCGGGGTCGCCGATGCCGAGCGAGATCACGTCCACGCCGGCCGCGCGCTTCTCCTCGATCTTCCGCTCCAGCTCGGCGAACAGGTAGGGCGGCAGCTGCGTGACGCGGTCGGCGATCCTCAAAGCAACTCCAGCTCCCTGACGAAAGCCTGGTCGAAGTCGCCGCGCAGGATCCGCTCGACCGGCCCGGTCAGCCGCACGTCCAGGTCGGCCGACACCTCGATCGTGAGGTCGCCGCCGTCCAGGTGCACCGTCACCGGCGAGTCGGCCAGGCCGTTCACGACCGCGGCCACGGCGGTCGCGCTGGAGCCGCTGCCCGAGGAGAGCGTCTCCCCCGCCCCGCGCTCCCAGATCCGCATCCGCAGATCGTGGCGCGACAGCGGCCGGTAGAACTCGACGTTGGTGCGGTTGGGAAACCATGGGTGGTGCTCGATCGCTGCGCCCACCGCCGTCAGGTCGAGCGGGTCGGGGTCGTCCACCTCGATCACGCAGTGCGGGTTGCCGACCGAGACGAACGTGTAGCTCTCGGCCGGGGCGGCACCTGGGCCGGGAACGTGGTCGGGCGACTCCAGAGCGGCGCGGCCGGCGTCGATCGTGATCACGCCGTCGTGGCGCTCGCCGCGGATGATGCCCTTGATCGTGAGCATCTCGACGATGTCCACGTCGTCGCGCTCCATCAGATAGCCGGCTGCGATGCGGGTGCCGTTGCCGGAGAACTCCGCCTCGCCGCCATCCGGGTTGAAGATACGCACGTGCGATCGCCCCGCGTCGCCGTCGCCGATCAGCAGGATGCCGTCGCCGCCCGCGCCCAGGTCGGGATGGCAGATGCGGCGCACGCGCGCCGGCCCGGCCTCCATCGGCAGGTCGTTCTGCTCCATCACCAGGTAGGCGTTGCCGATGCCGTGCCACTTCTCGAAGCGCATCGCGGCAGGATATCCGCCGCAGGAAGATCGGGAGGCGACGGGCCGAAGCGGCCCGGCCGCCCCCCGATTGACCCCGACACGGCTTGGACGGCCCCGCTCGGGCGAAGTTAGAGGTCGAGCGCAGCAGCGGCCACGACCAGGGCGCCCATCAGCACCGCCACCAGCACCAGGCCGAGGATCACCGGCTTGGTGGTCGGGTAGCCGGCGACCAGCAGCAGGCCCACCCCGAGGCTGGCCGGGATCAGCTGGATCCGTCGCAGCGGATAGGGGCGCAGGTTCCACCATTGGCGGGCCACGCGATCGGCGGCGAGCAGCGCGGAGGCGAGGCAGACCAGCAGCACCACCGCCATCAGCAGCGTCCCGCCGACCCAGCGCAGGAACTCCTCCAGCTGGCTGCTGGCGACCCCGAACAGGATCGCGACCACGAGCAGCGGCGGCGTGACGACGGCGATCACCAGCAGCGCGTCGCGGGCCTCGCGCACCGCGTCGTGCTCGCGCCTGCTCACGCCGTCGCCTCGGCCAGCAGCTGGTCCGGCCCAGTCACCGGCCTCACGCCCGGTAGCCGCCGCATCCAGACCCGCTGGCGCCGGGCGTACTGGCGGGTGCGAACGACAAGGCGCCGCACGGCCTCGTCGCGGTCGATCTCGCCGTCCAGCAGGGCACGCACGTCGGAAAGGCCGTGGATGCGGGCGGCCGTGGCAGACAGCGGCCCGGCCGCGACGGCGTCAGCCACCTCGCGTTCGACGCCGAGCGCGAACATCGCCCGGGTGCGGGCCTCGATCCGCTCCCGCACGGTATCGGCCGGCACCTGCAGCCCCAGGATCACCGTTCCCTCCGGAGGTTCCAGCCACAGCGTCCCGGCAGCGGGGGCGAGCGTGGCGCCGGCGTCGGCCAGCTCCAGCGCGCGCACCACACGACGGCGGTCGTTCTCGTGCACGGCCGCGGCGGCGGCCGGATCGAGCTCGGCCAGCAACGCGTGCGCCGCGCCGGCGCCACGCTCGTCGTAGATCCGCTGGTAGCGCTCGCGCACGCCGTTGGCCGGCGCCGGCGGCAACTCGAGCGGAGAGAGCGCGGCGCGCAGGTAGAGGCCGCTGCCGCCGCACAGAATCACGTCACGGCCGCGTCCGTGCACGTCGTCGATCGCTGCGCGCGCCAGCTCGGCGTACTCGGCCACCGACCCCTCGTGCGACAGCGGCCAGACCCCCACCAGGTGATGCGGTGCCTGCGCCAGGTGCTCGGGCGCGGGCTGGTTGGTCAGCACCGGCAGCCCGGCATACAGCTGCATCGCGTCGCAGTTGACGATCTCGGCATCGAGCTGCGTGGCCAGGGTCAGCGCCGCCGCGCTCTTGCCGGACGCGGTGGGCCCGTAGACCGCGATCACGCGCGCCATCGGTCAGGCCGCGGCGGTGACGGCGGGGCGGCCGCTCAGCGTCTGGGAGGTCGATCGCAGGATCTCGACCAGCGCCAGCTCGCCCTCGGCGGCATCGCCCCGAAACAGCGTGGTCTTGTTGCCGCGGGTGCGGCCGCGCAGCATTGACGGATCGGTGCGGCTGGGCCCCTCCACCAGCACCTCCTGGACGGTGCCGACCAGCGCGGCGTTGTGCTCGGCCGCGTGGCGCTGCACGAGGTCGACCAGCCGCGTGATGCGATCGCGCTTGACGTCCTCCGGCACCTGCTCGGCCATGGCGGCCGCCTCGGTGCCGCGGCGCGGCGAGTAGACGAACGTGAAGGCGTGGTCGTAGCCGACGGCGTCCACCACCGCCGTGGTCTGCTCGAAGTCGGCCTCGGTCTCACCGGGGAAGCCGACGATGATGTCGGTCGTGAGGGCGATGCCGGGGATGGCCGCGCGGATCCGCTCGACCAGGCCCAGGTAGCGCTCGGCGCTGTAGGTGCGGCGCATCGCCTTCAGCACGCGGGT
>Ga0075424_100000596_pt1 | contig 28870 bp, 29 predicted proteins | sample SoiMethybrSBSTD3_FD_75301 | JGI IMG/M metagenome (GOLD analysis project Ga0075424, IMG submission 75301) | Bulk soil microbial communities from a Populus tree surrounding site in Tennessee, USA - Soil MetaG P. TD hybrid SBSTD3 | ecosystem: Environmental > Terrestrial > Soil > Tree plantation... | reverse complement strand
CGGAGAAGGCCGCAAAGTCCTCGAAGGCCCACGCCTCGAGCGCTGACGAGCGGCACGCGAACCGCTACCGGCTGCGCAGGATCGAGAACACCTTCCAGGTCCTCGGGCTGTAGGCGCGGGCGCCGGGCCTGCTCACCTAGGTGACAGGCAGCCCTGGAGCTTTGCGCTTCCCGTCGGATCGATCTTGCCGGGGCGTACGGCCACCCAGCATCCGTTGGGCTGAAGGCTTACGTCGAAGTCGACCGTGGACTGACTTCGGCTGAGGTCGGGCGCCTTCGCGCAGGCCCGCCTCTGCCTGCGATTCATGGCCAAGAGCAGGCATTCCTTCTTCTGTTTACGAGGATCGACTTGCGGCATCAGCTCGACGACCGTGCAGCGGTAGCGACCCGATGAGCCCGCCTTGCAGAATCCGTATGCGACGTCGTTCTTCAGGGCCTTCTGATAGCGCGTCACCGCAGCTTGGTCGAGATAAGTCTGGCGGGCGATGAGCAGCGCACGGTTCAGCCGCTCCCCGATTGGAACGGGAGACGGAATGATGCTCGTACCTGCCTGCCTGTGCGTGTTGCTAGGCGGTCGCCCACGGGACTTGTCGCTCTCGACGCTCGGCCTGGTCGGCGCCGGTGCGTTGAGCTCGACCTGATTCGCTGACGCAACCGGACGGTCCGAGTCGTGGAGTGCGTTTCCGACGACGACGCCTGCGCCGAACAACCCCGTCGCACCGGTCGCCGAGACGGCAACAACTATCCCGGTGCGAAGCCACATCCCGAAATCGAGCTTAGTGACGTCCCGAGTCCTCCGCACACTTTGTTTTGCGGTGCGCGACGTTCGGCCGGAACCCATTCCGGATTGGGCCCGATATAGGGGCTCAAACCGGAAAGCAACGCCGGCGGCCGGACGCGTTCACCCCGCCAGATAGCCTTGGTGGTCGAGTGGCCACCTTGCGCTTCACCACAGCGGGCGAGTCCCATGGCCCCGGGCTCGTCGCGATCGTCGAGGGCCTGCCGGCCGGCCTGGAGGTCGACCGCGCCGAGCTCGACCGCGACCTGGCGCGGCGTCAGCTCGGGCATGGGCGCGGCGGCCGCATGAAGATCGAGTCGGACCGCGCGACGGTGTGGGGCGGGATCCGGCACGGGCGCACGCTCGGTAGCCCCGTCGCGATCCTGATCGAGAACCGCGACCACGCGAACTGGGCGGACCGCATGAGCCCGTGGCCGGTGGACGAGGAGATCGAGGAGGTGCATCTGCCAAGGCCGGGGCACGCGGATCTCGCCGGCGTCCTCAAGTACGGCCACACCGACGTCCGCAACGTGCTCGAGCGCGCGAGCGCGCGTGAGACGGCGGCGCGCGTGGCCGCGGGCGGGCTGGCGAAGGCTTTCCTGGGGCCGCTGGGGATCACCGTCCACAGCCGCGTGCTGCAGATCGGGACTGTCACCACGCCCGAGCCGGAGCCCGCCGCGGGAGTCGACTTCGACGGTGTCGACGAGTCGCCGGTGCGTTGCCTCGACGCCGGTGCGACGTCGGCGATGGTGGCCGAGATCGATGCCGCCCGCAAGGCGAACGAGAGCCTGGGTGGCGTGTTCGAGGTGCGCGCGTTCGGCGTGCTCCCGGGACTCGGCTCGCATGTGCGGTGGGACGAGCGCCTCGACGCGCGCATCGCGGAGGCGATGATGTCGATCCACGCGATGAAGGGCGTCGCGATCGGTGACGGCTTCGACCTTGCGGGTCGCGTCGGCTCGCAGGCGCACGACGAGATCTTCTGGAACGAGGAGCGAGGCTTCTTCCGCGACACCAACCGCGCAGGCGGCATCGAGGGCGGCATGACCACCGGCGACCCGATCGTGGTCAGGGTCGGGATGAAGCCGCTGCCGACGCTCACGAAGCCGCTGCGCTCGGTCGACATCGAGTCGAAGGAGCCGGCGCAGGCGCTCCGCGAGCGCACCGACTCGTGCACCGTGCCGGCCGCCGGAGTGGTGGGCGAAGCAATGCTCGCGCTGGTGCTGGCGCGCGCTTGCCGTGAGAAGTTCGGCGGCGACAGCATGCAGGACGTGCTCGCGGCCGTCCAGGCATACGAGGCACGGATCGGTTGGCCAAGGTAGGGAAGCTGGTCCTGGTCGGGTTCATGGGCGCCGGGAAGTCGCGCGCCACTCGCAAGCTGGCACCGCGGGCGGGGCGCGAGGCGCTCGACGCGGACGCATTGCTCGAGGAGCGGCTCGGCGAGCCGATCCCCTCTTTCTTCGAGCGCGAGGGCGAAGACGCTTTCCGAGCGCGCGAGCGCGACCTCGTTCTGGAGCTGCTGGAGCGACCGGGTGACGCGCTGGTCCCGCTCGGCGGCGGTGCCGTCGAGACCGACGAGATCCGGCATGCGCTCGCCGATCACACCGTCCTGTACGTCGAGGTGGACCCGGAGCGCGCCTGGGCTCGCGCCGAGGGCTCGGGGCGGCCGCTGGCGCGTGACCGCGATCGTTTCTTCGAGCTGTACGGTCGCCGCGCCGCCATGTACGAGTCGGTCGCGGACCTTCGACTGGCGTGGTCCGACGTGGGAGACGGTCACCCCGTGTTCGTCGGCCCCGGCGCGCTCGAGGCGGCCGGGGCGCTCTGGCCGCGTGCCGAGGGGCGCGCCTTCGTGGTCGCCGACGAGCACGCCGAGCGCTACCACGGCGACGCCCTGCGGCAGGCACTGTCGGAGCGCGTCGAGGTGGCGGCCACGATCGTGGTTCCGGCCGGCGAGCGCAGCAAGTCGCTCGCCGAGGCGGAGCGCGTGATGCGCGAGCTTGCCGCCGAGGGCATGCAGCGCGCCGACGCGATCGTTGCCCTGGGCGGTGGCGTGGCGGGAGACCTGGCCGGGTTCTGCGCGGCGTCCTACCAGCGCGGCGTCGCCGTCGTGCAGGTCCCCACGACGGTCGTCGCACAGGTCGACTCGGCCTACGGTGGCAAGACCGGCGTCGACATACCCGAGGGAAAGAACTACGTCGGGGCGTTTCATCAGCCGGCAGCGGTGATCACCGACCCGCAGACGCTGCGGACGCTCCCCGAGGCGGAGCTCCGTGCCGGCTTCGCGGAAGTACTGAAGACGGGCCTCCTCGCCGGCGGCCCTCTGTGGCACGACGTGCAGGCGATGCCGCCGCTTCGCGAGACTCTGGACGCGGACATGGCGACCGCGACGCGGGTGATCTTTCGCTGCGTACGGCACAAGCTCGACGTGGTCGCGCAGGACGAGCGCGAGCAGGGCCTGCGGGCTTCTTTGAACCTCGGCCACACGTTCGCGCACGCGCTCGAGGCTGCCACGGGCTACGAGCGCTTTCGCCACGGGGAGGCGGTCGCGCTCGGGCTGCGCGTCGCGCTGCGCCTGTCCGAGCGCGTTGTGGGCCTCGATCCCGCCGTCGGAGGCGAGGTGCAGGAGCTGCTCGAGCGGCACGGGCTGCCGCTTCACTTCGAAGGGCCTCCGACGGACGTCCTGATCGAGCACGCCGACCGCGACAAGAAGCGTCGCGGCGACCGCCGCAACCTCATACTGCTGCGTGCACCAGGCGACGTCGTGATCGGCGCGGAGGTGCCGCTCGCCGCGCTCCAGCGGGCGATCGGTGAGATCAGGGAGAGCTGATGGTGACCACCAACAACCGCATCGAGGTGCTCCACGGCGTGAACCTGGACATGCTGGGCAAGCGTGCGCCGGAGCACTACGGCACGCTGACGCTGATCGAGCTCGAGGTGCGGATCCGGCATTGGTCCCGTGCGCTCGGGCTCGAGGCGACCTTCTTTCGCACGAACGCCGAAGACGAGTACGTCGAGCGGCTGCACCAGGCTCCCGAGCTTGCCGACGGCCTGATCCTGAATCCGGGCGCCTGGACCCACTACAGCTACGCGATCCGGGATGCGCTCGAGATCGCAGGCATGCCGGCGGTCGAGGTCCACCTTTCGGACGTCGAGTCCCGCGAGGAATGGCGTCGCCATTCCGTGATCGCGGATGTCGTCAGCGCCCGCGTGCACGGCAAGGGCGCGGACGGATACCACGACGCGCTCGAATTGCTGGCCCGCGAGCTCGGCGTGGAGGCGCCGCCCGCCGCGTGAGCGTGTTCGCCGACCGGGCCGACCGCCTGGCGGAGCTGGTGCGGTCTGCCGAGCTCGATCTGCTGGTCGTCAGCAATCTCGTCAACGTCCGGTACCTGACCGGCTTCAGCGGCACGAACGGAATCGTGGTGCTGGGCCCGGGCCGGACCTCACCTGTGCGGGTCTTCGGGACCGACTTCCGCTACTACGAGCGCGTCCGTCCGCGGCTCACCGAGTACGACGTCCAGCGCGCGGAGACCGACATCCTGCAGATCCCCGCCAAGATCGCTGCCGAGCAGGCGCCCCAGGGCACGACGGACAAGCTCCGGCTCGGCTTCGACGAAGCCCATCTCACGGTGCGCGCGCACAAGCAGCTCGGAGAGCTGGTCGGCGACCGCGCGGAGCTCGTGCCCGCGGGCGGCTTCGTGGAGCACCTGCGGGTCGTGAAGGATCCTGACGAGGTCGCGCGCATGCGCCGCGCGGCTGCGATCGCAGCCGACCTCTACGAGTGGGTCGCCTCCGACTTCGGCCTTGCAGGGCGCACGGAGCGCGAGGTCGCGCTCGCGCTCGAGATCCGCGCGAAGGAGCTGGGGGCGGACGGGCTCTCGTTTCCTCCCATCATCGCGGCGGCTGCGAACGGCGCGCTACCGCACGCGGAGCCTGGGGACACCGAGATCCCCCGCGACACGCTCGTGATCGTCGATCTCGGCTGCATCGTCGAGGGCTACTGCTCGGACTGCACGAGGACGTACGCGACCGGCAGCCTCGAAGACGAGGCGAAATCCGTCTACCGGGTCGTGCGGGAAGCTCAGGCCACGGCGCTTGCCGGTGTTCGCGCCGGGGCCGAGTCCCGGGAGCTCGACGCGATCGCCCGCCGGATGATCGACGAGGCTGGGTACGGCGAGCAGTTCGGCCACGGGCTCGGACACGGGGTGGGTCTCGAGGTACACGAGGAGCCGCGCCTCACGCCCCGCGCGGAGGGCGCGCTGGTGGCCGGGAACGCGGTCACGGTGGAGCCCGGTGTGTATCTGCCCGGGCGCTTCGGCGTGCGGATCGAGGACCTCGTGATCGTGACCGAGGAGGGCTGCGAGGTGCTCACCCCGACCTCGAAGGAGCTGACGGTCGCCTAACAGTCCCGCCAGGCTGTACGCAGGATTGGCCGGCGCGATGCTCGCGGTGGCCGGCATCGTCGGGTTCTTCTATTCGTCGGACTTCGGCTCGCCCGGTGACGTGGAGACCGTCCTCGGGATCCTCGACGTCAACGGATGGCTCAACACGGTGCACATCCTGGCCGGCGCGTCGGCCCTGATCGCGTTCAGCGCCGGCCTGTACGCGCAGCGGCAGTGCGCGCTCGCGCTCGGGGCGTTCTACATCTTGTTGTCGATCTGGGGCTTCATCGTCGGCAGCGGGGACTCGATCCTGGGTGTCATCCCGGTGAGCACACCGGACAACGTCCTGCACGCGGTGATCGGCTTCGCCGGCCTCGGTGCAGGCCTCGCAACGGCGGCGGTGGAGCGGGCCGCCGCCTGATCGGCGCGTAAAGTAGAGGCGCGTTGCAAGGGGGCGGCGAGCACATCCGGCAAGGGGGTCCCGGCGAGGGTCAGGAGTTCCTGGGCATCGGTCCCGACGAGTCCACGGACCTGGCCGCCGAGAAGGTGACCCATCTGTACCGGCTGGGTGATCCGGCGCTGTCGGAGCTCAACCTCGAGCAGCTCCTCCGCGAGCTGCTGAATCGGGTCCGCGAGATCCTCCAGGTGGACACGGTCGCGATCCTCCTGCTCGACGAGCGGCGCGAGTTCCTGGAGGCGCGTGCCGCGGTGGGCATCGAGGAGGAGGTCGAGCGCGGCGTGCGGATCCCGGTCGGCCGCGGGTTCGCGGGGCGGATCGCCGCCGAACGGGCAGCGATCTACATCGGCGATGTGGAACACGCCGAGATCGTCAACCCGATCCTGCGGGAGAAGGGCATCCGGTCGCTGCTCGGCGTTCCATTGATCGTCGAGGCCGAGGTGATCGGCGTGCTGCACGTGGGGACGCTCCAACCTCGAACCTTCACGAACGACGATGCGGTGTTGCTCCAGATGGCGGCGGCCCGGGTGGCCCCGGGCATCGAGCGCGCGCGACTCTTCCAGGCGCTCGAGCGCGAGCACCAACTCGCGGTCGCGCTTCAGCGCAGCCTGCTTCCGGAGCACCTTCCGGACGTGGCCGGGGTGACGGTCAGCGCACGATATTTCCCCGCCCGGGACGAGGTCGGGGGCGATTGGTACGACGTGATCGACCTCGATCGCGGTCTGGTCGGTGTCGTGATCGGCGACGTCGTCGGGCACGGGGCCCGCGCCGCGGCCCTGATGGGCCAGCTGCGCACCGCGGTGCGGGCATACGCGATCGAGGGCATGGCGGTCGACGTGGTGCTGCAACGCGTGAACCGGCTTTTGCAGACGATCAGGCTGCGGGGGATGGCGACCGCGGCGTACGCAGTGTTCGATTCCGAAAGCGGTCAGCTGTCGGTCGCGAGCGCGGGGCACCCGCCGCCCGTGATCGTTCCCCCATCCGGCGATCCGCAGTTCCTCGAGGTCGACCCAGGCCCGCCGCTGGGCGCGATCTCGCATCCCAGCTTCGCAACCACCACCCACAAGCTCACCGGGGAGGAGATCTTGCTGCTCTATACCGACGGCCTGATCGAGGTGCGGGGCGAGAGCCTGCAGGCCGGCCTCGACCGCCTCCTCGAAGCGGCGCGTGGCGCGACGTCGGCTGACGGACTGTGCCGGGGCGTGACCCGCGCGCTCGTTGCTTCGGCGGACACCGAGGACGACGTGGCGCTGGTCGCGCTCCGGCACACGGCGATCCCGGACGAGCTCGCGCTGACCTTCCCGGCCGACCCGACCGTGCTCGCCGACGTGAGGCAGATGCTGCGGCGCTGGATCCATCAGTTCGGGGCCGGCCGCGAAGACGTCGGCGCCGTGACGCTCGCGTGCGGCGAGGCCTGCGCAAACGCCATCGAGCATGCCTACTCGCCGGGGCGGGCGTCGTTCGAGCTCGAAGCCCGCGCGGAGCGCGGCGTCGTGACGCTGGCCGTGCGCGACTCCGGCCGCTGGCGGCCGCCGCGCGGCGACAACCGCGGGCGAGGGCTGATGATCATCAAGGCATCCATGGACGACGTCGAGATACGGCCCAGCGCCACCGGCACGGAGGTGCTGATGAGCCGGAGGCTCCGAGGATGAGCCTCGTCCGACTCGAGACCAGGACCGAGGGCCGCGTACTGGTGGCCATGCTGAACGGCGAGATCGACATGTCGAATGCCGCCGGGCTCGGCGCCGCGATCTCGAACCAGCTCTCGAATGCGTCGCTCGGCCTGGTTGTCGACCTGACGGAGGTGGAGTACCTGGACAGCGCCGCGCTCCACATGCTGTTCGAGCTGCGCCGCCGCCTCGGCACGCGCGGGCAGGCGATGCGGCTGGTGGTGCCTCCCGGCGCGATCATCGCGCAGGCGCTCGAGATCATGGACGTGCCGCGCACGATCGGCGTCGGGGAAACCCCGGACGCCGCGCTGCAGAGCCTGCTGCAGGCGGTCCCGGAAGCAGGGTCGCCCGCGGCCCCGAATCCCGAAGCGGAGCACTAGCCTGTAAGCCGTGATCTCCACCAACAACTTCAAGACCGGCACCCACATCGAGGTCGACGGCCAGGTCTTCCGGATCCTCGACTTTCAGCACGTGAAGCCGGGCAAGGGACCCGCGTTCGTGCGCAGCAAGCTCCGGAACGTCGGCTCCGGAGCGGTCATCGACAAGACGTTTCGGGCCGGCGAGAAGCTTCGCTCGATCCACACCGAGGCGCGGAAGATGCAGTACCTCTACGAGTCCGGCGACGAGGTCGTCCTGATGGACACAGGAGACTACGAGCAGATCTCACTGCCGAAATCGCTGGTCGGTGACTCGCTCGATTGGATCCAGCCGAACGACGAGGTCGACGTGCTGTTCGTGGACGGGCGGCCGTCCGACGTACAGGTCCCGAGCGCGGTCGAGCTGACCGTCACGCAAACGGACCCGGGGGTGCGCGGCGACACCGCCTCCGGAGGAGGCAACAAGCCCGCGACGCTCGAGTCCGGCGTCGTGATCCAGGTGCCGCTCTTCGTCAACACCGGCGACCGCGTGCGCGTCGACACCCGTTCACGCGAGTACGTCGCCAGGGTCTAGGTCCAGGAGGTCTAGAAGTGCGACGGACCGACCAGCGCAGGGCGGCGACGTTCGCGCTCTATCAGCGCGACGTAACGGGGCAGCCGCAGTCCGTCGAGGACCTGACGCCGTTCGCCCTGGAGCTGACCGAGGGCGTCGACGAGCACCGCGCCGAGCTCGACCGCCTGATCTCCGAGCACGCGGTGGGGTGGGAGCTCGATCGCATCGCACCGCTCGAGCGCGCGATCCTGCGCACTGCACTGTACGAGATCCTCTACCGCCCCGACGTCCCGGACGAGGTTGCCATCGACGAGGCGGTGGAGACCGCGAAGGTCTACTGCGGGAGTGATGCGCCTGCCTTCCTGAACGGCATACTGGGGGGTGCGATGAAGCGTCTGTCCAGTGGCGATAGGCGGTCGGCGTGACGCCCTCGGCCGCCGGCGCAGAGGCGACCGCGCGGCTCGAGGAGCTCTCGCGCCGGCTCGAGGAGGCGGCCGCGCGGCTGGGGGCGAGCGATGTCGATGCCGCCGAGGCGAAGCGGCTCGCCGGGGAGTGCGCCGAGCTGGCCGCGGATGCGGCGGTCGAGCTCGACCGGCTGGCCCGCGGCGAAAGAGGAGACGGCGCGGCTCCCGGACAGGAGGAGCTGCTCTGAAGGTCCAGGCGCAGCCGGACGCCGAGGCGGCCCAGCCCGGATACCCGGACGATCTGCGGTCGCTGGTCGAGGACTTTCTCGCCTCGCTGCGATTCTCGGGCGAGCGCTCGATCGCAGGGCTCGACGAGGCGATGCGCTACTCGCTGCTCGCGGGAGGGAAGCGCATCCGGCCCGTGCTGACGCTCGCGACCGCCCGCGCGCTCGGCCGGGATCCCGCGGAGGTGCTGCCGACCGCGGCGGCGATCGAGCTGATCCACACCTACTCGCTGATCCACGACGACCTGCCCGCGATGGACGACGACGATCTGCGTCGCGGCCGCCCGACCTGCCACGTGGCATACGGAGAGAACGTCGCGATCCTGGCCGGGGACGGCCTCTTCGCCGAGGCCTACAACCTGGTTCTGCAGCGCCAGCCGGGCGAGCCTCCGCTGGTGCTGTCCGCGCTGCGCGAGATCTCCGAGGCGATCGGCGTGGGCGGCATGGTGGGCGGTCAGTACATGGACGTGGCAGGGGGCGTCGACCTGGACCCGGATGGCTTGCGGCGCATGCACGAGCTCAAGACCGGGCGCCTGATCGGCGCGAGCGTCGCGGTCGCGCCGATCCTGGTGGGCGCCTCCGAGGAGGCGCAGCTTGCGCTCGGTCGCTTCTCCGGCGAGCTCGGGGTGCTCTTCCAGATCGTCGACGACATCCTCGACGTGACGGGGTCCGAGGAGCAAACGGGCAAGACGAGCGGGTCCGACGAGCGGCTCGGCAAGCGCACCTACGTGAGCGTGTTCGGCCTCGATCGAGCGCGGGCGCTCGCCGGTGAGTCGCACGCCCGCGCGCGCCGCGCGCTCGGCGCCGCGCGCGAGGTGCTGGCGGGCGACCCCCGCGACCTCGAGCTGCTGACCGACTTCATGTACCGTCGGGACGCCTGATGGCCAAGCGCAACAAGGACGATCCGCCTCCTCGCCTGCTCGACCGCGTCGACGGCCCCGCGGACCTCAAGGAGCTCGACGACGACGAGCTGCAGAGGCTCGCCCAGGAGGTGCGCGAGTACATCATCGACACCGTCGGGGAGATCGGCGGCCACTTCGGCGCCAACCTCGGCGCCTGCGAGCTCGCGGTGGCGCTCCACAGCGTGCTCGACTCGCCGCGAGACAAAATCCTCTGGGACGTCGGCCACCAGGCCTATCCGCACAAGGTCCTGACCGGACGTCGCGACGAGCTGCCGAGCATCCGGCACTACGGCGGCCTGGCTCCCTTCCTTTCCCGGGCCGAATCCGAGCACGACATCATGGGCGCTGGGCACGCCTCGACCGCCGCCAGCTACGCGGTCGGGATCAAGGAGGCGATGCGCAAGCGCGGTGACGACGCGCGCGTGGTCGCCGTCGTCGGGGACGGCGCGATGACGGGCGGCGTCGCGTTCGAGGCGCTCCACAACGCGGGCGGCCTGGAAACGCCGATCGTGATCGTCCTGAACGACAACGGCATGTCGATCTCGCCCAACGTCGGCGCCCTCTCCCGCTACTTCAACCGGCTGCGTCTGAACCCCCGCGGCTACCAGGCCCGCGAGGTCCTGGAGGCTGGACTCACCCGCCTGCCGGCCGGCATCGGGCGACAGATCGAGCGGCTCGGACCCCAGCTGAAGGAATCGCTGAAGGCGTTCTGGGCGCCGGGCCTCTTCTTCGAAGAGCTCGACCTCGCGTACGTGGGCGTGATCGACGGGCACGACGTGAAAGAGATCAGGCGTGCGCTGAGGCAGGCGCTCGGTGCCGGCCGGCCGGTGGTCGTGCACGTCGCAACCGTCAAGGGCAAGGGCTTCGCGCCCGCCGAGGAAGGCGGGCTCGAGGGCATGGAGAAGTGGCACGCGGCCAAGCCCGGCAGCATAAAAGAGGGTCGCGCCACCTCCGGTGGCGCTCCACCGCAGAAAGGACCGCCTCCCAAGTCGCCGCCGCAGTACACGGAGGTGTTCGGCGCGGCGCTGGTCGAGGAGGCGCGGCGCGATTCCCGTGTGATCGGCATCACGGCGGCGATGGCGGGCGGCACGGGGCTGTCGATGCTCCACCGCGAGCTACCGGACCAGTACTACGACGTCGGCATCGCGGAGCAGCACGCGGTGCTGTTCGCGGCGGGGCTGGCGCTCGAGGGCATGAAGCCCGTGTGCGGCATCTACTCGACGTTCCTGCAGCGCGGCTACGACCAGATCGTGCACGACGTCTGCCTCCAGAAGCTGAACGTCGTGTTCTGCATGGACCGCGCGGGCCTCGTGGGCGATGACGGCCCCACGCACCACGGCGCATACGACATCTCCTATCTGCGTCCGCTCCCGAACATGGTCTTGATGGCTCCCCGCGACGAGGCGATGCTGGTCCACATGCTGCGCACCGCGCTCGCCTATGACGGCGGGCCAATCGCGATCCGGTATCCGCGCGGCGCGGGCGTGGGGGCGAAGCTCCCGCGCCGGCCGTCGAAGATCGAGATCGGCACCGGCGAGACGCTCGTGCAGGGCGAGCGCGTGGCCTTGATCGGCTACGGCGCCGGCGTCCAGCTCGCGCTGGAGACGGCCGAGGTGTTGCGGGGCTCGGGTATCGAGCCGACCGTGTGCGACGCCCGGTTCGCCAAGCCGATCGACGGCGAGCTGCTGATGTCCCTGGCCGCGGGCCACGACCTGCTCGTGACGCTCGAGGACAACGTGCTCGCGGGCGGCTTCGGAGCCGCCGTGATCGAGCATCTCTCCGACGTCGGGGCGCCGGCGCCGCAGGTCTTGCGAGTCGGCATCCCCGACCGGTACGTCACACATGGCAAGCCCGCGCTGCTGCACGAGGAGATCGGCTTCACGCCGCAGCGGGTTGCCGAGCGCATCGAGGGTACGCTCGCGCGCAGCGACGGCGTGCGCGCCGGGCGGCTGTAGCGCCGGGCTCTAGCCGACGCCGGCCAGCTCGCGCTCGGGCGCGAGCGGCGTGGGCGCGATCTCGACCGTGGAGGGCTCCGGCCGTTGCTTGCGGCCCCGGTCGGTGCGGTACTCGTGGAAGAGCGCGACGAGCGCGAAGGGCACGAACCAGTCGATGTAGAGGTAGAACCAATGGATCGCGATCAGCTGGGTCGCGATCAGGACCGCCGCCCCAAGCGCGGCCACCTGCACCTCCGAGCGCCTGCGCGGGAAGAACGCCACCGCCACCGCGAGCCCGGCCGCGCCGACCTTGAGGAGCGTCAGGAGCCAGTCGAGGCCCGGGTTCTGGCCCCAGATGCTGAACGGCGACTGGCGGGTGAACTGGAAGCCGATCGTCTGGCTCCAGAAGGTGCCGAAGCCTCCCTTCGCCGGGATGAACGGCAGCACGAGAGCGGCCAGCACGGCGGCGAACGCAATGGTGAACCAGGTCCATGAACGATTCCGCCACTCGCCGCGGCCTGTCGCGAAGAGCGGCGCGAGCGCGACCGGCGCGAACTTTGCTGCCGCCGCCAGGGCTGTCAGCGCTCCGCGCGCCGGGGCGGAGGTGATCGCCAGCAGCGCACCCACGACCAGCATCGAGACCAGCGTGTCGTTGGTGTTGCTCATCAGCGGGAAGAGCGTGTACGGGTAGGCGACCCAGGCATACGCGAGCGCGAGACCGAGCATCCTGCCCTCACGGCCCCGTCTCAGGCGGCCGCCGAGCAGGAAGAGCCCCACGATCGTGAAGAGGTCGAAGGTCAGCGTCGCGGCACGGGCGGCGCCGAGGTTGTAGTCGTCCGGCGCCGTGACCTCCGCCTGCGAGGGCGGGAGGGCCTTGACGAACGGGTAGTAGGCGAGGTAGTTGACGGGCCCGTAGGTGTCGAAGTGCTGGTCCTCGCGCCCGCTGTCCACGTAGAGCGGTTGCCCGTGCTCGATCCGCCAGGCGCCGATCGCGCTCGCATAGCCCACGTCGCCGACCTTGCCGTCCGTCAGGTCGAGGCCGACGCGGAAACCCACCAGCGCCAGGATCGCGACCACGAAGAAAGCGGCCGGCGCAAAAGGCACGAGTCGCTCGCCCGTGCGGCGGGGCCGGAACCCGGCGACGAGCATCCGCACCAGCAGGTAGGCCAGCACCGGATACACGAGCGGGACCGACGTGCCGATCTCGCCCTTGTTGAAGAAGAAGTGGGAGAGGCCGAACCCGCCGACCAACACGAGCAGATCGACATGCAGCATCCTGAACGGCCGCCGGGGGTCGACGAACGGCGCGACGAACAGCAGGCAGAGCGGAAGCCAGATGTACCAGGCGTCGAAGCGCTTGCCGAAGTAGCCATGATGGCCGCGCGCCATCACCCAGGCCGCCTGAGTTCCCTGCCAGGCCTCGATCACTCGGCCCGTGCGCCCATCGACCGTCACATCGGCGAGCTTGTCCTGACCGGAGAGATAGCTGATGCCCCAGTTCCCGCTGCCCTTGAAAAGGGTGATGTTGTCCGGGTGGAGGTCCGGGTGCCGGGACCGCTCGGAGCGGACCTGCGGCGTGCGGTCCGCGATCCGGACCGCCTCACGCGGAGTGATGGGGGGCAGGTTCCGCTGGACGTCGGGCGCGACCAGGAGCGTGCCCTGGGGCGCGGATCTCTCAGGGGAGGGGCCCTTCGCCGCCGCGGGGGCGGCGAACAGGGCGGCGGTCGCGATCACGGCAAGCAGCACAAGGCCGCTTCGGGCACGAGACGTCATCTAGGGACTCATCGGCCCCCTGAAATGGCGACTTGAGGGTTGGATCAGCCTCTACACGAGGCCGCTACAAAGGGGAGCGCCCCGCTTTCGCGAGGCGCCCTTGGGGAGGAGAGATTCGTTATATGGATATGTGCGCGGAAAGATTCCTTGCGTCAAGCGGGGAGGGTGCTGTAACGCGTGGTCGTCGCCAGGAAGCTCAGGAGGATGGTCACGGCCCCGAAGAAGAGGCCCGCGACCGGGTCCCCCGTGAACCCGAAGGCGAACGTGCATACCGCCGCGGCACCCGCCAGCCCCAGATCGAGGCCCGCGTGCGCCGAGACACGCAGGCCGCCATCCTGGCCGGCAAGCGCGGCGCCCGTGTTGAGTGCCGTGCCCATCAGTACGAAGCCCAGCACGAGTGAGGCGACCAGCGCCGGAGCGCTGAACCCGAACACGAAGGGCGCGACGATCAAGACCGGAGCAAGAATCGTCTCGAGCACTGCATGGACCTGCATCGGTATCAGTCTCAGAAGCGTCATATCCGAAATGAGTTTTAGCCGTCGAACACGTGTTCTTATGTGAACGTGGTCACAGACTTCTCTTACGTGCGCCTTCCGAGCGCGAGTACCTTTTACGCATGGCGGCCAGAAAACGCCTGGATACGCTGCTGGTCGAGCGCGGTCTCTTCGAGTCGAGGAACAAGGCCTCGGCCTCGGTCCTGGCCGGTGCGGTCCGCCTCGGGCCGGGGCGAGAGCGGGCGGCCAAGCCGGGCATGCTCGTGGCCGACGGGGTCGAGCTCGACGTCGAGGCCGCGCCGAGGTATGTCTCGCGGGGCGGGCTCAAGCTGGAGCGGGCACTCGGCTGCTTCGGCATCTCGCCGGAGGGCCGGCTGTGCCTCGACGTCGGCGCCTCGACGGGCGGCTTCACGGACTGCCTGCTGAAGGGCGGGGCTGCCCATGTGGTCGCGCTCGACGTCGCCTACGGCGAGCTTCACTGGGAGCTACGCCGTGATTCCCGCGTGACCGTGATCGAGCGGACGAACGCGCGGGAGTTCGAACCGGGCGCGCTTCCGTACGCGCCCGGCCTGATCGTGATCGACGTCTCGTTCATCGGCCTCGAGAAGGTGCTGCCCGCGGTCGCGCGCGCCGTCGCGACCCGGTTCGACCTGCTGGCGCTCGTGAAGCCTCAATTCCAGCTCGACCGCGGGCGGGTCGGCAAGGGAGGGGTGGTGCGGCGGCCCGAGGACCGGCTCGAGGCCCTCGTCCGCGTCGGCGAGGCGGCGCGGGCGCTGGGGCTGTCGGTCCAGGGATACTGCGCCTCGGGCCTCCCGGGGCCGGCGGGCAACCGCGAGAGCTTTATATGGTGCGCGGAAGGTTCACGAGCGGGAGTCGAGGATCTGGTGGCGGCCGCTCGGGCGGCGGAGCCCGACACGCAATGAGCGCATCAGAAGCGACCCGCACGATTCGCGTCGCGGCGGTGGTCACGCACAACCGGGAGGAGGAGACGGCGGACGGCTTCGAGGCGCTTCGGCGCGCGGCGGAGCGGGCCGGCGTGGAGCTCGTCCTGGGCGACGCGAACGCACAGGCCGACGTCACGATCGTGCTCGGGGGCGACGGGGCGACCCTGCGTGCGCTGCGCGCGAACGCCGGCACCGACGTCCCCGTCTTCGCGATCAACTTCGGCCGCATCGGGTTCCTTGCGACCGCCGATCGCGACGAGCTCGACATGGCGCTCGAGCGCGCGCTGACCGGGCGGTTCGAGGTCCTGCCGCTGCCGGCGATCGTGCTGGGCGGAGGCGGGCCCGAGCTCTTCGGCATCAACGAGATCTCGTTCCAGCGGCGCTCTCATCTCAACATGGCGCACATCAGCTATTCGATCGCGGGCGAGGACATCGGCGAGCGAGTGCCGTGCGACGGACTGATCGCCGCCACGCCCGCGGGCTCGACGGGCTACAACCTCTCCGTGGGCGGGCCGATCCTGGCCTGGGGCGTGAAGGCGTACACCGTCAGCCTGATCGCGCCGCACGCGCTGCACGCGCGCGCGCTCGTGGCGGCGCCCGAGGACGGGCTGCGGGTCGTGAACGACGGTCGAGAGCCGCTCGACATCTCCGCCGACGGCATGCGGACCGGCGAGTTCGAGGCCGGCCGCGCGGTCGAGCTGGTCTTCAAGCCGGACGTCGTCGGGCTCGCGCAGCTGCCGGGATCGAGCTTCTACCGGCGGTTTCGCGAGAAGCTGATTCAGCTCGCCTCCTAGTGGTCCACGGTGCTGATCAGCGGTAAGGACGGCCGCGCCCGCGCGAGCAGGCCACCGACGTCCGTGGGCGGTGCGGTCGGGCGCTTTGCGATCGTGAGCGTGGCCGCGATCCTGCTGCTCGGGGCGGTGGGCGTGACGATCATGCGCCGGACCGGCACTTCGGAGGCGATCCGCGAGGCAAAGCAGGTGACGCGCCTCGTCGGACGTGGCACCGTCGAGCCGCGCGTGACCGGCGCGGTGGTGCGCGGCAACCCGCACGCGATCCGGCAGCTCGACCGGCTGATCCGCCAAAGCGTGCTGCGTGACCCGATCGTCCGGATCAAGATCTGGACCGGCGCGGGGCGCATCGTGTACTCGGACGAGCGGCGCCTGCTCGGCGCCACCTATCCGCTCGGCTCGAGCCAGCGAGCCGCACTGCGCACGAATCAGATCGACGCCGACGTGAGCGATCTGAAGGAAAGCGAGAACCGCTTCGAGCGCGGCTACGGCAAGCTGCTCGAGGTCTACATGCCGATCCATGCCTCGAACGGGCAGCCGCTGCTGTTCGAGGCCTATCAGCGGTTCAGCTCGATCAACGAGGGCGGGCGCCACCTGTGGCTCTCCTTCACCCCGGCGCTGCTGGGCGCGCTGCTCGTGCTCGGCCTGCTCCAGTTGCCGCTCGCGTGGTCGATGGCCAAGCGCCTCCGAGCCGGGCAGCGCGAACGGGAGACGCTTCTGCGCAAGGCGCTCGAGGCGTCCGACAGCGAGCGGCGCCGGATCGCGCGCGTCCTGCACGACGGTGTCGTGCAGGAATTGGCTGGAGTCTCGTATTCGCTGTCCGCGGCGGCCGCGCGTGCCGCCTCGAACGGCGACCGCTCGGTCGAGGAAGCTCTGCGCAACGCGGCCACGCACACGCGTGAGAGCATGCGCGAGCTTCGCTCCCTGCTGGTCGAGATCTACCCGGCAAGCCTCCACCAGGCCGGTCTCGAGGCGGCCCTGCGCGACGTGCTGGCCCCGTTCGAACGGCGGGGGCTCGCCACCAGCCTGAGGGTGGACGGGGGTCTCGACCTGTCGGAGACCGCCGAGGCGCAGGTGTTCCGCGGCGCCCAGGAGGCGCTTCGAAACGTGCTCGTGCACGCCGGCGCGCACCGCGTGGACGTGCAGGTGAAGCGCAACGGCGCGGCGGTCGAGCTCGTGGTCGCGGACGACGGGCGGGGCTTTTCGCCGGACGAACTGTCCGAGCGCAGGGAGGAAGGGCATCTCGGCCTCCAGCTGCTGGGCGATCTCGCGGCCGAGGCCGGCGGTCGGCTCACGGTCGACTCCGTGCCCGGACGGGGGACCCGCGTGGAGATGGAGGTCCCGCTGCAGAGCCACCCATGATCCGCCTACTGCTCGCCGAAGATCACAGCCTCGTCCGGGCCGGACTCGCGGACTTGCTCGGCAACGTCGCGGACATCGAGCTGGTGGCGGCGGCCGCCGACGGGGCGGAGGCGGTCGCGCTGGCGGCCGAGCACCGGCCGCGGGTGGTGCTGATGGATCTCCTGATGCCCGAGCTGGACGGCATCGAGGCTACCCGCCGGATCGTGCGGGCGGATCCCGGGGTGCAGGTGGTCGTGCTGACCTCGTTCTCGGACCGGGAGCGGATCCTGGACGCGCTGGACGCGGGCGCGATCGGCTTTCTCCTGAAGGACGCGGAGCCGGACGAGCTCTTTCGCGGGATCCGCGCGGCTGCGCGCGGCGAGTCTCCGCTCTCTCCCAAGGCGGCACGCGAGGTTCTGCTCGCGCGGAGCGAGCGCGATGACCGCGGCCTCACGGAGCGAGAGCTCGATGTCCTCGGGCTCGTCCGCGCCGGCCTTTCCAACAAGCTGATCGCCCGCCGCCTCGACATCAGCGAGAAGACGGTCAAGGCTCACATGACGAGCATCTTCCAGAGGATCGGGGTCTCGGACCGCACGCAGGCTGCGCTGTGGGCCGAGCGCCACGGCGTCGGACATCCGCGCGCATAGCGGATCACGGGCCGAAGGTCCTACGACCAAAGTCCTCTTGCGCACCCTGCCGTGGGCGAGGATCCTTCGGAGCGGAATGGCCACTCCAAGGAGGTCCTGATGCTCCGAAGTCGCCGGGCGGCACTCGCCGTGGGATCGATCGCCGTGATCGCATTGGTCACCGTGCTCGCCCTGACGGCGACGGGCAGCGCGAAGGGCGGACAGAAGCTGTCGCTGAAAGCGAGCGCGAGCGGCGCCCTGAGGTTCAACACCAAGAAGCTGACCGCTCACGCGGGCAGGGTCACGGTCGTGATGACGAACCCGAGCAGCTCGGGTCTCAGGCACGGCCTCGAGGTCGAGGGCAACGGCCTCGAGAAGCGGGCGAAGAACATCGGGCCCGGTCACACGACGAGCGTCACCGTGAGGCTAAGGAAGGGAAAGAAGTACGCGTTCTACTGCCCGGTGGACGGCCACAAGGCCGCGGGCATGAGGGGAACGATCGTCGTCAAGTAGCCCACCCAGGGGGACGCCCCGACGGTGAAAGGGGGTGCCAGACGGCGCCCCTTTTCATGGCTACGTCGGGACCGGATGGTTAGCTGGATGCCGTGCTCTCCGAGCTTCGCGTCCAGAACCTGCTCCTGATCGAGCGCGCTGAGCTCGTCCTGGATCCCGGGCTGAACGTGATCACGGGCGAGACCGGTGCCGGCAAGACGATGCTCGCGCACGCGCTCGACCTGCTGCTCGGCGGCAAGCCGCGGCGCAACATCGTGCGGCCGGGCGCGGAGGAGGCGTACGTCGAGGGCGTCTTCACCGGCGTCGAGCCGCTCGCAGGCGACCCCGAGCTGGCCGCGCTCACGGAGCGGCTCCCGCTCGACGCCGATGAGCTGGTCCTGGCGCGCCGGGTGACCGCGGCCGGACGCACGCGTGCTTATCTGCAGGGCCGCACCGTGACCGCGGCCGAGCTTGCCCTCGTCGGTGCGCGCCTGCTCGCGTTCTTCGGCCAGCACGAACATCGCCGGCTCGTGCTCGCCTCCGCTCAGCTCGAGATCCTGGACGCCTACTGCGGCGAGGAGCAGCTCGCCCGGCGGGGCCGCTTCGAGCAGGAGCTACGCCGCGCGCGGGCGCTCGCGCGCGACCTCGCCGAGCTCGGTGACCGCCTCGGCATGCGCGATCGTGACCTCGACCTGCTCGAGTTCGAGATCCAGGAGATCGACGCGGTCGCGCCCGCCGAGGAGGACAAGGCGGCGCTCGAGGTCGAACGCGCCCGCCTCGCATCGGTGGAGACCCTGCGCGCCGCGGCCGCCGCCGCCGCGGCGGCGATCGAGCAGGAGGACGACTACGGAACGGTGGGGGCGGCCCCCCAGCTGGCGCGGGTGGAGGCCGAGCTGGCGCGGGCAACGGCCGACGACGCTTCGATCAGCGATCTCGCTGAGCGCGCCGGGTCGCTGCTCTACGAGCTGCAGGACCTTGGCCGCGATGTGCACGGCTATCTCAGCGGGCTGGAGGCGGACCCCGAGCGCCTCGCGCAGGTCGAGGAGCGACTGGATCTGTATGCGCGGCTCGAGCGCAAGCACGGCGGCTCGGTCGCCTCCGTGCTCGCGCACGCCGATCGCTGCCGCGCCGAGCGAGAGCGGCTCGCGAACGCGGGTGCCGAGACCGCGCGCCTGGAGCAGGAGTTGTCGGACGCGTGCGCCGCGGCCGAGCGCGATGCGTCCGAGTTGACGCGAGCGCGCGTGCGCGGCGCGAACGGTCTCGCCAAGGCGGTGGTGGCCGAGCTCGCGGAGGTCGCGATGGACGATGCGCGGTTCGAGATCGAGGTCACGCCGCGCGCAGGCGGCGGCGACGGGCAGCTCGACCGGTACGCGGCCACCGGCGCCGACCACGTCGAGTTCCTGGTCGCGCCAAATCCCGGCGTGCCGGCCGGGCCGCTGCGCGAGGTCGCCTCCGGCGGCGAGCTGTCGCGCGTGATGCTTTCGCTGATGACGCTCGCGGCCGGGGCCGCCGGAGCGAACACGGTCGTGTTCGACGAGGTCGACGCCGGCCTCGGCGGCGCGACCGCGCGGCTCGTGGGAGAGAAGCTGCGCGCCCTCGCGGGCGAGCGCCAGGCGCTGTGCATCACGCATCTGCCGCAAGTCGCTTCGCAAGGGGGCCGCCACTTCCGCGTGGTGAAGGAATCCGGGTCCGGCGAGAGCCGCGCGCGGGTCGAGCGCCTCGAGCGCCGCGAGGTCGTGGCTGAGCTGTGCCGCATGCTCGGCGCCGACTCGGACGACCTCGCCGCGCGCCGCCACGCGGAAAGGCTGCTCCAAGCCGCGTAGAATCCTGGACTTCTCGGCCCTCAAGCAGGGCGAGGCCCGCGAATGGCTACCAACACCACAACGCGCCCGCCGCAGCCGGTGCAGGCGACGCCGCGACGCCAGAGCTTCGCGCGGTCACCGCTCGAGGTCCGGGGCAAGGCTCGCCTGGGAAGACGCACGAAGGACCTCGTGAAGCGGATCGGCCCCGGTGACGTCGCGATCGTCGATCACCGCAACCTCGACCGGATGGCGGCCGAGGACCTGGTCGAGTGCGGCGTGCGCGGCGTCGTGAACGTCGCACCGTCGACCAGCCGCCGCTACCCCAACCCTGGTCCCCTGATCCTGGTGCGCGCGGGCGTGCATCTGGTCGACGCGGTGGGAGCGCCGCTGTTCGAGAAGCTGAACGACGGCGACATGGTGATCGTTCAAGGCGGCACCGTGATTGGGCCGCGCGGCGTCGTGGCGGAGGGAACCGTGCTGACGCCGGAGGAGCTCGCCGCGGTGCAGGGTGAGCAGCTGGAGCGCATCGGCGAAGCGATCCAGGACTTCGCCGAGAACACGCTCACGCACATCCGCGACGAGCTCGAGGTGGTGGTCGGCAAGCTGAAGATTCCCGACCTGCGCACCGATTTCCGCGACCGTCATGTGCTGATCGTCGTGCGAGGCACCGACTACCGGCGCGACCTGCGCGCAATCAGGCCTTACTTCAGTGGTCTGCGCCCCGTACTGGTGGGCGTGGATGGGGGCGGCGACGCGCTGCTCGAGGTCGGCCTGAAGCCGGATCTGATCATCGGCGACATGGATTCCGCGTCGGACAAGGTCCTGCGTAGCGGGGCGGAGCTGGTGGTGCACGCGTACACGAACGGCAGCGCGCCAGGCTGCGCGCGACTCGAGCGCCTCGGCTTGGAGCACAAGGTGTTGCCCGCGGCCGGCACGAGCCAGGACGTCGCGATGCTGCTCGCATATGAGCGCGGCGCCCGCCTGATCGTGAGCGTCGGCTCGCATTTCAACTTGATCGAGTTCCTCGACAAAGACCGCGCAGGCATGTCCTCGACCTTCCTCACCCGCCTCCGGGTGGGCGAGATCCTGGTCGACACCAAGGGAGTCAGCCGCCTCTATCCGCCCGGGCCGAGCCGCCGCCTGATGCTCGTGATCGTGCTGGCGGCGCTCGTCACGCTGGTGATCGTGGTGCTGAGCTCGCCACCCATGGAGCGGCTGCTCGACCTGCTCTGGCTGAAGTTGCAGGTGCTGTTCCAGGGCACCTAGCCCGTTTGTTCAGCTTCCGATACCACGCGATGTCGCTGGGCGCGGTGTTCCTCGCGCTCGGGATCGGCGTTCTGCTCGGGGTCGCGCTCGGCGAAAACGGCGTTGTCTCCGGCGCGAGCAAGAACCTCGAGAAATCGCTTCGCGGCGACCTGAACGACGCGCGCTCGACGAACTCGGGCCTTCGCCACGAGCTCGCGATCCGCGACGAGTACGAGCAGCAGACGTACGAGCCGCTGGTCAAGGACCTCCTGTCGGGATGGAGGGTCGGCATCGTGGCGATGGGAGGGCTGCCGGGCGGTTACGCCGGGCAGGTGAGCGACGCGATCGAGCCGGCGGGCGCGACGGTCGACTCGGTGAGCGTGATCCAGTCCCCGCTGCCGCTGGGCCGGCTCGCGTCCGAGATGAAGGGAACGGGGCTCGGGCGCCTCGACCGGTCCATGGACCAGCTCCAGCGCTTCGGGCGCCGGATCGGCCGGCAGCTCGTGAACGGCGGCAGCCTCGTGGGTCGCCTGCGGCACGATCTCTTCTCTGGATCGCGCGGGGAGTACCGCGGGCTCGACGGAGTCGTGTACGTGCACGAGGCGAACGGCCTCGACGGACGCGACAAGCAGGCCCAGGACCAGTTCGAGACCGGCCTGCTGGAGGGACTCAAGGACACGCAAGCCGGCCTCGTCGGTGCCGAGACCACACAGGCCGACCCCTCGCAGGCGGGCTTTCTCGCCGATCAGGGCGTCGCCAGCGTCGACGACCTCGACCTGACGGCGGGCAAGACGGCGCTCGTGTGGGTGTTCGCGGACGGAGCGTCGGGCCAGTTCGGCGTCAAGGACTCGGCGCAGCACCTGCTTCCGAAGCCGCCCGACCAGGGCACCGCCCAAAGACCCTAGGTCACCGGTGCGCTGGCTCCCGCTCGTCCTCTCGTTCGTGCTCGCGGCGCTGATCGCGCCTACGCTGCTGGCGCGGCTCGCGCACGCCGGCGTGGTCCGCGAGAACTACCGCGGGCGGGTGCTGCCCGCGGCCTCCGGAATGCTGATCGTGCTGGCGGCGGTGCTCGCGCTCGGTCCGCTGGCCGCGCTCGAGGAGTTCACGGCCGCCGACACGCTTGCCCCCGAGGCGGGTTCCGCGCTCGTGTTCGTGATCGGCGTAGCCGTGCTCGGCCTGCTGGATGACCTGCTCGGCGGCCGGCGCCCGGCGGGCGCGGAGATCGATCAGCGCGCGCCGCGGGGCCTCCGCGGCCACGCGCGGGCGGCGGTCGCCGGCCACTTCAGCACCGGCATGCTGAAGGCCGCCGGCACGCTCGGCCTCGCGCTCTACGTGCTCTCCAACCAGGGCCGCTCCGTGAGCGCCTACCTGGTGGGCGTGGGCGTGCTCGCCCTCAGCACGAACTTCTTCAACCTGCTCGACCTGCGGCCGGGTCGGGCGGGCAAGGTGTTCGTCGCGTTCGGAGTGATTCTCACGCTCGGGTCGTGGAATACGTACGCGTTGCGCGCGCTCGGCCTGTTCATCGGCCCGGCGCTCGTGCTCCTTCCCTACGACCTGCGCGAGCGCGCGATGCTCGGGGACACCGGCTCGAACGTGCTGGGAGCGGTGGCCGGCTTCTGGCTGATCGTCGCGCTCGGGCCGAAGGGCGAGGCGATCGCCCTCGGGCTGCTCGCGATGTTCACCCTTTATGGGGAGTTCCGCTCGATCAGCGCGCTCGTCGAGCGGAACGCTTTGCTTCGTCGTCTAGACTCGCTCGGGAGGCGACCCGCCTCCGGCCACCACTTGAACCAGCCATCCGAACACGCAGGTACCTTGGGGTCCAGCTGATGGCCGACCGCTCGAACCGCTCTCCTCGCTACATCTTCGTCACGGGGGGCGTCGTGTCGTCGCTCGGCAAGGGCATCTCGGCGGCCTCCATCGGCCGCCTGCTCGTGAGCCGCGGCATGCGGGTCCAGATGCAGAAGTTCGACCCGTACATCAACGTCGACCCCGGCACGATGAGCCCGTTCCAGCACGGCGAGGTGTTCGTCACCGAGGACGGCGCCGAGACCGATCTCGACCTCGGCCACTACGAGCGCTTCACCGACGAGAACACGTCGCGGACGTCGAACGTGACCGCGGGCGGCGTCTACTACTCGGTGATCCGCAAGGAGCGCCGCGGCGACTTCCTGGGCGGCACGGTCCAGGTGATCCCGCACATCACGGACGAGATCAAGCATCGCGTCAAGCTCGTCGCCGAATCCCAGGACCTCGACTTCGTGATCACGGAGATCGGCGGGACCGTGGGCGACATCGAGTCGCTTCCGTTCCTCGAGGCGATCCGCCAGCTCCAGGGCGAGCTCGGGCGCGACCGCTGCATCTTCGTGCACCTCACGCTGGTGCCGTTCATCGGGCACGCGGGGGAGCTGAAGACCAAGCCCACCCAGCACTCGGTGAACGAGCTGCGGCGCATCGGCATCCAGCCGGACATGGTCGTGTGCCGCTCGGAGGAGGCGCTCTCGCGCGACATCCGCGAGAAGATCGCACTGTTCGCAAGCCTCCCCGTGGACGCCGTCATCTCGGCACGCGACGTCGACGACATCTACAAGGTGCCGCTCATGTTCAGGGCCGAGGGTGTGGACGACCTGATCCTCGACCACTTCGGCCTCGAGGCGCCGGCGCCCGAGCTCGGTGATTGGGAGGAGATCGTGCGGCGGGGCGCGTCGGCGCGCGAAACCGTCCGGATTGCACTGGTGGGCAAGTACGTGAAGCTCGCCGACGCGTACATGTCGGTGGTCGAGGCCCTGCGTCACGCGGGTTTCCACCACGGCACCCGCATCGAGGTGTTCTGGGCCGATTCTGAGACGCTCGGGGAGGCGGAGGGCGCCGAGTTGCTCGTTGACGCCGACGGCATCCTGATCCCGGGCGGCTTCGGCGTGCGCGGGATCGAGGGCAAGATCAACGCCGCCCGAATCGCGCGCGAGCGCGGCATTCCGTTCCTCGGCATCTGCCTCGGCATGCAGCTCGCGGTCGTTGACTTCGCCCGGCACGTGGTCGGCCTGGCAGGCGCGAACTCGGCCGAGTTCGATCGCGAGACCCCCTATCCGGTCGTTGACCTGCTGCCGGAGCAGAAGGAGGTCGACGACATGGGTGGCACGATGCGGCTCGGCGCGGACCCGGTGAAGCTGCACGCCGACACGCGCGCCCGCGAGCTCTACGACGAGCCGGTCATCTATGAGCGCCACCGTCACCGCTACGAGGTCAACAACCTTCTGCGGCGCCGGCTCGAGGAGGCGGGGCTGGTGTGCAGCGGCACGTCGCCGGACGACCGCCTCGTCGAGGTGATCGAGCTGCCCGAGCATCCGTTCTTCGTCGCGTCCCAGTACCACCCCGAGTTCAAGTCGCGCCCCAACCGTCCCGAGCCGCTGTTCCGCGGGTTCGTGGGCGCCGCGCTTGCCCGCGCGCGCGAGCGGAGCGGGGGCGAGGCGGTCGCCGAGCCGGTCACCGAGCAGGAGCGCTCGGGCCGGTTCCAGGGCTCGGATCCGGCAAGAACGTAGGGTCCTCGAATGACGTTGACGGGTCCCGGCGAGCGGTCCCGGCTCGTGGACACGTTCGTGTCCCTGTGCGAGATCGAAAGCCCGAGCGGGGCGGAGGCCGGCGCGGCGAGCTACGTCCGGTCCGAGCTCGAGGCGCTCGGTCTCACCGTCGACGAGGACACCACCGCCACGGAGACGGGTGCCGCATGCGGCAACCTGTTCACGCGCATCGCGAGCCCGGCCGCGCATCGCTCGGTGATGCTGTGCGCACACGTCGACACCGTTCCGGTCGCCGACGGGATCGAGGTGGAGCTCGTCGATGGCGTGCTGCGCAACCGGCGGGAGGCGATTCTCGGCGCGGACAACAAGGCCGCGATCGCGGTGCTGCTGGAGATCGCGCGGGACGGCGCGTCGGCACCGCCACCGGTGGGCGTGGAGCTTGTGTTCACGACCTGCGAGGAGATCGGCCTGCGTGGCGCCCACGCCTTCGACACCGGCCGCCTCCAGTCCGACTTCGGGTACGTCTTCGACCACGCCTCGCCGATCGGTGAGCTGATCATGGCGGCGCCGACGTACTACCGCGTGATCGGTGACTTCCTCGGCCGGGCCGCGCACTCCGGGCTTCGCCCGGAGGACGGGCGCAACGCGATCGCGGCGGCCGCCAAGGCGATCGAGGCGATGAAGCTCGGTCGCCTCGATGACGAGACGACAGCCAACGTCGGCCTGATCGAAGGTGGGACCGCGACCAATGTGGTGGCCGAGCGCTGCCGTCTGGAAGCCGAGGTGCGTAGCCTCGATGACGCGAAGGCGACGGCGGGCATGCGTGAGATGGTCGACACCCTGACGTGGGCGGCGAGCGCCACCGAAACGGACGTCGACGTGTCGGTCGAAGAGCAGTTCCGTGCGTACCGCATCCCCGCCGCGGACCCGGCCGTGGCGGCCGCGGAGGCGGCACTGCGCGATTGCGGTGTGACCCCCGTCCACAAGGTGACGGGCGGCGGGAGCGACGCCAACGCGTTCGCCGCCAAGGGCTTTCGATGCCTGAACATGGCGAATGGAACCGAGGCCAACCACACGCCCGACGAGCGCGTGACCGAGGCCGCCCTCGACACGATGCTCGCGGTCACGCGACGCCTGTTGGTCAGAGCCGCGGAGGTTTGACCGCTTGTTGAAGCTGCGGGGCGGCCGGGTCGTCTCCATCGACGAGGCGGACGGGCGGATCATCCGCCTCACGGTCGAGGTCGGCGCGGAGATTCGCGCGGCGGTCGCCTATCCCAGCCTGACCGGGCCGCTCGCTCCGGGCGACGAGGTGATCGTGAACGTCGAGGCCGCCGACCTCGGATTGGGCAGCGGCGGTTTTGACATCGTCCATGCAGGCCCCTTGCGCGAGGGCGCGGGTGACGTGCACGATGCGCACGTCATGAAGCTCAACTACACGTCCCTACAGCACGCGGTGGCGCCCGTCGAGGAGGGACTCGAGCGTCTCGAGCGGCCGCTTGCGATGCCGGTCGGCGTGCTCGCGCTCCACGGCCAGCTCCCCTGCGCGGCGTTTGCGCTCCACGCGCATGCTCCGAACGCGCGGGTGGGATATGTGCAGACCAGCGGCGGCGCGCTTCCGGGTGCTCTCTCCGACGTGGTGGCGGAGCTGCTCCAGCGGGACCTGGTAGCGGATCACGTGACCGCGGGGCCGAGCTTCGGCGGCGGCCACGACGCGATCACCCTCGAGGGCGGCCTCGACGCGGGTGCGAGGCGCCTGGGCTGGGACTTCGCCCTCGTCGGGCCCGGTCCGGGGATCCTCGGATCGGCCTCGGCGCTCGGCCACGGTGGGCTCGCCGCGCTATCGAGCGCCCACGCCGCCCTGTCGCTCGGCTGCCGCGTGGTGCTCGCGCCGAGGCTGTCCTCGGCGGACCGCCGGGAACGTCACCGCGGCCTCAGCCATCACACCGCGACCGTGCTGGAGCTCCTGCTGCGGCCGGTGGAGGTGGCGGTGCCCGCCGGGGACGGGGAGGGGACGGCCGCGCTGCGGGAGGCGCTTGCCGGCGCCGGCCACGAGGCGGTCGAGGTGGATGTGGAGGGCCTGCTCGAGCCCTATGTGGAGAGTGGGCTGCCGGCCATGACCATGGGCCGCTCGGCCGCCGAGGACCGCGAATTCTTTCTCGCGGGCCTCGCCGGCGGCGCGGCGCTCGCGAAAGGAGGAGCGGGTTGAGCTTCGAGCAGGTCGGGGAAGAGCAGATCTGGAAGGGCCACATCGGGACCGTGAAGATCAAGCGGTTTCGCCACGACGACGGCGAGGTCGCGGAGCGCGAGGTGGTGGAGCATCCGGGCGCGGTGGTGATGCTGCCCTATGACGGTGAGCGGATCTGGTTCGTGCGCCAGCCGCGCGAGGCCGTCGGCGAGCAGAGCCTGCTCGAGCTTCCGGCGGGCAAGCTGAACGGCGGCGAAGCGCTCGAGACCGCCCAGCGCGAGCTCCGGGAGGAGATCGGCAAGTCGGCTGCCGGCTGGAAGTTCCTCACCAGCTTCTACGCGAGCCCGGGGTTCACCGACGAGGTGATCCACGCCTACTTCGCGACCGACCTGACCGATGATCCGCTCGACGCCGAGGAGGAGGAGCGCATCGAGATCGTGACCGAGCCGCTCGCACGGCTCGACGACCTGATCCGAGAGTGTCGCGACAGCAAGAGCCTCGTGACGCTGCTCTGGTTCCGCGCATTCGAGCTACCGAACTTGTGAGGTAAGAGGAGCGCGGCCCGCCGGGGAGAAACCGGTCCCGTGACCATCGCCACGGGCACGTTCGAAGGCCTCATGCTCGATTTCCTCGCGTACATGGAGCTCGAGCGGGGCGTGTCGCAGAACACACTGCAGTCGTATCGCTCGGACCTGCTGCAGTTCGGCGCCTTCCTGGATGAGCGCGGAACGACGGCCGAGCACGCCATCCCTCGCGACGTCGGAGACTTCCTGACTGCCCTGGCGGTGGGGAAGGGCGAGAATGGGCCTGCGGCGACCGCCACCATCCAGCGGAAGGCCGCCGCCCTTCGCACCTTCTACAAGCACCTGCGCCGCGAGGGTGTGCGCGAGTCGGACCCGACCGCCGGCCTTGCAACGCCGCGGAAGAGCCAAAAGCTGCCGCACGTGCTGGGCCGCGCCGAGGTGCAGCGTCTGCTGGACCAACCGAAGGGCACCGACCCGATCGCGCTTCGCGACCGGGCGTTGCTGGAGCTCATGTACGCGTGCGGGCTGCGAGCGTCCGAGGCGATCACGCTCGAGCCTCAGCACCTCGACCTGCGCGACGGCGTGGCGCGCGTGCTCGGCAAGGGGTCGAAGGAACGCATCGTCCCGATCGGCCGCGAGGCCGTGAAGGCGGTCGAGGTCTATCTGCGACGCGGCCGGCCGGCGCTCGTCGGTACGCGCGAGCAGTCGCGACTGTTCGTGAACTTCCGCGGAGGCGGCCTCACGCGACAGGGCCTCTACAAGGTGATCGATCGCCACGCCCGCACGGCGGGGCTGGGGGGGAAGATGAGCCCGCACACGCTGCGGCACAGCTTCGCCACGCACCTGCTCGCCGGCGGGTGCGACCTGCGCTCCGTGCAGGAGATGTTGGGTCACGCGGACGTCTCGACCACGCAGCTGTACACGCACCTCTCCAGCGAGCACCTGAAGGACGCGTACTTCAAGGCTCACCCGCGCGCACAGCGCGCCTAACTACGCTTAGGGAGTGCCCGAGCTCCCCGAGGTAGAGACGATCCGCAACCAGCTGGCGCCGCGCGTGCGTGGGCGGACGATCGTCGAGGCGGAGGTCTTCGATCCGCTGTGGTGCGCCCCGCGTTCGCCCGAGGACGTCGAGCGCGACTTGCGCGGAGAGCGCATCGTTGCGCTCGGCCGGCGCGGCAAGTACCTGGTGATGGAGCTGGAGGACGAGCGCTTCCTCGTGATGCACCTGCGCATGACGGGCAACTTCCTGTGGGTCGCCAAGCCAGACGACGAACCCGGCCGCGCGCACCTGCGCGTGCGCCTGGTGCTCGACGACGGCAACCGGCTGCTGTTCGTCGACCAGCGCCGGTTCGGCACCGGCGTCGTGGTCGATGGCCGTGAGGAGCTGGACGCCTATCTCGG
>Ga0075424_100000595_pt1 | contig 28876 bp, 24 predicted proteins | sample SoiMethybrSBSTD3_FD_75301 | JGI IMG/M metagenome (GOLD analysis project Ga0075424, IMG submission 75301) | Bulk soil microbial communities from a Populus tree surrounding site in Tennessee, USA - Soil MetaG P. TD hybrid SBSTD3 | ecosystem: Environmental > Terrestrial > Soil > Tree plantation... | reverse complement strand
CGGCAACCGACGCGTACGCGCTGTTGGCGAGTTGATGGAGAACCAGTTCCGCATCGGCCTGGTACGCATGGAACGCGCTATCAAGGAAAAGATGAGCGTGTACCAGGAAATGTCGACGGCGATGCCGCACGATCTGGTCAACGCGAAGCCGGTGATGGCGGCCATCCGAGAGTTCTTCGGCTCCTCGCAGCTCTCGCAGTTCATGGACCAGACCAACCCTCTGTCGGAGATCACGCACAAACGGCGGCTGTCGGCTCTTGGGCCGGGAGGTCTGTCGCGCGAGCGCGCGGGATTCGAAGTCCGCGACGTGCACCCGACGCACTATGGACGCATTTGCCCGATCGAAACGCCGGAAGGTCCGAACATCGGATTGATCTCGTCTCTAAGTTGCTATGCGCGCATCAACGACTACGGCTTCATCGAGTCGCCGTACCGGAAGGTCAAGAACGCGCGCGTGGTGGACTACATCAGCGTGGTGAACGCCGGCGACAGCGACTTCAAGGTCGGCGATCACGTCGAAAAGCATGAGATTGAGAAGATCAACGCCGATCTCAAAGACCGCCGCAAGCGCCCTGTCGAGTTCGAGCCGTTCTCGTTCTACCTTTCGGCGTGGGAAGAAGACCGTCACGTCATTGCGCAGGCAAATATTGAGCTCGACGACAAGGGCCGCATCGGTTCCGAACTAGTGAATGCCCGCAAGGCCGGTAACTTCGTGCTGGTGAATCGTGATGAGGTGGACTATGTCGACGTCAGCCCGAAACAACTCGTTTCGGTGGCTGCGTCGCTGGTGCCCTTCCTCGAGCACGACGACGCGAACCGAGCCCTGATGGGCGCCAACATGCAACGACAGTCGGTGCCGTTGTTGCGTGCTCAAGCTCCGATCGTCGGTACTGGTATGGAAGGCGTTACCGCACGGGATTCAGGCGCGGTCATCTTAGCTCGCCGCAATGGAATTGTGGATTCGGTCGACTCCGAGCGCATCATCGTGCGCGTCGAGGGCGAGCACCATCCCGGCCAGCTCTCGCGCGAGGTGGGCAGCGACATTTATCAGCTCACCAAATTCAAGCGCTCTAACCAGAACACGTGCATCAACCAGAAGCCGATCGTGAAGAAGGGTCAGCGGGTGGTGAAGGGACAGGTGATCGGCGACGGTCCTTGCACCGACTTCGGCGAGTTGGCTCTCGGTCGCAACGTCCTGGTGGCCTTCATGCCGTGGCGTGGTTACAACTTCGAGGATGCGATCCTGGTCTCGGAAAAGATGGTGAAGGAGGACTACTACACCTCCGTCCACATCGAGGAATTTGAGATCGAGGCGCGCGACACGAAGCTGGGGCCGGAAGAAGTCACACGCGACATTCCTAACGTCAGCGAGTCCATGCTGCGCAACCTGGACGAAGCGGGTGTGATTCGCATCGGCGCCACCATCAAGCAGGGCGACATCCTGGTGGGCAAGGTCACTCCGAAGGGTGAGACCCAACTCACGCCGGAAGAGAAATTGCTGCGCGCGATCTTCGGCGAAAAGGCCGGGGACGTTCGCGATGCTTCGCTTTACTGTCCGCCCGGAATCGAGGGCGTGGTCGTCGATGTGAAGATCTTCTCGCGCAAGGGCCAAGAGAAGGACGAGCGCGCGAAGACCATTGAAGAGCAGCAGATCGCAAAGCTGGAAAAGAACCTTTCGGACGAGATCCGAATTCTGACCGACGAGCGCCTCAAGCGTCTGGAAGGCTTGCTGGGCGGCAAGGAAGTGCAGGCTGATCTGCACGACGAGCGCACCAACAAGCGCCTTCTGACCAAGGGCAACATCCTCGACCGCGACACGATCGAGCGCATCTCTACCCGCAACCTGAAACGAATCAAGTTCAACGACAAGGATCCGCGGGTGAATGAGCAGATCGACGAGATCGAGGAGATGACCTCGCGCCAAATCGACGTGCTCAAGAAGATCGTCAATGAGAAAAAAGAGAAGCTCACCAAGGGTGACGAACTGCCCCCCGGCGTGATCAAGCTCGTGAAAGTCTACGTCGCCATGAAGCGCAAGCTGAGCGTGGGCGACAAGATGGCCGGGCGCCACGGGAACAAGGGCGTCATCGCACGGATTCTGCCGGAAGAGGATATGCCGTACCTCGACGACGGAACACCGGTGGAAATCGTCCTGAACCCGCTCGGCGTGCCCAGTCGTATGAACGTGGGACAGATTCTTGAAACCCACCTCGGTTGGGCTGGCTTTGAACTCGGCAAGAAGGTCACGCAGATCCTCGCGGAGAACACGCGTGCGGAGGCAATCCGGCGTGAACTCAAGACCCTGTTCAAGGACACCGCTTTGGCGGACATCGTTTCCGACCTCAGCGAGGATGAATTGGAAGCGGTCGCTCCGACTTTGGCCGAAGGCGTCTTCTCGGGATCCCCGGTGTTTGATGGCGCTCGCGAGCACGAAATTAAGACGCTGCTCGAGCGGGCGGGGCTGCCGACCTCCGGCAAGACCTACCTGCACGACGGCATGACGGGCGAGAAGTTCGAACAGCCAGTCACCGTGGGCTACATCTACATGCTCAAGCTGTCGCACCTGGTGGACGACAAGATTCACGCGCGTTCCATCGGTCCGTACTCGCTGATCACGCAGCAGCCGCTGGGTGGTAAGGCGCAGTTCGGCGGACAGCGCTTCGGAGAAATGGAAGTCTGGGCTCTGGAAGCGTACGGAGCAGCGTTCATCCTGCAGGAACTGCTCACCGCGAAGTCGGACGACGTCTATGGCCGCACCAAGATTTATGAGGCCATTGTGAAGGGTGAGGCTGCCATGGAACCCGGCGTCCCCGAGTCCTTCAACGTCCTGATTCGCGAGTTGCAGTCGCTCTGCTTGGATGTCGAGCTGATTAAGGTGGCGCTGGGTGAGAAAAAGCCGGTGGCGCCGGTGGCAGCAGCGGACTAACAGAGTTCTCGGTTCTCGGTTCCCAGTCCTCGGTCGTAAAAACTGGGAGCTGAGCCGATGGAAGAGATTCGCAGTGCGAGATCAAAAAACAGGCCTGGCTGGACCCGTTCTCGGCGCAGCCCGGCAAGAGTGAATCAGATCCCGAACTCAACTGAGAAGCGGGAACTGAGGATTAAAGAGAACCGCAGGCGGCCGCGCAACGCCGCAAAAGCGGAGGATCACCTTGTATCGTTCGAGCCCCTTTGACATGGCGAACCCGATTGCCGATTTCGATGCGATCCGCATCAGCCTGGCATCTCCGGAAAAAATCCGGAGCTGGTCGCATGGTGAAGTCACAAAGCCCGAAACCATCAACTACCGCACCTTCAAGCCCGAGCGCGACGGCCTGTTTTGCGCGCGAATCTTTGGTCCTGTAACCGACTGGGAGTGTCTCTGCGGCAAGTACAAGCGCATGAAGCACCGCGGCGTGATCTGCGACAAGTGCGGCGTGGAAGTCACGCTGTCGAAAGTTCGCCGTGAGCGTCTCGGCCACATTGAGCTGGCTTCGCCCTGTTCGCACGTGTGGTTCTTCAAGGGACTGCCCAGCCGCATCGGGCACCTGCTGGATATTTCCCTGCGCGACCTCGAGTCAGTCCTCTACTTTGAGGCTTACGTCGTGGTTGAGCCGGGCGATGCGCCGGTGAAAGAACGCGAGATCATCAAGGACGAAGCCAAGTATCGCGAACTCGATCAGCAGTATCGCGCCGCCGGGTTCAAGGCCATGATGGGCGCGGAAGCCATCAAAGAACTCCTCAAGCGCGTGGACGTGGAAGCACTTTCGAACGAACTGCGCGAGAAGATGAAGAACGAGGCGTCGCTGCAGAAGCGCCTCAAGTATGCCAAGCGTCTGAAAGTCGTTGAAGCTTTCCGCAAAAGCGGCAACAAGCCGAACTGGATGATTCTCGATGTAATTCCGGTCATTCCACCGGAGTTGCGTCCTCTTGTTCCATTGGACGGCGGCCGTTTTGCGACCTCCGACCTGAACGACCTCTATCGGCGCGTGATCAACCGGAACAACCGATTGAAGAAGCTGATGGACTTGCACGCTCCCGAAGTCATCGTGCGGAACGAAAAGCGCATGTTGCAGGAAGCGGTGGACGCCCTGTTCGATAACGGTCGCCGTGGCCGCGTGCTGCGTGGCGCGAACAACCGTCCGCTGAAGTCTCTGTCGGACACGTTGAAAGGCAAGCAGGGCCGTTTCCGCCAGAACCTGCTCGGCAAGCGCGTGGACTACTCGGGACGTTCTGTCATCGTAGTTGGTCCCGAACTGAAGCTGCATCAGTGCGGCCTTCCCAAGAAGATGGCACTGGAACTTTTCAAGCCGTTCATCTATCACCGGCTTGAGCAGACCGGTCACTGCACCACCATCAAGCAAGCCAAGGAGATGGTGGAGCAGCAGGAATCCATCGTTTGGGACATCCTCGAAGAAGTAATTAAAGATCACCCGGTGCTCTTGAACCGCGCCCCAACTCTTCACCGCTTGGGCATTCAGGCTTTCGAGCCGGTGCTGGTGGAAGGCAAGGCCATCAAGATTCACCCGCTAGTCTGCACGGCATTCAACGCGGACTTCGACGGCGACCAGATGGCGGTACACATTCCGCTGTCTCCGGAAGCGCAGGTCGAAGCCAGCGTGCTGATGCTGGCGTCGCACAATATCCTGTCACCCGCGTCAGGACAGCCGATCACCGTTCCCACGCAGGACATGGTTCTCGGCCTCTACTACCTGACCAAAGGCAAGCCAGGCGCGAAGGGTGAAGGCCGCTCGTTCGCTAATATCGACGAAGTGCTGCTCGCGCTGGAAGCCGGCGAAGTGGAAACGCTCTCGCCGATCCGCCTGCGCTACACCGGCGAAGTGATCGACCTGACCACCGCCTACGATGATCAGGACATCACGCACACCGACGAAGTGCACTACGAGCGTAGCTTCCTGAATACGACTGTAGGCCGCGCCATCCTGAACGATCACCTTCCCGAGGCAATGCCGTACATCAACGGCTTGCTCAAGAAAAAGGGCATCGGTCAGCTGGTGAACTACTGTTACCTGCGCTTCGGTCTGGAAGTTACTGTCAAGATGCTGGACGAGATCAAGTCGCTCGGGTTCAATTTTGCGACCCGCGCGGGCCTCTCCATCGGCATCGACGACATGGTCGTTCCGGACAACAAGAAGACGCTGGTGCGTGACGCCGAGAAGCAGGGTGTCAGCGTTCAACAGCAATACCTGGACGGCGCCATCACCAACGGCGAACGCTACAACAAGGTCATCGAGATCTGGTCGGCCATCACGGAAAAAGTTGCCGACGAAATGTTCGGCCAGATGCAGCAGCGCGACAAGGAAGGCGCGCTTAACCCGATTTACGTCATGGCTGACTCCGGCGCTCGCGGATCGAAACAGCAGATCCGCCAGCTCTCGGGTATGCGCGGCTTGATGGCCAAGCCTTCGGGCGAGATCATCGAGACGCCTATCACGGCCAACTTCCGTGAAGGGCTGACCGTGCTCGAATACTTCATCTCGACGCACGGCGCTCGCAAGGGCCTGGCCGATACCGCGCTCAAGACCGCGGACTCCGGCTATCTAACTCGCCGGCTGGTCGACGTCGCACAAGACGTCATCATCAGCGAGTACGATTGCGGCACCGTCGACGGCATCTACGTCTCCGGTATCGTGGAAGCCGGCGAGATCATCGAGCCCTTGCGCGACCGTATCGTCGGTCGCGTGTCGCTCGAGAAGATCAAGGACTATGACGGCAACGTCATCGTCGACATAAACCAGGAAATCACGGAAGAGCTGGCAGGCTCGATCCAGGCTGCTGGTATCGAGCGGGTGAAAATCCGTTCGGTGCTGACCTGCGAATCGAAGCGCGGCGTCTGCGTGATGTGCTACGGCCGCAACCTGGCCTCCGGTCGCCTGGTCGAGCTGGGCGAGGCAACGGGCGTCATCGCAGCCCAGTCCATCGGCGAGCCTGGAACGCAGCTCACCATGCGTACCTTCCACATCGGTGGTACGGCATCGCGAGTCTCCGAGCAGTCACGCCTCGATGCCAAGAACAACGGCACCGCGCGCTTCATTAACCTCCAGACCGTCAAGGCGAAGTCCGGCGATCTGGTCGTCATGAACCGTCAAGGCTCCATCGCCGTGGTCGATGACAAAGGTCGCGAACGCGAGCGCTATGCAGTCGTATACGGCGCTAAGGTGAAGGTCAACGAAGGCGATCCAGTCACGCTCGGTCAGATCATGGTCGAGTGGGATCCGTATACCTTCGCGATCCTTACTGAAATCGGCGGCACCGTCCAATTCAAAGACCTGCAGGAAGGCATTACCCTGCACGAAGAAGTGGACGAAGTCACCGGCCTGTCGCGTCACGTTGTGGCCGATTCGCCCGATGAGAAGCGTCAGCCCGCGATCGTGATCAAGGGCAAGGCCAACAAGCGCTACCTGATGCCGTCACGCGCCCATCTGATGGTGGCCGATGGCGACACGGTATCGCCGGGCGACATCCTGGCGAAGATCCCGCGTGAAACCACCAAGACGAAAGACATCACTGGTGGTTTGCCGCGCGTGGTCGAGCTGTTCGAAGCCCGCAAGCCGCACGAAACCGCTGTCATCAGCGAAATCGATGGCACGGTCAAGTTCGGCGAGGTCTCGAAAGGCCAGCGCAAAATCTATGTGGTCGCCGATAACGGAACCGAAAAGGAATACTCGGTGCCGCGCGGCGTTCACATCAACGTACAGGAAGGCGAGCGCGTCAAGGCGGGCGAGCCGCTCATGGACGGCCCGCTCAACCCGCACGACATCCTGGCAGTCCTCGGCGAAAAAGAGCTGCAGGCTTACCTGGTGAACGAAATCCAGGAAGTCTACCGGTTGCAGGGCGTCAACATCAGCGACAAGCATATCGAGGTGATCGTTCGCCAGATGATGCGTTGGCGCAAGGTGGAAGACGTCGGCGACACGTCGTTCCTGCTGGAACAGCAGGTCGACAAGTTCCGCTTCGCCGAAGAGAACGACCGCGTGATCAAGGAAGGTGGACGTCCGGCAACCGGCCGCCCGCTACTCCTCGGCATCACGAAGGCGTCGCTCTCGACTGACTCGTTCATCTCCGCCGCTTCGTTCCAGGAGACCACGCGTGTGCTCACCGAAGCTTCCATCCAGGGAGCGGTCGATCACCTGCGCGGCCTCAAGGAGAACGTGATTGTCGGCCGTCTCATTCCTGCCGGTACCGGCATGGAGTACTACCGCAACGTGCGCCTCTCGCCCGAAATGGAAGAGGCCGCGGCCAAGGTACAAGAGGAAGTCTCCGCAGCCTACGAGGAAGCGGAACGTGCTCTTGAAATGATGCGGCACGAAGGCGAGACTGAAGAACTCGCCGCGGAGTAAGTAGTAGGAAGATTGTGAAGGGGCGGTGCCCGCCGCCCCTCGCATCCCCCAATTTCCTATGAGCGCAAACCCCCAACGCTTAGGTCCCAGAGAGGTTCAGCGACGTATTTCCCAGTTGCGTCCGCAGGATGAGGGCCATACTCTATGGCCATCCATGTGGCGTTTTATCCGACTGGTTCGACAGGCGACATGGCGTGCCTTCGAGCACGACCAATTCGCCGTGGCGAAGGCCTCTGCCTATTCATCCATCCTCACATTTTTTCCGGCTTTGCTGGTTGTCGGCTCCGTGCTCGCGACTGTCCGCCGTGGGGACACCTACCTGCGCGAAGTCTCCTATGCTTTAGGACGCATTCTTCCCGCCGGTTCGGCCACTGCCATTGCGTATTTGCGAGGAACCACGCAGCGCCCTGTCGGTTTGCTGATTACCACGTCGCTGCTCACCCTATGGACGGCATCCGGAACCATGATTTCCTGGATGGAAGGCTTCCGGAACGCCTATCAGCTTCCGAAAACGTGGGGACTTCTTAAGGAACGCCTGATTGCCTTCTCGCTGGTCATCATGGCGGGAATTCCGTTGACGTTCGCCACCATGATGGTGGCTTTCGGGTCGAGTATCGAAAACCGGATCCTGTTTCATATGGGTCATGAATTCAGCCCGTACATCGCCCTCTTGTGGGGAGCGATTCGGTGGCTGATTGCGACCCTGACCAGCATCGCTGTAATCGCGCTGATTTACCACAATGCTGTTCCCCGTACCCAGCCTTGGCATAGTGTCCTTCCCGGAGCGACGCTGGCTACGGCCATGTGGTTCGTTGCGACAACGCTGTTCAGCATGTACCTGCACGGTTACGCGGACTACAGCATCATTTACGGCTCACTCGGTGTTGGCATTGCGCTTTTGGTGTGGATGTACATGATCTCGCTCATCGTGCTGATCGGCGCTGAATTCAATGCCATGCTGTTTCCGCGGGCTTTTCTTGGGAAAGAACTGCTCGAGTCGAGCACGAATTGGAAAGTCGCGGCAAACTAGGGTCATGGCCATTGATGGGGTGTGAGCGTAGCGCCGGCATCCTGCCGGACAGCCGCGGGGACGGCGGCGCTACATGGGTGCCCACTTCACGTACTGCGTTTTCGAGAGTGAGTTCCATCCACCTTTAGTCCTCCGTCAGCTTTGGAGCGAGAGATTTGAAACAGGGAAAGTTCGACCTGGTCGCGGGTGAAATCTCTAACCTGCAGACGGATGCAGGTGACAGCCTTGCGCTGCGTGCCAATAGCGGGCAGAACAACTCGCGACGCGCCAAAATCATCTGTACCGTCGGTCCCTCATCCAGTTCGGAGGCCATCCTGCGCGACCTTCTGCGCCTGGGCATGGATGTTGCCCGGCTCAATTTTTCCCACGGGGCTCACGACGATCACGCCCGCAACATCGCCCGCATTCGTAAGGCCGCCCGCAAGCAAGGCCGTACCGTCTGCATCCTGCAGGACCTGCAAGGCCCGAAAATCCGCACGGGACGGTTGAAGTCGCACGAACCAGTGCTCCTTAAGACCGGGGCGGATTTGACGATTACTCCGCGAGATGTCCTGGGATCGCCCACCTGCATTGCTACTACCTTCCATGGCCTTGCCCGGGAAGTGACTCCCGGAAGTCGCATCCTGCTTTCCGATGGCTTGATCGAATTACGTGTTCGACGCGTGCAGGGGGAAGACGTAGAGTGCGAAGTGGTTAACGGCGGGCTGCTCGGAGAGCACCAGGGGATCAATCTTCCAGGCGTGGCCCTGACCATCCCTGCTCTCACTCAGAAAGACCGGACAGATCTGGAATTCGGCTTGAAGCACGGCGTCGACGTAGTTGCGATCTCCTTCGTTCGCTCCGCTTCTGATGTGCGCGAGGTCAGGCAGCTCATTGCGAACGGAGGCAGAGAAGTTCCAGTGATTGCAAAGCTGGAAAAGCCCCAGGCGCTCGAGCAACTCGAAGAAATCTTTGAAGCTGCCAACGGAGTGATGGTGGCGCGCGGCGACCTGGGCGTGGAAATGCTTCCTGAGCAGGTTCCAGTCATTCAAAAGCATGTGATCCGCCGTGCTGCCGAATGGCGCAAGCCTGTCATCATCGCTACCCAAATGCTGGAGTCAATGATCGAAAATCCGCGTCCTACGCGCGCTGAAGCCAGCGACGTGGCGAATGCCATCTTCGACGGTACGGACGCCGTCATGCTCTCCGCTGAGACCGCCAGTGGCCAGTACCCTCGGGAGGCCGTCGCGATGATGAGCCGCATCGTGGTCGAAGCTGAACACAACATGACGACCGCCCACGATCAACGCCGGCGCCGGCATCGCCAGCACTTGTCGGTTGCGGAAGCTATCTGCGAATCAATCGCGCATGCGGCCGAAGACCTTCCCATGGCCGCAATCGCGGTTTTCACGGAGACGGGAAACACCGCGCGTCTGATTTCCAAGTACCGGCCCAAGGTCGATGTGTACGCGTTCAGCCACACGCCACCCGTCTGCAACCGCATGAACCTGTTATGGGGGGTGCATCCTGTGCAGCGCAGAGAAGTCGCGCGGACCGCGGAAGACATGGTGAAAACCGCCGACCGCGAACTGCTCAAAGCTGGCCGACTGAAGGCGGGGGACGTTCTCGGTGTCGTAGCGGGGACCCAGATGTCCTCCGGTTCCACGAACTTCATGCGTTTGCACACGATCACCGAGGACGAGCAGATGAGCGCAGGCAAACCACGTCAAAGGCGCAGCAAGTAAGAGAACGAGTCTTCACGCGCGGGGCAAGGGCGCCCGCGCACACATTGCAACTCGACATGTCCGAAGAGATTCTTTCCGTAGCGGTTTTCGTTCCGTTAGATGGCCATGAGCAGGAGGCTTTGGCCACGGTACGCGAACTCTCCGCCGTGCTCGCTAAAGGTGGCTATAGCCGCGACATCTTATATCGGGGCGGCCCGGAGGATGAATACGTCCTGGTGCGCTACTGGAAGTCCGACGAGGCTCGCCGGGCTGCGCTCGAAGATCCCGAAGCCCAGCGCCGATGGGCGAAGCTGGCCCATGAAATCCGTATCCTGAAGATTCATGAGAGCCTGCGGGAGATCGAGCTTTGAGCTTGCCGCAAAACATCCGCGTCGAACCTTTTGTTGTCTCAGAAGTCGAGCCTCAAGTCCGCGGACACCGCCATCAACCCGAAAATCCCACTGGAGAGGGACTGATCCTTACGCACGGCGCCGGGTCAAATTCTGGTGCTCCGTTGTTAGTAGCGCTGGCGAGAGCGTTCTCATCCGCTGGATTTACAGTTCTGCGCTGTGATCTGCCATACCGGCAGGCGCGCTCCTATGGGCCCCCGCGCCCCGGTGATGCAGTCCGCGATCGTGAAGGTCTGAAGAACGCTATCAATGCCATGCGTAGGCTCGTACGAGGGCGGGTTTTCCTGGGTGGACACTCTTACGGCGGACGTCAATCCAGCATGCTCTGCGCCGCTGAGCCAGATCTCGTCGATGGCCTCCTGCTGCTTTCCTATCCGCTGCATCCCCCGCGCAAGCCGGAGCAGTTACGTACACAGCATCTTCCAAATCTGCGAACGCCTAGTCTGTTCGTCAGCGGAACGCGCGACCCGTTTGGATCCATAGAAGAAATCGAACATGCCCTTAAATTGATTCCTGCGAAAACGAAATTGCTGACCGTCGAGGGAGCAGGGCACGACTTGAATTCGCGGAAGGGCAAAGCTGGCGATGCCGGTGGGCTGGTTCCGACGATTTTCAAGACACTCCTGGAATTCTTCTTCGGATAAGGCCGACCAGTAAAGCAGGAAACCCGCACACAACCTTCGTCAGGATTCCTTTTGGATTCTTTCGCTGGGTCGTGGACGGGTTCCTGGCGGTTGAACGAATTCAAACCCACCCTCCCGCAAAAAGCGCGGGTAGGGTGGGGCACCCGCCTGCTGTCAGAGGGAATCAGAGAGTCCCTCTGTGTCTCTGTGTCTCTGTGCCTCTGTGGTGAAAACACTTGGGCGGGTCTAGTTCACCCAGCCCGACTTCGATCCGCCATTCTTCTTCTCGTTCTCTTCCGGGGGGATGTAGTTGCCCAGTTCGTCGAACTTTACCTGACGGTCATGCTGCCGCATGTAGACTTCGAATTTGCGTGCTGCCCGGCGGCGCTTCCAGCGGTAGTAGGAATTGTGTAGGCCGTAGTACCACTCCGAGAAGGAGAACCGTCCGAACATCCCGCGGGTGGGGGCATATTTGACGTATAGATATCCGAAGAATAGGCCGCCGAGGTGGGCCAGATAGGCGGTACTTCCACCCCCTTGAATTGCAAAGGCGACCGTGACCACGATAAGAATCAGAACAAAGTACTTCGCTTTGATCAGAAATGGAAAGGGAAAGAGAAAAATTTCGTTTTCTCCAAACACCATGCCGAAGGCCATCAGGATCGCAAACAGGCCGCCCGATGCTCCCACAGTTGGAATCAAAGGACTGGTGAGGATGTGGGCGAATGAAAGGCTGATCGTCGTCAACGCGGCACCGATCACACCCGTAAAGAACAACTCCAGAAACCGACGCCGGCCCCAGGAACTTTCGAAAGTCGAACCAAACATCCAGATGCCCAGCATGTTCCCGAACCAATGCCAGAAATCCACGTGGACAAAGCTGTAAGTAATGATCTGCCAGATCGCAAGATGTTTCACGACCGAATCGGGAACTAAACCAATATGGTTGTAGACCCACAGTATTGAGCTTCGGGTTCCAAGTCCCCAGAGCCCCAGGAAAACAGCCGTGTTGATTCCTAGCAGCCAGATCACCGCCGGTGTGAACGGCGGGAAGCTCAGCGTCATCTCTCGACCACTTCTGCGAATCAAATTCAGTCTCCTGGTCTGAATCGTTGACCTGTCCGGAAATCACCGTTCCGGTACAGGTACTACCGGCAAACTCCAGTGTCCCTCATTATCAACCGCGCGAACCCCGAAAATCACATTATCTTTGGAAACCTTCAAAGTCGCACGCATGACGTTCCCAACGTTTTGCGCGTGTTCCCATTCCGGACTGCTGGTGGCGCGCCAGACAACCTCGTAGCTGGTCGCTCCTCGAGAGCCTTCCCAAAGGAGAGTGCTGTCATTTTGCAGTTCGTGAGTATCGAGCCGCACCATGGCAGGCGGTGACGGACCCGACGCCAACGAAGCCAGGGTCGCCGCATTGACTCGCGTGACGTTTGCTACGTAGTCGAAGTTCACAAACTTGGGCAAGTCTCCGTATTCGACTCCGTTCTCGGTACGTATGTTCTGATGCTGGCGATTGTAGTCTTCGCGATACTCTGTAAATCGAACTGCGGCGAAGCCCTGCTCGTTGAAGGAGTAGTGATCTCCGCCGCGCAGGTAGCGATCTAGACGAAAAATGAGCAGCGGCTTGACCTCGGTCCGATACGTTCGTCCGACCTCAGCAACGTAGCGCGCCAGTTCGCGGGAGTGCGAATCGCTTTCGCCCCCCAGGCCGCGGATCTGTCGAAGTTGTTTTTCGTCAGCGGCGACGGGGACTCCTTCAGAAAATACGCGAACTACCGCGAAATCCTGCTCGGGCCCTTTATTCCCGCCAACGATGTCGTTGTTCAACGCCGCTTCGATATTCCAACCCTGTTCCTTTGCCATCTTGGCGAAGTGCTGGCTGCCGTTGAGTCCCTGCTCTTCGCCAGCTACGGTGAGAAAGATGATTGTCGCCGGGAACCTGAGCTTGCTCAGGACTCGCGCGCATTCCATGCTGACCGCTGTTCCACTGGCGTCGTCATTGGCTCCGGGGGCGTCGCCTTTGGCGTCGAACGTGTCGCCGTTACGCGAGTCGTAGTGGCCCGTGACTAACACGATTCGTTTGGCGCTCTCCGGATCGGTGCCCTTCAACACTGCGTAAACATTGCTGATCTGAATGGGTTGCGGGATGCGGTCGGCGGGGCCTTCCATGAATGCGTCAGTCTTTACTTCCAGGCAGCCGCCACAATCTTTCGAATAGCGCTCGAATTCGGACTTTATCCATTCGCGCGCAGCGCCGATCCCGCGTCCTGCGGCGATCGAAGCCGGATCCTGCGCGGAAAGTGTAAGCCGTGTGCCGAAGTTCACGAGCTTTTCGATGGTGCCGCGGATGCGATCTGCAGAAACGTCTTTCAAAGCCGCTGCAACCTTCGGGTCAGCCGGTAAGGGGCGTTCGGGCGCTGCTTGCGGATGGGCAATACCCGAAAAAATCAAAGCGATCCCGATTCCCACCGTCAACATCCAAGCTGTGATAGAAAATCTCGGCGCGTTTTTCTTCGCTGGCATGCGAGTCAAGAACATGCGGGATTTGCGCGGCGTGCTTGCGATCGACCTTTCCGATGGCGTCTGTAAAGCTCCTGTAAAGCTCGACGCGCCGGAGATGACAGCACTTGACCACAGGGCCGAGAGAATTAAATATTATCAGGGTATACCCTGGCACGGAGGCACTCATGGTTTATTGTCCGGAATGCGAAAGCGACCTCGACATCGAGGAAGACGAGGTTGACGAAGGCGAAGTCGTTTCCTGCCCCGAGTGTGGCACCGACTTCGAGATCGTTACCGTCAATCCACTCGAATTGAAACCGGTCGAGGAAGAAGAAGACGAAGAAGAGGAAGAAGAGGAAAGCGAGGACGGTGACCTGTAACCGCCGGCATATTTTTGTGCTGTCCTGTTCCACGGTTCGAGGCATCAGTCCCACAATCCTCGTGCTTGTCCTGTTCCTGCTCTTGGTCGCCTCTGTATCTCCTCGGCCTGCCTGGCCGCAAAAATCGCAGGATCCCAAGAAGCCCTACGCATTGATCTTCGGAACTGTCTGGGGGCCAGACGGTCGGCCAGTTTATGGCGTGCCGGTCAAGATTCGCCGTGCGAACGAGAAGAAGGCGAAGTGGCAGTTGCAGTCCGATCACCGGGGTGAGTTTGCCCAAAGGTTACCAGCGGGTAAAGCGGAGTACGTGGTCTGGGCCGACTTTAAAGAGTCCAAGTCGTTGAATGGAAAGAAGTTAACGCCAGGAGAGCCGGTTACGGTCCACATCGAGGGGGATGAACGCACCGACATTGGCCTGCATCTAAAGTAGGTGGATGGTGGTAGGGTGTTTCAGGGGGCCATTCCATGAAAAGGACCATCGTCGTCGCGCTGTTGCTGGCGCTGGGGAGTTTGGTTGCCGTCGCCGCTCCTTTCGACAAGAAAGGCGACAACACTCGCACCGTGAGCGGGAAGGTTCTGGACCGCCAGGATGCACCCCTTGTCAATGCCGTCGTGTACCTCACCAACACGCGTACCCGTTCGGTGAAGACCTACATCGTGGGTGGCGATGGCGCTTACCGATTCCCATCGCTTTCTCCCAACATCGACTACGAAGTTTACGCTCAGTTCAATGGCCACAAGAGCGACACCAAGACCGTGAGCCAGTTCGACAACCGCCAGCAGGTCAACATCAATCTGAAGATTGACAACCGCTGATTCGGTCGGCCCAAGTTAGTCTGGGATTCTAAGGTTGATTGCCGCACTCCGGCTGTTCCAAACCCGAAAATCAACAAGGGTCGCACTTCCGGGAATTTTTTTCTTTGAGAGTCCACAATTCCTGGGACGGTTGAATCCCATCTCCGTCGGCTGACATCTAGTGTGGGGTTAGAAACTTGATGGGGACAGGCATCGCCCAAGTTAGGGATTGCCTGCCCCGAGCGCAGTGAAAACGGAACTTTGCGCGTGCCCTAGATGCAGCCGCCCAAAATTCGCTGAGTCGCAATCTGACGCCAAACTGATTCCACGTTAACTCACTACCAATCCAAATCATCTATTCCGATCCTAAGTTTCAAGGAGAAATCATGCCCCGTATGAAAGTTGCCCAAATCTCCAAAGCCGGTGGTGCCTTCGAAATCGTCGAGCGCGATATCCCCCAACCTGGCGCAGGGCAAGTACGAATCAAGGTGGACGCGTGCGGCATTTGTCATAGCGATGACCTCGTGAGGCACGCGCTCTTCCCCGGACTCCAGTTGCCACGTGTGCCAGGACACGAGATCGGCGGCCGGATTGACGCTATTGGCGCCGGGGTTACGCAGTGGAAACCGGGACAACGCGTTGGCGTGGGATGGCACGGCGGGCACTGCTTCGTATGCGAATGGTGTCGCCGTGGAGACTTCGTACTTTGCGAGAACGGCAAGATTACAGGCATTCACTATGACGGTGGCTACGGCGAGTACACGATCGTTCCCGCGGAGGCGGTTGCCGCCTTACCCGATGAATTGACTCCTGAGGAAGCTGCACCGCTGCTGTGCGCGGGTATCACGGTCTTCAATTCGTTGCGCAACTCAGGCACGACAGCCGGGCAGTTGGTTGCGGTGCAGGGTATCGGCGGTCTCGGGCATCTGGGAATTCAGTACGCGCGACAGATGGGTTTTCGCACGGTTGCGATCGGCCGTGGAGCTGACAAAGAGCCATTGGCAAAGAAACTCGGCGCGCATGTTTACGTCGATTCGGGCGCAAGCGATCCCGCGGCGGGACTGCGAAAACTCGGCGGAGCCCGCCTGATCCTGGCGACCGCCCCCGATGCCCAGTCGATGTCGGCCCTGGTAGGCGGCCTATCTCCGACCGGAAAATTGCTGGTTGTGGGTGTTCCGCCCGACCCGCTCAGCGTGAACGCCTTGCACTTGGTCATGGCGAAAACCTCGGTCCAAGGCTGGCCGTCCGGCAGCGCCATCGATTGGGAGGACACTCTGAACTTCAGCGTACTGACGGGCGTTCGGCCGATGATTGAGAAATATCCGCTGGCCAAGGTCAACGAAGCCTACGAGCAGATGATCAGCGGCAAGGTGCGTTTCCGGGTGGTGCTGACGATGGGCAGCTAGATACGCCGAGGCAGACGTCGGGAGCGAGCTACTGGCGATGTTCTGCGTTTAGTGCGGGAAAGAACGGAATAGCAACATTTCGCACCGGCCAGTCGCGAAAGTCATTGCTGTTCAGGAGCCACGCAACCACGACTTCTTGATCGGGGTAGATAATCAGAAATGAACTGCTCCCTGCGACTCCAACACTGTGCTCGAAATGCCGCTCTGGTCCGCCCTCTCCACTCACGCGAATCTCCCAACCAAGACCGTATTTCGTCTTTTCGCCATTATTCGTTCCTTGGGGCGAGAAAATCATTTTTAACGTCTCTGCTCTCAGAAACCCTGGTTTCAACAGGGCAGAGCCAAACCGCACGAGGTCTTCAGCGGCCGATAAGAACCCACCGCCTGCCCCACTTGTGGCTCAAGTCCGCATAAGGGCTGTTCCGATCGGCGCCATCGCTCGTCATGAAATACCATCGCGCACGATTGGAAACGATCTTTTCGTTTTCATCCGCAGCGGTATCCAGCATGCCAACAGGGAGGAAGACTTTATCATGCATGAAGGAAAGAAAATCCTGGCCGGCCGCTCCTTCGATTGCTGCACTTACAACAACGTATCCATAAGTTGAATAGTGCCATTTCGTCCCCGGAGGAGCGATCAGCGGATCACCGCTGAACCTTTTGAGCGATTCAGTGACGGAATGGTACGGTTCCACATTTTCGTTGTCGTCATCAGCTTTGGTATAGCCTCGGATACCCCCAAGATGCCCCAGGAGTAGCCGAGTCGTGATCGGGTTATCCCTTGTCCGGAAAGTTAGGCACGTATCGCTGGACGGGGGCATCAAGGTCAAGACGCTTCTGGTCAAAGAGCAATGCCGCCGCTGCCGAAGTTAGTGGTTTCGAAGTGCTTCCAATCCGGAATCTTGTTTTTGGAGTCGCGGGAACACACTGCTCCAGGTCAGCAACACCAAATCCTTCGGCCCAACAATCTTGCCAGCGACTGCTACTGCGACCCGACATTCCCGGCGGGTGGCCGACCTTGTTGTTGATGGCAGAGTCCGAATTTCCGACGAAACCGTGGTCGTATATTTCAAGAGCGGCCTACCTCGCGAGTTCAATTTGTTTGGCATATTCAGGAGCAATGATGGCCGTCTGTTTCTGCGACTGCTGAATTGTGGCGTAATTGCATTGAGCGAACCCAGCCTCGATTGCACAGGCGGATGCAAAACAGATCCCCAAAATGAAAAGGATATCTCCACCTCGCGACATACGCGGTCAGTTTATCGGACTCGCTGACTAGCGGAAGCGATCCGAATCTATTCCCATGCCTCCACGAGTGATTACGTCAGTCACTTCCTTCCGTGATTCACATCACACCACCGAGTTCCTGCTGGGCCTAACCTAGTTTGTGGCACTTTCCGGTGCCCGCAACGAGTCCCTCGCGGCCGCGTCCCGGAAAGGCGCCGGAGCGCATAGTGGGTAAAGCGATTGGGAATCGGGCTACCAAGCCTCCCATGCGGGTTCAACTCCCGACGCTCCGGCCAGATCTTGCGAAGCACGAGGACGACACCTCGGCTAGTGTCGAAATCCCGCACGGGCTTCGCATCAGGAGGCAGCCATGCTGAAAACTCTACCGATCCTGTTCGGGCTGCTGCTGTTTGTGCTGTGGGGAACCGCGCAGGAAACCCCCAAGCCTGTTGACACAAAACCCTCGATCTCCGTCATGCCGGTAGACGCCGCCCAAAAAACGAATCCCGTAAGGCCGACCGTAGAGTCCTTGGCGCGCGGCAAGCGGCAGTTCGGCTTCGATTGCGCCATGTGCCATGGCAAGAATGGCGATGGCACCGGCGACGTCGCCGCTGATCTTAAGCTAAAAATGAAGAATCACACGGACCCCGCCACCCTTAAGGACATGACCGACGGCGAACTGTTCTACATCATCAAGAAGGGCAAGAACGAGATGCCGCCGGAAGGCGACCGTGTGAAGAATGACGAGATTTGGGACATGGTCAACTATGTCCGTTCGTTCGCGACGAAGGGCGGAGCCGCGGAAACGAAGGCACCGAACTAGAGTTGCTCGATAGTGGAAGGACGGGCGTCTCGCCCGTCCAGTCGGGAGGGGTCTCGCGACTCTCCCTTAGGAGGAGTATCAGCAACGCTCACCCGCCGAGGGCAGGATGCCCGGGGGACAGCCGGCGGGACGCGGGCGCTACGTTCGATTACGTTACCCCCGTTACGTCGTAGCACCTCCAAATCACATGCTTGGACTTCATCTTGCGACACACTAGCGGTAGGAGGTCCACTTCGTCGTGTTGCGGCTAGATTACTTATCCTGTGTTCTTACTGTTCTTTCTACGATCCTGATCGGCAAGCGCTGCTGGGAAGGTTGGGTTCTGGCAGCCGTGAATAGCGTCATCGTCTGCATTATTGGGCTGAAAACTTCACAATTTGGCTTCATCCCCGCCAATCTTTTCTGCATTGTCTTGTACGGTTTGAACCTCAGAACCTGGCGAAAAATCGAATCCTGATGACAAAAAAGGCTGCCATAATTTGGCAGCCTTTCTCAGACTTGTCTCGCGAGCACGAGCGCTCACCCGTGCCTGACTAGTTGTTGTCTCCCCCGGCGCGCTTCCAGGAGATCAACTCGCCGATCGTCGAACTGGTGCTCGAACTCGAAACCGGGTGCTTGTAAGCCTCCACTTCCGAGCGGGAGGCTTCTTCTCCGACCGCCCGAATACTGAGACCCACTTTCTTTTCATCCGGATTCATCTTGATGATCTTGAAGTCGTGCTCGACACCCGGCTCCAGATGCACCGGCTGTCCGTTGCCGTCGACGGCTTCAGAGTTGTGGCAGAGACCTTCGATGCCCTCGGCAATTTCAACAAACGCGCCGAACGTGGCGACACGAAGAACCTTGCCGTGAACTACATCGCCGATGTGATGCTGCTGGAAGAAGGTCTCCCAGACATCGGGCTGCAGTTGCTTCACACCGAGCGAAAGGCGTCGCTTATCCGGCTCAATCGCCAGCACCACGGCCTTTACGCGATCACCCTTCTTCAACACTTCGGACGGATGCTTCACCCGTTTGGTCCAACTCAGATTGCTGACGTGAACCAAACCGTCGATCCCATCTTCGATCTCGATGAACGCGCCGAAATCAGTGAGATTCCGCACCCGGCCTTCCACTTGCGTTCCTACCGGGAACTTCTCGTGCAGGCTGTCCCACGGATTGGTGGCCAGTTGGCGCATGCCGAGTGAAATTCGGCGCTCCGCCGGATTCACGTTCAGCACAATGCATTCCACCTGATCACCGACGTTGACCAGTTTCGAGGGATGCTTCATCCGCTTCGACCAGGTCATTTCGCTTACGTGAACCAGTCCCTCGATGCCCTGCTCCAACTCGACGAAGGCGCCGTAGTCGGTCACGCTGATCACTCGGCCAGCCACGTGCGCGCCAACGGGATAGCGGTGTTCAGCATCCAGCCAAGGGTCGGGCGTGAGCTGCTTGAATCCCAGAGAGACGCGCTGCTTCTCCTTATCGAACTTCAGAACCTTCACCTGGATCTGATCGCCTACATTTACGAGATCGCGGGGATGCGTGAGGCGTCCCCAGGACATGTCGGTGATATGCAGCAAGCCATCGATGCCGCCCATGTCGACGAACGCGCCGTATTCGGTAAGATTCTTCACCACCCCTGTCAGTACTGCGCCTTCTTCCAGGTGTTCCAGCGTCTTCGATTTCTTCTCGTTCTGCTCTTCCTCGAGCAGCTGCTTGCGCGAAACCACGATGTTGCCGCGCTTCTTGTTCAACTTGATGATGGCAACATCGATCGTCGTGCCCTTCATGCCGTCGAGATTCCGCACGGGCCGCAGATCCACCTGAGATCCTGGCAGGAACGCGCGCGCGCCCTCGATGTCGAGCGTCAGGCCGCCCTTGATGCGATCGATGACCAACCCCTTGATTGGTTTCTTATCGTTGTATGCTGCTTCGATGTCGTCCCATGCGCGCAAACGCTGCGCCTTCTGGTGCGAGAGGTTGATGTAACCCTCTTCCGTCTCGCCCTTGTCGCGCATAACGTCGATCTCGTCGCCCGGCTGGAAGCGGGACTTGCCCTCGTGATCCAGCACTTCGCTGAGCGGCAACAGGCCTTCGGATTTAGCGCCGATGTCGACGACGACGTGCGTACCCGTAAGCTTCAGCACCGTGCCCTTGATGACGCGGTCTTCGCCGACGGACTCCTCGGCTTCGGTGGTGAAGGTTTCAAGCGCTGCAGCAAAATCGTCGGTGGTGGCGGTGGTCACGGCTGGTTTCTCTTCCTGAGACGGTGTGGGAGTCGAAGACGCAGGAGTGGGCTGCGCATTCGGAGCAGTATGATTCGAGCCCTCGCTGGATGCCGCGCTCTGCTCGCTGACTGCAGAAACGGAGGTGGCGGTATCGAGTTCGTGGGCGGTGGTGTCGTCGGACAAGGTCATAGCCTCTCTGCAACCTCGCACTACTTAGGGTGCGGGACGGATGCGGGCTGTTTGGCGGACTGCCGGAACGGGTCTAAGGTTGTGGTGGGCTCAACCTGGCGGCTGAGCTTGAACAATCCCAGCGTTCGGACGACTAAAGCGAACCCGCGTCCAATGGGAACCCTTCGAGTGTAGCAACCGCTTCCGAACAGTGTCAAACACCAACTGCGTGGAAAACCTGCATCACGTCGTCGTATCCCGCATTGGATTTAGTCACTCCGAAAACGGATACAACTTTCTTGAGGGATGACAAATTTTTACAAGGACGTGAGTCACGCAGCGTAGTGAGATTCCAGAAAACCATATCCATCTGCTACTCTGCCCGCCATGGACTATCTCTGGACGCCCTGGCGTTACGCCTATATCACCAGCGCGGAGAGGATCTCCGGCTGCATCTTCTGCCAACTCCAGGCGGCTGGAGACGATGAGAAAGTCCACATCGCCTATCGTGGCCAACACTGCTTCGTGATCTTGAACACGTTCCCCTATACGTCGGGCCACGTGATGATTGTTCCGTACGACCATCTCGACGAATTGCAGAAGCTTTCGCGAGAGGCGGCTCAGGAAATGATGGGGCTAACCCAGAAGATGGAGGGGGTTTTACGCCGCCTTTACCAGCCGGATGGCGTGAATTTAGGGATGAATATCGGAAAAGCAGCGGGTGCGGGCGTGGCCGGCCACATTCATATGCACGTTTTGCCGCGCTGGGTCGCCGACGCGAACTTTCTCACCGTGGTCGGCGAGACCCGAATGCTGCCAGAGACGCTTGAAGTTACATGGAGGCGGATCAAAGATGCGCTCGCCCAATAGAGGGCCCGGTACCAGGGATGAACGCCCATCATAGCCAGTAGGCGGGCGAAATTCACTTAGCTCACCGACAATGCCGGAGAACAAGAGTTGGGCGGGTCAACCCCGTATGCCACACTACTTCCCCTCAAAAACGAAACGATCACTCACCAGAAAATTCACCAGCGAACAAGTCGCAATCGTGAGCATATTCGCAAGCAAGTAGTTCAAATGCAAGCCGCTTACGAAACAGCGCATCAGCACGACGTTCCCTGCGATAGAGAACATTCCAGTCGTCAGATTGAACTTCAGGAAGCGCAACCCCGCATTCCCAGTCGGGCGATCGAGCCAGGTAAACCTCTCATGCCAGAAATAATTGTGAACAATGGCCGCTTCCACCGCCAGCGCTGTTGCCAGCAGGTAGTTCAGCTCCAGACCGGATTTCAGCACGGCAAGAACGGCAAGTTGGACGGCAATTCCTCCCGCGCCAACGGCATTGAACTTGAGCCAGCGCACCACACTTTTCCGCGCTCGTCTTGCCGCTTTCACTTGATGCGCTCTTCCGCATACAGGCGATAGGCGTTCCTTGCCGTAAAGAAAACCAGCATCGCACTCATCCCGATGAGGCCAATCGTGCCACCCACGTCAAAAAGACGGTACTTGCCATGCAGCACCATAGGCCAACGCAGCAAGGCCAAGTTGCCGACGCCCAGCAGGAGCCGCAACTCGGTTGGTCCGAAACTCCAGAAGGATAGCCGGAACTCTCCCAACGTGTAGGTCGCTAGATAGGACTGGATGGATAGCACAAGGAATGCCACCAGCAGCCCTACGGCGATCCACGGGTGCATGAATCCAGAGAGAGCGAGGCCGCTCATCATCGCCACCGCGCCAAAGCTATCCACCATGTGGTCAACATAGAATCCGTAGCGGGGCCGCTGCCGTTGCCGCACGCGGGCCAGAGTGCCGTCGAGGCTGTCACCTAACCAATTCACCGCCAGGCAGCCGATCACCACCAGCAGGTAGTACTTGTTCCATCGTGACAAAGCATAGAAAACGCCTGCCATAACGTGACCCAGGAAGCCCAACGCTGTCAGGTAGTCGGAATTGACCCAGGAGGGAGTCTGCTCCGCTAGCCAGATCAGCGTCCTTTTCTCCAGATCTGCCAAGAAGCTTGCCTGGATCCGCCTTGCATTAACCATGGCGCCTCCTAAACGACGCATCTCTGATAACACCCGAGGATTCGCCGGCTCAAAATAGTCAACCAATACCTTCGTCACAACTTGCCCTCCGATATACAACAACTTTCCGGCAAGCGGGGAAGCGTGACCATGCACGGGCGGTAAAACCCGAACAATCGTGAATCATCCGCTAAGCAATTGAAAGGAAGGTGTTTGTGGGGTCAGATCAACTGGTTTGTGAGAGTCCGACGAGTGCGCGGCTGCGGTGTAGCCAGTTTAAGGCTCCATCTCAGCTTCCGCGACGACCTTTGGTGGTACCGCGGCGGGTGTTTTCCTCCTCAGGGCTTGGGGCAGCTCCGACCGCAGGAGCCACAGTCCAACTACCGCTGCTGCTGCCCAAGTGACAGTACTCAAGACCAAAGATTCCAGGTCCGCTGTCCGACTCCCACGTAGCGCGATCATTCGGGCCAGCGACCAGCTGATTCCACCGGCAAAGACCGCCACCACCAGGGTTTTTCCGAGCTCAAGCCAGGGCAAATCCCTCAATGACACCAGTTTACGACGATGCAACAAAACTGCTGCCACTACGGTGTTGGCCACGATGCCGACGTCAGAAGCAATCGCCAACCCGACGACTGAAAACGCATGGAAAAACGCACGATAGACCGCCAGTGAAGCGATCGTGATGAGCGTGCTGGCAACCATGGGCGTCAGAGTGTCACCGGCGGCGTAGAAGGCGCGAGCGTACAGTCCTTGTGCCGCCCAGAATGCCAGCGAGATGGAAAACCAGAAGAAATACACTGCGGTCTCCTGCGAATCCCCGAAGGAGAAGCGGCCCCGACGATACACCAGGTCAATCAGCGGGAGGGCAGCGACCATCATCAATGCCGAAGACAGGAACGACAGGGCCGAAATGCGATAAATCGAGTTGTTGACCGTTTCGCCGAATTCTTTCATTTTCTTCTCGCCGAACAGGCGGGCGAAGAACGGGAGAGACGCTTGGCCTGTCGCCTGCCCAAGTACTGCGATGGGCACAGCCATCAGGCGCTTGGCGTAATTCAGGCGAGCGATATCGCCGATGCCGGTGGAGGCAAAATATCGCAGAATCCAGTCGTCGGCCGTTACTAGGGATACGCCCAGCATCAGCGGGATGGAAAGCCGGACCCATTCCCGGAAAGCCAGATTGCTCAGGTCGAATGAAGGCCGGTAGCCGGTCCCGATCCGCGCCGCTCCAAGCGCATTCACCAGGAAGGGTCCGATCACAGCGCCCGCCAGGGCGCCGTAGGCGAGCGAAGCGATACCGAACTGTTTTCCGGCGACGACCCCTCCAAGAATAATGAACAGGTTGTAGAGGAGAGGGCCGAAGCTCGGAAACAAGAACATCCGGTGCGAGAGCAGAACCGCCCCCACCACTCCTCCGACGTAGAAGAAGATCTGCGCGGGCAGCAGAATGCGCGTCAACGAAACGCAAAGCAGCATCTGCTCCGGCGAGAAACCGTGAAACATCCATCCCACAAATTGAGGCGTGAAGATCTCCGCGGCCAGAATTCCCACCAAAAACACTGAGGTCATCACCGTAATGATCACGGAGAACGTCTTCTGCGCGTCGGACTCACGCTTCTCCGCCAGAAAACGCGTGTAGATAGAGATGAAGGTGATCGATGCGGTCCCACCTGCCAGTATGTAATTCAGCCAGTCGGGCAGGGTGAAGGCTGCTACGTAGGCGTCAGTCTGGCCTCCGGCGCCGAAGGCGTAGGCAATATAGGCCTCGCGCACGTAGCCGATCACTCGCGAGAGCATGATCGTCGTCATCAGCAGAACGGTCGCCGAAAAGGCGCTGTGCTGATGGGACGGGCGCAGAATTCGCAGAACGCGGGAAAGCATGGGTCAAGCCGCAGATTAACGCACGGGAACGCAGATTTTGGGTTTTATCGCCTGCGGGCGTGCCTGATTGATTATCCGGCGGCACGTGCGCGAATCCTGGGTGAAACGGGCCCCCGCCGGGTGACGCAGATTAACGCACAAAAGCGCAGATATCTTCATTTTTTCCTTTTTGCAGCCCGGCAGGCAGGCGGAGCGGGGCCTTCTATCTGCCGCCTGCAGGAAGCCATCTATAATTCGAACGTGACCACCGCTACTCGCGCATCTGCCGTTCTGCGCCGTTCCTTTCGCAAGTGTTTCCCCGCCGCTGTACGCGGAGAAGGCGTCTACCTCTGGGACTCCACCGGAAAACGCTATCTTGACTTCTCTGGCTCCGCTGCTGTCAATTTCATCGGTCACGGCGTGCCTGAGATTGCGGCTGCCATGGCCGAGCAGGCGGCGCAGCTCGAATTCGTCCACACCAGCCAGTTCACCACGCCGGTCGCCGAAGAGTATGCCGAAGAACTACTGGCCTTCGCTGGGGAAAACTTCCGTGATGGATCGGTCTACTTCACCTGCGGCGGCTCCGAGTCCATCGAGACAGCCTTAAAACTGGCTCGCCAGTATCAGGTAGAAGTCGGCCAGCCACGCCGACACCAGATCATCAGCCGGCAACAGAGCTACCACGGAGCAACCCTCGGGGCGCTGTCGGTCTCCGGCAACCGCAAACGCCGCGAGATGTACCTGCCCATGGTGAAGGAGTTTGCTCACGTTGGCATTCCGTACTGCTATCGCTGCAAATTCGATTGCACGGACAGTTGCTTTAACTGTGGGCAGCAGTACGCGGCGGAAGTTGAGCAGGCCATCGTGGCATCGCGTGGCGAAGCTGCTGCCTTCATCTTTGAGCCCGTCAGTGGTGCGACGTTGGGGGCCGTGACCCCGCCGCCGGGATATCTTCACGCCATTGCTGAGATCTGCCACCGGCACGGTGTGCTTCTCATCGCCGACGAAGTCATGACCGGGATAGGACGCACGGGCCGCAATTTTGCCGTCGAGCACTGGGGCATCGCGCCGGACATTCTCGTGACCGCAAAGGGCCTCTCCAGCGGATACGCTCCACTGGGAGCGGTGATCGCAAGCAAGAAGGTTGTGGACGCCATCGCAGTCGGGTCGGGGGCGTTCCTTCACGGCTTCACCTATAACGCGCATCCGATCTCGTTGGCCGCTGGCCGTGCCGTATTGCGATACCTGAAATCCCGCAATCTTGTGCAGGCGGCAGGTTCGCAAGAGAGCAGCAGTGCGGCTGAAAAGCTGCGCCATGCCCTCGACGGTCTTCTGGACCTGCCTCGGGTGGGGGACGTCCGCGGCATCGGCATGCTGCTGGGAGTCGAGTTCGTCGCCGACAAAAAAACCAAGCAGACATTCGCGCCGGAAAAAAACTTCGCGAGTCAAGTAGGACAGGCCGCGGCCCAGCGCGGGCTGCTTGTTTATCCCATGCAGGGATGTGTGGACGGGATTTCGGGAGACCATCTCCTGATCGCTCCCCCGGCGATTATTATGGACGAGCAGATTGCCTGGTCGGCAGGACAGCTACGGAGTGCAATCGAAGAGATTGCCTAAGCCGGTGCTTTGGTCATCGCAAGTACAGATGCACTCCGGCCCAACTGAAAATCTCTCCTCGACGATCGACGAATGAGGCCGACAACTATGAGTAGAACTCCGCCACACTTTCCACCACCCACTGCTGCTCGCCTTCGGTGAGTTCGGGGAACATGGGTAGGGCCAAGACCTCGCGCGCGGCTTTCTCGGATTCGGGCTGGTCTCCTTCGCTATATCCCAGATATTCAAACACCGGTTGTCGATGAAGGGGGATGGGGTAATAGACCTCCGCACCGATCTTCCGCTCAGCCAAAAACTGGCGCAGATCGTCACGTCTTTGAACTCGGATCACATATTGATGAAATACATGGTGAGCCTTCGAGGTTGATGCCAGCACGCGCACCGGCGCATTCCCCGTAGCCGTTGTCAGACCGGACTGTGTCAAGAGCCTGTCATAATTCGCGGCACGCTCCCGGCGCTGCTGGTTCCACTTTTCGACGTACGGAAGCTTTACCCGCAGTACCGCGGCCTGGATCGCGTCGAGCCGGCTATTCCAGCCGAGTTCCTCATGCAAGTATCGCTTGGGACTGCCGTGATTTCGTAAGCGGCGCATGCGCTCGGCAAAATCAGGATTCTTGGTCGTAACGATGCCCGCCTCGCCGTACGCGCTCAGGTTCTTGCTGGGGTAAAAGCTGAAGGCCGCAGTCACGCCCATCGATCCGGCCCGTCGGCCGTTCCAGGACGCGCCAATCGCCTGCGCGGCGTCCTCGACCAGTGCGAGCTGAAACTCGTCCGCCAAGCTCTGAAAAGCATCCATGTCAGCGCACTGACCGTAGAGATGAACCGGCAGGAGCGCCCGCAAGTGCGTCGAACTTCCGGCGGGGAGATATTTTTCCAATTGCGCCGCATCAAGGTTCAGCGTGTGCGGATCGACGTCAAGGAAGACGGGTCGCGCTCCCGCGCGGACGATTGCACTGGCGGAGGCGAAGAAACTGAGCGGAGTGGTGATGACGTGATCTCCGGGACCCACTCCGGCAGCCAGCAGGGCCAGCCAAAGAGCATCCGTGCCCGAGGCGCAGCCGACAGCGTGCGCTGCTCCGCAAAACGCTGCCAGCTCCCGCTCAAGAGCCTCAACCTCCTCGCCAAGAATGTAGTGTTGGGAAGAACATACCCGCTCGATGGCCGCGAGAACCTCTTCGCGGATGGCGGCGTATTGTCGGCTGAGATCGAGCAGCGGGACAGGAGCCGTCCGACTCGCGGTTTTCGAAGTGGAAGACTGAGCCACGAAAGGAAAATTCTAGCAGGTTGTGTAGCGCTGGCGTCCCGCCGGCAACACAGCACACATATTTGTTCTGCGTCGAGGGCAGCATGCCCTCGGGACAGCTGGCAAAATGCCGGCGCTACAGTTTGAGCAGGTCCAACTTCGGCAGTGGCGGCACGGGCTGACGAGTCTCAAGAGCTTGCCGCCAGTCGGCGACGATGTCGAGCAGCGCGGCCACATCCAGTCCGGCGTGCTGGGCAGGATACTTCGACAGATTGCGCGCCGCCCGCGCCAGAAGCGACTGGCACCCGATCAGGTTCCCGCGCGAATGGTGATGAAGCGCGACCGCGATCTGGATCAGCCCCTGAAAGAACTTGCGCTCGGGTTCCGGCGCAGCCCGCCAGACGTCCTCAAGAACTTCGTGGGCCTCGAAGAATTCCGCGGAATTGAAGAGGTCAATGCCGCGGTGCAATGTCTCGGAATGCACGCGGACAGTGTCGCACACAGACTACTTCTGCGCGGGGGCGGCAGTACTCATCAGTTGTTCAATCTGGGCAAGTTGCTTCTGAGCGTCGGCCACCTCGGCTGGATTTGTCGAGTAGCGCAGGAACTGCCGGATGTTTTCAGCGGCCTGTGCGAAGTCGTTCTTCTTGGCCAGCGCCAGTCCCAGAAGATATTGCATGCGCGGAATGTGATGCTCCGGGTCCGCCTTCATGCCTTCACGTGCAGCGTGCTCGGCGGCATCAAAGTTCTGCCGGTTGTAGTTCCCCGTGGCATTCAGGAACCAGGCGCCGGGAAAGCTGGTGGAATTGAGCGCCAGAAGCTTGTTAGTGACATCCACCACGGTTTGCCACTGCTGCGCATCTACAGCCATCTGGGCGAGCCAGAGATAAGGCTTGGCATACTTGGAGTCCGCGGCCAGGGCTTGCTCAAAAGAATGCTGTGCCGCAGCGCGGTCATGGTTCGCATATTGCAGTTGGCCGAGTTCGCTCCAGGCCACGGCATATTGCGGATAGATGTTGACCGCCTTCTCAAGCGACTGCCGGGCTTCGTCACCTTTGTTCTTCTTCTGCAGGTCGCGCGCCTTGTCCAAGGCCTTCCTGGCGGAATCTGGAGCCGCCAGGCTGGTAACACTCAGCACAGAACCTTCCGCATTGCTGATCGGCCGGAGAGTGATAGTGCCCACATTCGTGCTCTGAAACGTGGACATCACGCTCGCTAGCATGATTGGAATCGAAGTGAACCCTTCGAGAACTGCGCGCAGTTCGCAATTCTGCCAGGAAGCGCCGGAGCCTTTCGAGGAATACGTGCCCCCGCCATAGGTGGACATATCGGCTGTCTGAGTTTCCAAACTCTCGGGTCTCGTCTTGACTTCAAAACTGAACTTGCCCTGCGAATCGGTATACGTCTCAATGCGCTTGCGGTCGCTGCAGGCAGTCTGAATCGCGACTCGTTCGCCCACTTTGGTCCCGTCCGCGAGCACCACCCGGCCGGAGATGTAGACCG
>Ga0075424_100000593_pt1 | contig 28883 bp, 24 predicted proteins | sample SoiMethybrSBSTD3_FD_75301 | JGI IMG/M metagenome (GOLD analysis project Ga0075424, IMG submission 75301) | Bulk soil microbial communities from a Populus tree surrounding site in Tennessee, USA - Soil MetaG P. TD hybrid SBSTD3 | ecosystem: Environmental > Terrestrial > Soil > Tree plantation... | reverse complement strand
CATTGATATCGATTGCGATGCCCTGGCAGCTGGCGGTCGTACCGATGGAGCCATCAACTCCCTTGACGCAATCGTTCGTCAAATCCCCGGCGCCGCGTGAGTCACCGGCGCCTCTCGATCGTTCCGCGACCGGCGCCATCGACGTCGGCACGACCGCGCAGACGCCGGCCGTTGGGGAACAGCGCGCCGCGATTTCAACCGCCTCCGTGATCAACCTGCTGCTGGTGATCTGGGGAGTCGGCGCCGCCTACCTGCTTGCCCGGCTCGCCTTCGGTGCCTTGGTGTTAGGCCGGGTCGTCCGACGCGGCACGGCGCTGGAAACCCCGGATTGGCAACATCCCCTGCTGGAGGCGGCGGATCGGCTCTCGCTACCAGAGCTGCCGCGCCTCGTGATGAGCGACCGATTTCCGATGCCGTTCGCCTGCGGGGTCCTGCATCCGGCGATCGTGCTGCCCCGCGGCGCGGCCGAGTGGGATGATCGACGGCGTCGGACCGTACTGGTGCACGAGCTGGCCCACCTCGCCCGTCGCGATCTCGCGATGAACGCGCTGGGCCAGGCGGCCTGCGCGGTGTACTGGTTTCATCCATTAGTGTGGATGGCCGCCCGGAAGCTGCGCATCGAGAGCGAGCGGGCGTGCGACGATCTCGTACTGGGTGTCGGCACGCGTCCCTCGGAGTACGCGGACCATCTGCTGCAGATTGTTTGCCGGGCTTCCCGTTCCCGCACGCCCGCGGTCGCGTTGCCGATGGCCCAGCGCCACGAGTTCGAAGGCCGGATGCTGGCGATTCTCGAGCGTGTGGCGCGGCGCGAGCCGGCGTCCGGCCGTCACGCCCTGGTGCTCGGGGCGCTGGCCTTGAGTCTCGTGATTCCCCTGGCGGCGCTCGCGCCGGTGCGCGCCGTGCGCGGCATCGTACAGGAGCCAGGCGGCACGCTCACCCGGCAGCGCGATACGACCACGTCGGCGTCGCCTTCGACGACACTGAGGCGCTCGGCCAGGCCAACAACACCATCGCCCGCCACGAAGATCGTCGAACCGCACCCAGTCACGCGGTCCGATACCACAGCGGTCGTTGCCGCGCTGGTGCGGGCGCTCGAAGACCCCGTTGCATCGGTGCGCGAGGATGCCGCCTATGCGTTGGGCCATTTGGAGGACGCCGCGGCGGTCGATCCGCTGGTGACGCGTCTGGGGCGCGACCCGGCCCCGAAGGTCCGCGAGATGATCGCGTGGGCCCTGGGGCAACTCGAGAGTCGCAGTGCCACAGCCGCGCTCGCGGCATCGGCACAGCGGGATTCCTCGGGTGATGTTCGGACGATGGCCGTGTGGGCGCTGGCGCAGATCGCCGATCCGGCCGCCATCCCCGGGCTGACGATCCTGCTTGCTGACCGGGATGCCGAGGTTCGCGGCCGCGCGGCGTGGGCGATCGGGACCATCGAACCCTCGAGCGCTCCGGTGCCTTTGATCAATGCATTGAGCGATGCGTCGACAGACGTACGGTTGCGGGCCGCGTGGGCCTTGGGCAAGATCGCCGATGGCAAAGCGGTGTCCCGGCTCAGTGCGACGCTGCGTGATTCGTCCACGGAAGTGCGCCGGGCCGCGATGTGGGCGCTGGGGAAAATCGGGGGCGACGCCGCGCAGGGCGCGCTGCTGAAGGCGCTGGAGGATCCCGATCCAGAGATTCGAGCGCGGGCCGCCCGGGCGTTGGGGGGCAGTGAGGGCGATCCCTGGCCCTGGCCGTGGCCGATGCCGATCGTTCGTTAACTCATGACCGGGCGCTCAGTTAGGCGCCCGGTTTCGTTTCCTCCACACTAATGGACTTATCAGCGGGGAGAGGCTTGACATGGGCGCCTCTAATGCTGATTATTCAGCAGAGTGCTGAAATTTCAGCATCTGACCCTGAAAGGGAGACCCCATGCTCGGCGTCAAGCAACTCACCTTGGGCAGACTCTTGCCAGCCACACTCCTCGTCCTTAGCGGTGCCGGGAATGCTGCCGCCGTCTTGCCTACGACATCGAGGGCAATGTCCGTTCCGGGCGACGAAGCAGCCTGGGCGCGTGAAGTACTCGATGCCTCACGGGGGGCCACGCGCATCCTGTGCGGTCTCGCCACGCGAGCGCTCGAAGCGCGTTACGGCATGGGACCCTGGGCGCCACCCGCCGCGGCCGTCGACAGCTCAGGCGCGATGGCGTGGGCGCTCGACGACCGCCGAGGCGCGGCGGCGATCCCGGTCCTCCTGAACGGACTGAACGAAACCGATGGCTGTGTCCGAGCCGTGGCTTCGCGCCTCATCGCGCAGGCGACGTCGCAGACGGCCATGGACGGCCTGGTACACGCGCTGGCCGCACCCATGGGCGGGACCCGGGCCGCGGCCGCCGTAGCGCTCGGGCTGGGCGATCACACCATGGCGGTTGATCCCCTGATCGACCGGTTGGGCGACGAAGACGCGGCGGTTCGGGCCGCCAGCGCCTGGGCGCTCGGTGGGCTGGAGGATGCACGGGCGGTCACACCGTTGCGTCGAACGCTGTCGGATCGAGTGTCGAACGTGCGCGTCGAGGCCGCGCAGGCACTCGGTCGCCTCGAAGACTCGACGGCGGTCGCGGCCCTGGCCAATCTGTTGCGCCACGACCCGGACGATGATGTGCGTGAAGCCGCAGCCGAGGCGCTCGGCCGTATCGGGGCTCGCTCGGCAATCCCCGCGCTCACCGATGGGCTGGGGGACACGAGTCCCAAGGTGCGTCGGATCGTGGCGTGGGCGTTGGGGCAGCTCGAGGTGGCGGAAGCCGTGCCCGGCCTGACGCGGGCCACGGGTGACAGCGATCGGGATGTTCGCGAAATGGCGATCTGGGCACTAGGCCAGCTCGGGAGTCGCAGTGCGGTACCCGCGCTTGCCGGACGGCTGCAACATGATACCGATCAGGAAATCCGGGTTCGGGCGGCCTGGGCCCTGGGGCAGATCGGGGATCGAGCGGCGGTCGAGCCGCTTGCGACTGCCTTGCGTGACGATCGCTATGCCGAAGTCCGTTCGACCGCCGGGTGGGCGTTAGGCCAGATCAATGATCGCTCGGCGGTTGCGGCGTTCGCCGCGGCGCTGAAGGACAGTAGTGCCGATGTGCGGCAGACGGCCGCCTGGGGCCTGGGTCAGATCGGGGTCGACCAGGCGCCGCCCGCGTTGGTCGACGCGTTGAAAGACCGCTCGGCCGACGTCCGGCAGCACGCGGCGTGGGCGCTGGGACAGATTTCCGACGCGAGTACCGTCGCGGCGCTGCGTGATGCGCTTCACGATCCGGACCATGACGTGGTGAAGACCGCGCTCTGGGCGTTGGCGCAAATGGACGACGACGTCGCCCGCGAGGCCTTCGTGGAAATCCTGAAAAGCGGCGACCCCGCGTTGCGCGCATCCGCCGCCCGCGCCTTGGGGGGCGGCCACATCAACCCGTGGCCGTGGCCGCAACCCCGGCCCGAGCCCCGACCGTTCCCATGAGACCAATCCGCCCTGGAGCGCTCCTCAGCGGCGCGCTCCTCGCGGCGGCGACACTCGGGGCGCAGCGACCGGGGGAGAGACTGCCCTTCGGGTTAGTGGCGGGCCGGCACGATGTGAGTGTCCGTACTCTCTCGAACGGAGGGCCCGCGTCGACCGCGTGGTACCCGGCCGCGTGTGGTCGTCGGCCCGCCGTTCCCGCGATCCCCTGTCGGAATGCGGCTCCCGACTCCGGTCGGAGCCCACTGCTCATCCTGGGCTCTGGTGGAAGAGCGATCGAAGACACCGCGCGCGGGCTCTATTTTGCGAGTCACGGCTATGTCGTGGTGCTCGGCGGCGGGTTCGCGGAGGCGCTCGCCGTGGGTCGAACGCTTCCGTTCGTGGATACCACACAAATCGTTGCCGCCGGTGCCGGGGCGACTTCGGTTCCTGGTGCGCGGGCCATGGTCGAATTCGATCCGTCCAGGGTCGCGCCCAGCCAAGCCGTCATCCCCACTCTGTTTTGGGGCCCGGCCCGAGGCGATTCGTCAGGGACGAGCTGGTTCGTCGATTTGCCGTCCGGACCGTCGAATCACTCCCGGCTGATCAGTGCCGTGTCGCACGCCTTTTTCGACGCCGCACTCGGCCGAGGGAGTATCACCGTGGAAGATCTGGTTGGACGGCTACATCGCGCTGGGCTCGTAACACGTTGACTAATTGACTGTTACTGCCGGCCAACAGCAACTCCAGCTCTGAAGACCGCGGCCACGGTGTGGCCGCGGTCTGGCATGCCCTCTGCTGAATATCCAAAGATTCAGATGAACACGTATACGCCGTTCGGGCCCAAGCGCCGAGCAATGAAGCGAGGATTAACACTTGTTGCGACGGTGCTCCTGGCGGCCACCTGTCGCCTGGAACGATTGCTCGTCGACCCACAGGGCGCCCTGTTGTGCGTGACGCCGTCAAATCCCGACACACTGCGCGATTCCGCCGCCAACGGGAGCGCCAACCGGCCCAGTAATCCCATCGGCATCAACAATTGTGGCGCCGGCGAGCTGTATTGGACGGCGCTCACGAAGCAGGGGAGCGGGTGGCTTTCGGTACAACCGGATTCCGGTACGGTCGGGCTATCGATCGAGCCCCCGCGGGTTGTGTTCGATCCGGCCACCCTCGATACCGGCAGCTACTACGAAACCATCGTCATCAACTCCGCGGCCGGGAGTGGGTCGGCCGAGATCCCTGTTTCGTTTCACATCTATCCCTGTCGCTTCACGCCCATCACGATCGACGATTCGGCGACGGCCCTCCTCACGTCCGCCGATTGTGGCGCCCTGCATCGCTCGGGGAGCTTCGCACGACTGTTCCGGTTCCCTGGAACGAAGAATGATTCAGTGTCGTTCGAGGTGCAATCCGGTTTTCACCCCTATGTAGTGCTCGATTCGTCCCTGAATCCGACGCACCCGTTGATCGTCGAAGTACAAGACTCCGCTCTGTACTATCAATGGTTGCCTCTCAGCACGTTCTACTACGTCGAGGTCACGACCGCTGCGCCGGCGGATACTGGAGTCTTCACATTGCGTCTGATGCATCCACGACTCCCAAGAGCCCCGCAGGCGCTGGATCAACTGTTGAGCGACTCGATCACGAGTGTCGATCTGGGCGCCAGCGTCGCCCAGCCCAGCATCTTGCTGCGGGCCGTCGTGACGGATCCCGATTGGCAGGATTCCCTGCATCTCGAAGCGGAGGTTCGGCCGATCGGTATCGGGTTCAGCGGTCCCAACGTCCCGAACGGACCGGCGGTCACCAACGGCGCCACCGCCTGGGTGAGCGTGAGCGGGCTGAGCGACAAGACATCCTACCATTGGCGCGTCCGCACGGGCGATCACACGGGACGCTCCGGCCCGTGGGCGCTTTCGGGCGGCAATCCGGACTTCGTCGTGAACGTCCCCCACGCCCCACAAGCGCCGACGACGCTCGGCCAGGCCAAGGGTGATGGCACCGGGATCCTCACCGGGGCGACGACCGACACCGACGTGGTGATCTTGAGCGCCTCCGTATCCGATCAGGACCCTGGCGACACACTCTGGCTGGACGTCGAGGTGCGCCCCGTCGGGATCAACTTCACCGGCCCGACGAACGCGAGCTCCCCGCTACGCGACGGGGGACCGATGCAGGTCGTGGTGGGGCCGCTCACGAATTCCACGAGTTACCACTGGCGCGCGCGGGCACGGGATCACCTGGGCAACACCAGCGGGTGGGTGGTGTTCGGCAGCAACCTGGAAACTGCCACCGACTTCCGTATCGCCGTGCCGCAGGGTCCAGATCTGCCGGCCGCGCTGCAGCAGCTGCAGAGCGGCGATCAGTCACCGATTTCGGTCGGCGGTGCGGCGACGAGCAACTCGATCATCATCGCGGCGACGGTCAGCGACCCCGACGCGAGCCAGACGCTCCGGCTCGAGGTCGAGGTCGAGCCAATCGAGACGCCGTTTACGGGGCAGCCCAACTACGTGAGTCCGGTGGTCCCCAACCATACGACGGCGTCCGCCGCCATCGGCCCCTTGAGCGTCAACACCGAGTATCACTGGCAAGTCCGGGCGCGCGACAACGCGGCCCGGCTCAGCGCCTGGGTGTCGTTTCCGGAATCGCCGGGCAACCCGGAGACGGGCACCGATTTCAGCTACGCGCTGTTGCCTCCGCCCGTGGGGCTTGTCTTCACTGTGCAACCCTCGACGACGAGGGCAGGGATGGCCATCGTGCCGGCGGTGGAGGTCACGGCGCTGGATAGTGTTGGTCAGCGAGCCGACGGATACCATGGTCTCGTGACCGTGACCCTCCAACCGAATATCTACGGCGGAAAGTTGGCGGGAACGACGACCGTGGCGGCCGTGAACGGCGTGGCCATCTTCGTGGATCTAACCGTCAACAAGGCCGGCGTCGGCTACCTCCTGCGCGCCACCACGTCCAAGCCGCCGCTCACCACCCTCAGCTCACCATTCGACATCATCCCCCGCCACTAGCGCCCGGATCACCGGGGTTGCGCCGCGTTCCGGAATGGTCCATATGATGGTTGCCCCATCGAAGGGTACCCATGGCCTCACAAGTCACGATCGCGCTTGCGCAGGACCTTCGCCGCTCGCGGGAGGGCGTTCGCCGGCTGTTGGAAGGAGCCGGATACGTCGTCATCGGTGAGGTCAGCGACGGCCGCGAGGTCCTCCCCATGGTGCAGCGGCTGAAACCGAACGTGCTGGTGATGGATCTGATCATGCCCGGTCTGGGCGGGCTCGAAGTAACGGCCGAGGTCGCCCGCAAATCGCCCGCGACACGCGTCATCATTCTTTCCACGACGCACGAAGACGTGTTCGTCCTGGAAGCGTTGCGCAATGGCGCGGCCGGATTCGTGTCGTGGAGTGAAGGCGGGGCCGAGCTGGTGCGCGCGGTGCGCGACGTCGCGACCGGCCGTCACTTCCTCAGTCCACCGTTGTCGGAGGTTGTGATCGAGGCGTACCTGGGCGGCATTACGAGCTCGGGCGACTCCTACGGCTCACTCACGCGGCGTGAGCGAGAGGTGCTGCACTTGGTCGCCGAGGGCCTGAGCGCCAAGGAGATCGCCAAACGCCTGGGGATGAGTCCCCGCACGGTGGAGACCCACCGGGCGCACTTGATGCACAAGCTGGGTCTCCACGGACGCAGCGAATTGATCCGCTTCGCCGTGCAGCGGGGCATCGTTCCGCCCGGTCTGGGCCAGCGGTCAGCCTAGCTCTAAAAGACCGTCAATATCGCAACCACAGAGCCCATGCCGTCCGGAACGCTCGGCACTCCGGCGGGAATCGTCCACGCCGTGTCATCGATGAACACCGTGAAGTGATACGTTCCGGATGACAACGGCAGGGCGACCTCCCACAGGTCCGGCTCGACGTGGGTGAGTGAGGTTCTCGTCCATCCATTCCAGTCTCCGGCGATAGCGACGGTGCTCGGCCCGCGCTGTCTTAGTCGGACCAGCACAGTGCCATCTCGTCGGATCACCGTAAATGGTCCAGACCCGGTCGGAACGCGCGCTTCCTTGGCCGGCGAGAAATGAAGCCGCACGCCGGCGCTGACGAACGCGGTACCGGGAAACCCCTGATACGGGTCGGGCAGCACGTTGCCACCGCTCGCCTCGAGCGTCACGGTCGGAGAAAGCCGCAGTTCTGCCGACGCAAGCGCTGCTGCTTTCGATCCGTACGCGGCGCTCACACGGGCCGTGGTCCACAGCCTCGCGACCACCGGGCCGCGGTGCGCCTCGACCCCAGCACTGGCGTCCGTGTACCAGGCGCCGAACAATCGCGTGGGCTCGATCGATCCCGAAACGAGCACGAGGCCCGAGCGATCCTGCCACCAGCCGCGCAGCCGTCCATGCGCGGCGGTGGCGGGTAGGGCTCCAGTGATCCAGCCCGAGGTCGGTCCACCGCCGAGAGCGATCCCCCATTTTGGAGCGATCCAGAGCACTTCGCCGACCAAAAGTGCGGTCCCTGAAGAGCCGCTGCCGGTACCGCCGGTCGAGCCGCCGAGGGCGATATCGGCGGCGAGACGCCAGCGACCATCGAATGAGGGCGTGGCCGCCCAGTAGGCTGCCCTCGCCTGAGCGGACCACTCGTTCTGACGCAAGAGTGACAGTGCACCCAAAAGCGTGAGGGACTGTCCTGGGGCAGTGCGCTGGAGTGCGGGCCCGATCGATACGACACCCAGGTTCGCGCCGCCGGGGAACCGGACCGTACCGACGCCAGCGCCAATGGACGCGTCGGTCTGGCCAATCGCGGGGGCGGTCGCGAGAACAGCGACCCCGATGAGGATGAAGGAAGGCCGGCCCATGGAAGCCGTATAATACGAAGGGGCGCCGCCACAGCGCCCCTTCTGATCGGTTTTCCGGCCCGGCTAGCGTCTAGTGGACGGCCGCCAATGCCTCCGCCCGCCGCCGGGCGAGACTGGTCAACCAGGCCACTACGGTAAGCTCCCCAGGGATAAAGCCGGAGGCCAGACGGCAGACTTCCCGAAACGCCTCCGCCACAGCATGCTCGGCGGCGATCGGGTCGGTGAGGATACCGTAGGCGACCGCGTAGGTGGTTCGGCCATGACGTGCCTGGAGCTCACTGAGCGCCGCGGTTTCACCCGACGCGATTCGCGCCACGAGTTCGTAGTCGGGGTGCAGCGTGCGATCCGGGACGGCAGGGTACAAGCGCAGCCTCCTTTCGATTGGAACGGCATCCCCGGAAGGGACTCGTAAGGGACTCCTGAAGAGCCAGTAGCCCCCCCTCGGGTAACGCGGCCCTAGGGTGGCTCTGGGGAAGGCGTTACCGGGAGGGGTTGATGGACGTCTTTAGCCAGAGCTTGCCGGGGCCTTCCCGGCTTCCTAGCATCCGCGTCTGATGACAGGCGTGAACCGGGAGGCTGGGTGGAGCTGAAGGGCGACCCCGATGGCGTTGTGGTGCAGGCGGTGCTCGCCGGCGACGTGGATCAGTACGGGGTACTGGTCCGGCGATACCAGAACCGCTATGCGCGGTACGCGGCGCAGCTGCTCGGGTCCGCCGATGATGCTGAAGATGCTGTTCAGGACGCGTTCGTTCGCGCTTATGATCAGTTGGCACAGTGCCGCGATCCTGACAACTTCGCCGGCTGGTTCTTCTTGATTTTGCGCAATCGTTGTTTTGCGCAACGGCGTCGATTTCGGCGTGAAGCTGGTCTGGACAGCGTGCCAAACGTGCCGGCGGCAGACAACGTAGAGGCGCCGCTCGAGCAGGCGGAGCGCCAGAAGGCGCTGCAGGGAGCGCTGGCAATGCTGACGATGGAGCAGCGTGAGGTATTCGTTTTGAAGCACGTCGAGGAGTTGTCCTACGAAGAGATTGCCGCGCGAGTCGGCACCACGGTTGCGGCACTGAAGATGCGTATGCACCGGGCGTATGACCGGTTGCGCGAGTTGCTCAAGGAGATGCGATGAGTCGCGGGTTTGATCCGTTGGTGAAACAGATGTTGGATGGCGAGCGCACGATTGCGGACTTGCCCCCAGAGCTGCACGCCGAAGCGGCGGAGGCTTTGCGGTTGCAGTCGGCGATCGACCGCCGGGATGTCTCGTTGTCCCGCGGCCTGGAAGCGCGTGTGATGGCGGCGGTTCGTGCCCGCGCCGATTCGCCAGCCAAGCGGGCATGGCGGTGGCTGGTAGCGCCGAGTGTCCCGCGCTGGGCGATCGGCGCATTGGCGGCAGCCAGTCTCGCCGCTCTTCTGATCGGTCGATCGAGCTCGAAGCAAACGACCCCGCCCGTGACCGCGAGCCAGCCGGCGGAAAGCGCCTACGTCAAGTTCGTACTGTATGCCCCCGGCGCGCACCGCGTCGCCCTGGCGGGCACCTTCAATCAGTGGGATGCCGGCGCGACGCTGTTGGCGCGAGCCGGCGACCAGGGCGTGTGGACCGTGACGGTCGCGCTCCCTATCGGCCAACACCAGTACGCGTTTGTGGTGGACGGGCGTCGCTGGGTCACGGATCCCGCGGCGCCGAACGTGGATGACGGTTTTGGCCGTCGCAACAGCATCATGAGCGTCACGCCGACATCGGGGCCGGCCCTGTGAAACGACTCTGGTTCGCTCTGGTGGCGGCAAGCCTGACCCCGGTGGTGCTCGCGGGACAACGGGATGTGTCCACGCGGCTGGCCGGCCACGTGCCTCCGGCGGTGGTGGCCCAGGTGCAAGGGCTGGCGGATACGGCCGTCGCTCGTGGGCTCCCGGTTGATCCCCTCGTGAACAAGGCTCTGGAAGGAGCGGTCAAGGGCGCTCCGCCGGACAGGATCGTGGCGGCCGTTCGGACCGTGTTGCAGCAGCTCGATCGCGCGTCAGACGCGTTGCGTCCTGTGGGCGTGACGGGTGCGAATGCGATCGAAGCAGGGGCCTTCGCCATCGCCGCCGGTCTGGATTCTGGACAGGTCGCCACCGTGGCTCGAAGTGCGGACCGTGCCCATCCTGCGGCGACGGCGCTACAGGTTGTGGCGACACTTGTCGCGCTCGGCGTTCCCCCTGGGCGGGGTGTGGGATTGGTGCAGGCCACGATTCGGGCCGGCGAGCCGCTGGGCGATCTCGTCAGTCTTCCAAGTCGCCTGCAGGTCGCTATGGCAGGGGGCGTACCCCCCGCAGCCGCGGCGGAAGGATTGGAGCGGGCGGCGCTCAACCACCTCACTCCCAAAGCGCAGGGCCACGGAAAGGGCCAGGGCAACCCGCACAGGCCCTGACGGAATCCCACGTTTTTTGGGCGTGACCTCCACGGTAGTTCAACACTCTTCAATTCGAACAGCAACGATCCTGGTCGGTGGCCGATTCCATGTCGGCCTGGGGACGTTGTCCAAACCCAAAAGGTTCACCTTACCTACGGACTTCAGGGAGGACGCTATGCGGACCAGGCAGTGGATGAGCAGGCTGGTGAGTGCGGCGGGGTTCGCCACGCTGCTCGTGGCGGGCTGCACCGACTCTACCGGCAGTAGGTTCGTTACCGTGCGCGTATCATTGGGGCGTGCGGACGGCGTGCTGATCGCGTCACTCGCCCCTCAAGTGGTGACCGCAGGCTCCGTGGACCCGACGAAAGTCAGCGATCTCGCGGTGAGCGTGGATTCCATCCAGATGCAGAGCTCGACCTCGGGCGGGTGGCAGACGGTGAACTTTGCCGCGCCACTCGCGTTGAATCTGGTGACCGACTTGGCCAATCCGATCGACCTCGGTTCGGTCACGGTGGAGTCTGGCTCGTGCAAGGTACGGCTGTTTGTCACCGACCCCATGATCACCTTCAGCGAAGACGTCGTGTTCGGACAACACACTGTCGTGGCTGGAACGTATCCCGTGAGGATTCCCTCGGGGGATCAGTCCGGGCTGAAGGCGGATGGGGCTTGTGATGCGACGGATGCCGCGCACGTGATGCTGGCATTCGATGTGGGGGCGTCAATCGGGACCGTCGTGGCGACCGGAAACGGCGATATCATGCTGACGCCGGTCATCCACGTGGTGCAGCCGTAGCGATTACCCTTTCGAAGCGTCGAAGTGAAACGAGCGGACGGGCCTTCCGTCCGCTCGTCGCTTTGGCCCGGGATAGTAAACTTCGGATCATGAATCTCATGGTCAAAGCCTACTTCGTCATCGCAACGTGCGCCGGACTTGTGGCGGTGTCCCCTCCCGCCGACGCGCAGCGGGCAGGCGTACCCCGGGTTACGTGGCGACCGTCCGTGCCACTCCAGGGATCGTTGGTGCTGGTCGGTGTGGAAGCACGGGAGATGGACAGCGTGCGGGTAATCGGCGGCGAGCTCGCGGGGGAACCGCTGCATTTCGAGCTAGACCGTGGCTGGTTCCGCGCAATAGGTGGCGTGCCGCTCGGAGCCGTGAAACGTCTCACCGCTCGAATTGTGATCGAGCGGTCGGGAGGCGCCCGCGACACGCTCACGCGTCGGCTGCCGGTGGGCCCGCGCCGCACCGGGAGCGAGCGGCTACGGACCGACCCCAGGTTTCTGCAACCGCCGGATTCGGTACTGCCGCGCATTCAGGCCGAGCGCGTCCTGGTGCGCGAGATCAAACGACATGCCCACGACGCCCCGCGCTTGTGGCAGGCAGCGTTCGTGCGACCTCGGCCCGGGCCGATCACGAGTGGCTTCGGCACGGCCCGAACCTTCAACGGCCGGCTGCACAACCGCCACCTGGGCGTCGATTTTGACGGGGACGTGGGGGATCCGGTACTCGCGACCAATCGCGGAGTCGTGGCCTATGCCGGAGCGCTGTACTACAGCGGCACGACCATTTTCATCGATCACGGGGCAGGGCTGCTCACCGCCTATCTGCATTTGAGCAGTATCCTGGTGGCGGTGGGTGACACGGTTTCGCCCGGACAGCTGATCGGGCGCGTGGGCGCCTCGGGGCGCGTCACCGGACCGCACTTGCACTGGCTCGCCGATTACGGCGACATCAGCGTCGATCCGACCGATCTCCTGAAGCTCGATCTGACCGCCCCTCTGCCTGCACGCTGATTTCCAGCGGCCCTAGCCCGCGACCGCGACCTCCGGCGGTACCTCCGTCTTGAGATAGGCATGCGGGTCGTGGTAGATCGAACCGGCCGGCAGCCACTCATACAACGGGCCGAGCTCCCGGCGCACCTGGCTCTCGAAAAAGACCGGCAGCTCGTCGGTCTCCTGCTCGAAATAGCGGCGGAACGCCGGATCGACGTCCAGGCGCCGTCGCACTTCCTTGTAGTACTTGAGCCGCCCGAACCCTTCCGACGAGGTCGCGCGCAGCACGTTCATCCACTTGGGAATCGTGGTGCGGTTGGCCCGGAACCGGTTGGCGATCGCTCGCCACGAGAACGTGTAGCCGGTAAGGTCGATCACGTGGTCGTAGAACTCGGGCCACGTGTAGTGTTTCGGCTTCACGTTCATCGCGTGGTGGTTGTCCAGAAAATGGAACGGGAACCCGATCACGCGACCGGCGCGCTGATAGTCCAGGTTCAGCGGCGCCGCCCGTCCGAATGCCGAGAGCAGAGAATAGCCGGGGAAGGCCCCCGGGGACATGTCGACGAACCGCTTCGTCAGCTCGAACGGCTCCGACCCGGAGTCTCCGTCGAGCCCGAGCACGAAGTTCGTCTGAATGTAGGGCACGTAGCGCTGAATCATGTTCACGTGCTCGGACACGTCGCGTACCTTGTCCATCCCGGTCCGCTTGCCCGTCTTCGATTTGTTGCCCAGATCGTACCACGATTCGATGCCGGGCAGCACGGCCTTAAAGCCGTTGCGGCGCAGCCGCTCGAGGTGGGGCTCCGACAACAGCGACAGGCTGCTCTCGGCGATGAAGTCGATGCTGTCGGGGGGCGCCGCCGCCTCGATCGCCTCCATGTAGTCGTCGAACCGCACGCCGAAGTTGGGATCGTGCCAGCCTACCCGTGGCCGTTTCTGCTGCTGCAGCAGGAACTGGAGATCCTTGGTGATCTCGCCGAAGTCGAGTGGCTGATAAGGGACGACCGAGTCGATGCAGAAACTGCACGTATACGGGCAGCCCAGGCTGCCGAGCATACCCACGAGCTTCAGGACCGGCGCCTTGTCGATCGTGGCTTGGATGAACTTCCAGCGTTCCCGGATCCCCGGAAGAGCGGCCGGCTGCCGCGCGGCGGCCAGGTGCACGCCGTAGGGCCGGTGCTGGGCGCACTCCGCGAGCACATCACGCACCACGGTCCGGTCGGTGAACCCCAGGACGTAGTCGAAGTGCCGTCGAGCGTCCTCCGGGTAACAGCGGGCATGCGGACCGCCCAGAACGGTCACGGCCCCCCGGGACCGGAACATGTGGCTGAGGGCGTACGCCGTGAGAGCGGCCTGGCTGAAGGCCCCAATGAACACGAGGTCCACGTCTGGGGGTAGTTCGTCTACGAGGTTCTCGAAGCCGGTATAGCAGGCCAGGGTGACCTCGTGCCCCTCTTCCTCGCACCATACCCCCACGACCTGGGGCATGATGCTGGCAAGATTGGCGTTCATGGCGCGCGCCCACATGGCGCGGCTGGGGCCTCGGGCGACGAGATCAATGATTCCGATGCGGAGCTTGGCCACAGTCCTCACTAGGGTCAGGTTCCTCAAAGTGCCTCCCGGACCCCCCCTTGGCAAGCAGGCTCACGGGGGGGAACCGGGCGTGGGCGCTGTGTTTAGGAGCCCTCTCTAGCGATATTTCCGGCACCCGTCTTTCCTTAACCGCTTCACCAGGAGACACTGTGCCAGCAGCGGTACGGCTCAAGGATCCCGTCCCAGTCGGTCGGCTCGTGCAGCGCCGCCTGCGCGAGCTCAAGCGTACGCCACGCGAGCTCGCCGATGCAGTAGGCGTATCGGAGGTCTATATCGCCGATCTCGTGGCCGGGCGGAGGCGCGCGCCGAGTCCGGGGAGCGCGGTGTACGGACCGATGGGGAAGTTCCTCGGATTGCATCGGGATGACCTCCCCACCTGTGCCCGCGCCGAGCGCGCCGCTGAGCGTCCCGGTGGCCGGGCGGCGCCGGAAGTGCGCCGCAAAGTGCTCGACCTGTGCCATCCGGAACACGCCAAGGCGATCGAACGCCGTTTCGCGCGCCCCGAGGGGGCCGAGCTGGAATGGGTGGTCGTCGGGCGTCTGCTCGAAGTGGCGCGGGGATTCGTGAGCCGGAAGCTCGACGATGAGGTCGGCCTGCGAGTCGCCGCGGGGCGGGAGGGCCGTCCCTACCTGGATGTCCGGATGCGGCTGCTCGAGTTCTTGGACGTCGTACCGGATTCGTTGACGACGCAGGATTGCGAGGACTTCGTGACCTCACGGATCGCCACCTGGCAGATCGATCCGGAGAGTCAGGCCATGAAGATCCAGCTCAGGCCTTAGCGATCGTTCCCGCGACGAACAACGGCGCCGCCCTCACGGGTCGGCGCCGTTTCGCGTTTGGGGCCGGGATGCGTTAGAGCTTGACGACGTTCTGCGCCGCTGGGCCCTTCTGTCCCTGCACGACTTCGAACTCGACGCGCTGACCCTCGGCCAAGGTCTTGAACCCATCGGCCTGGATCGCGGTGTGATGCACGAAGCAGTCCTTGTCGCCGTTCTCAGGAGTAATGAAGCCAAACCCCTTCGCGTCGTTGAACCACTTCACGGTCCCAATGATGCGTGCCATCTGGTGCCACTCCTTACTGGTATGGATGTTCGCGACGATGCGCGGTCTTCGACTTGCGCCGCGCCGCGGCCTTCTCCTTGCGCCGTCGCTGGGCGCCCGGGGCCTCGTAAAACCGCTTCCGCTTCATATCCTGCAACAAACCCGACTTGGCGATCTGCCGCCTGAACTTCTTCAGCACGTATTCCAGGCGGTCGCTCTCGCCCAAGGTGACTTCCACACCGGCCTCCCCGTAAAAAGCAAAGGACCTGGGCGTTAGCCCAGGTCCCGGAAACAGCCACTGGTTCGTTGCGCTTCCTTGAACCATCGCCAGTCATCGTTCGTCTGTCAACCGGTCAGGCGGCCGGGCGTCAAGGCCCGCTCCAGCCAGGCGCTCTGCCCAGATTCCCTGATAGGGGTTGCTTGTTTGAGGAGTTGGGCAGCAGCGACGCAAAGGTTGTCGGTGACGAGGCTACAGCGTGCCCGGGCAGGCCTCCGGCAGTATCACATCGAATGTCGTCCCGGCTCCCAACCGGCTGGTCACTTCCACACGACCACCGCCTTGGCGCACGATCGCCGCCACGGTTGACAGACCCAACCCCGAGCCCTTCCCGGGCTCTTTGGTCGTGAAGAACGGCTCGAACAACCGTCGCCGGGTGGCGTCGTCCATGCCGATCCCGGTGTCCTCGACCTGAAGGTGGACGACTCCTTGTCCAGGGTGCGACCGGTCGCGGATGGTGCGGATCGTCACGGCGCCGCCGTCGGGCATCGCGTCGCGCGCATTGAGGAGGAGGTTCATGAGGACTTGCTCGAGCTGGCTGCGCACCCCCCGAACCGGCGCGCCGGTGGGGTCGAGGACGCGGACCAGGGTCACGCGATGCGCCAGCAGGCGACCCAGCATCACCAGCACATGATCCACGATTCCGTTCAAGTCCAGGACCTCGTGGTCGCCTTTTTGCCGTCGCGCGAAGCCGATGAGCTGCCGCGTCAGCGCCGCGCCTTGCCGCGCGGCACCGCGGATGTCTTCTACGTCCTGCACCTGCTCGGAGTTGGGCGGGAGCGTATGGCTCAGCATCTGGGCCGCTCCGCTGATCACGGTCAGGATGTTGTTGAAATCATGCGCGATGCCGCCGGCGAGCTGCCCCAGCGTCTCCAGCTTCTGCCATTGCTGAACGTGTTCTTCGAGATGCCGCTGGCGGGTCACGTCGGTGATGCTGCCACGGATCAAGCGGCGGCCCCGGGCCGGCAGCCGTACCAGACGCACCTCGCAGCGGAGATCGGCACCGCTCTGCGTGCGATGCGTCCATTCGAAGGTCGGGACACCGCCCGCGAGCGCTTCATGGATCCGCTCCCAGACCGCATCGCGGGAGGCACGGCCGTCCGGTTGGGTGGGCGGGCTGAGCTGCAGCAGATCCGCCTGCATCAGCGCCTCCTGGCGCATCCCGAACAACGCGCACGCATTGCGGTTGACGTCGACGAATCGGCACTCGTCCACGTCCAGGACGACGATGGCTTCCGGCGCGTGCTCGACCAGCGTGCGGTAGCGCTCCTCGCTTTCCCGCAAAGCGCTCTCGGCGTGCTTCTGATCGGTAACATCTCGGGCGACGATCGTGGCGGCCACGACCGCTCCCTCCTGATACAGGGGACCCGCGTGCGTGGCGTACCAGCGGACCGCTCCGTCGGGAAGCGTCACCGGGAGATCGCCGCTGTGCGCCATTCCGGCCGCGAACACGTCCTCGAGCGACGAGCGTAGCTCCGAGCGGCGGTCGGCGGGCACGAAGTCGAAGATGTTCGTATTCAGCATCGCGTCCTCGTCGATCCCCACCGGGGTCCGGTTGATGAAGAGGATCGTGCCAGCGCGATTCACCAACAACAGAATGTCCGGCACACCCCCGGCGAACAGCCGCCACAGGTCGAGCAGAGTGGTAAGTGAACCCACGTCCCGCTCCGGCTCACCGCCGTTCAAGGCTGCTTTCATTCCCATTGGCGCGGAGGCTAACCCAGCGGTGGTAATCGAAGCCAATACTTTGTCGTGCAGTTGGTTGTGCCCGGTGGGCACGCTCGCCGGCGATGCTTGTGCTGGATAATCGCCCGAGCGGGCTGCAGCTTACTTCTGCGGCATCGTCGGTATGCCCCTGAGGCATGGTGGTGAAGGTGGACCTGCGGCACTTGCGGTACTTCGTGGCTGTGGCCGATCAGGGCAGCTTCGTCCGGGCGGCGGCGCGGTTGCACGTCGCTCAGCCGGCGCTTTCGCGTCAGGTGCGTGGACTCGAGCGTGAGGTGGGGGCGCAGCTCCTGGAGCGGGGTCGCCGGGGCGTGCGGCTCACAGCGGCGGGCGAAATCCTGCGGCAGGGGAGTCTGTCGCTCCTGACACAGCTCGAGGCGGCGATGCACCGCACCCATCTCGCCCACGATGGGAAGATCGGCACCTGTCGTCTCGGCATCGGGCGTGTGGCGCTCGCGAATGACCTCGTGAGCCGAGGCATCACGGGAATCCGCCACCGTTTTCCAAACCTTCAGCTGATCGTCACCGAGATGAACGTGCCGGCGCAGGTCCGGGCCGTGCGAGCGGCGGATCTGGATCTCGCGATCGGGGCCGATCAATCGCCGTACGATCCAGGGATCGAATGGGAAGCGCTGTACGCGGACCCGATCGAGTGCGCTGTCGTGCCGACCTCGCACGCACTGGCGTCGGCCGCCGTAGTGAGCGCCGAGCAGCTCAAGACCGAAGTGCTGTGGCTCATGCCAGCCGGTAGCCTACCTCCCATCATGCAGCGGATCGCGGACGCGCTCGAGCGAGTGGGGATCACACAGTGGGAGGAGCACGAGTCGATCGAATCGCTCTTCGCGCTCGTCGCGGCCGGGCGTGGTTGGACCGTGGGGACGAGGTCGATGCGCAAGAACCCGCCGGAAGGCACCGTCGCGATTCCGCTGGAGGGATTCCGCGCCCCGCTGGACATGGTGATGGTCTGGCGCGGGGAAGATGGATCGCCGGTTGTCCGCAACGTTCTCGACGTATTGCGGGAGGTGCGGGACCGCAAGGCGATTCGTACGGCGACGACACGAGCGGCGCGCACGCGCCGTCAAGCGGCGGGCGTGCCGCGCGGCCTGGAGCTCCGGCACCTGCGGGCGCTCATCGTCACGACCGAGGAAGGGTCCCTGAGCCGGGCCGCTCGACGGCTGGGAGTGACCCAATCAGGAGTGTCGCGCCAGATCCAGGAGCTGGAGCGTGAGGTGGGATGCCGGCTGTTGCAACGCCGAGCGCATGGTGTCGTGCCGACCTATGCCGGCGACCTGCTGAAGCACGAAGCGGCGGTCCTGCTCGCCGAAGCGGACGACGCCGTGGCCCATGCCCGCCGGGTCGACCGCGGCGTGCAGGGCCGCTGCGTCCTCGGCGTCGTCGCGCCCGCCGTCACCGATGGGCTGGTCTCGAACGTGGTTCGGGAAGTGGGGCAGCGGTTTCCCAAGCTCTCTACGATCGTGGAGGAGATCCCCACGCCACAGCAGGTCGCCGCATTGCGGGCGCGGCGCATCGATGTAGGTATCGCCCACGCCTATCCCGGATTGGTCGATGATCCGGCCATTACCGCGGTTCGCCTGCTGGAGGACACCCTGGAGTGCGCGCTGTTCGCCAGCACCCATCCCCTCGCCGGGCGCTCCTGGGTCAGGGCCCGGGATCTGGCGAACGAGCCGTTCCTGTTCATGCCCCGGTCGTTCCACCCCGGGTTCTATGACGCGGTCATGGAGGCATTCGACGAGATCGGGCTCGTGCCGCGGGTCGACGCCACGTTCGATGGCCTGCGGACGGTCTGGATGCTCGCCGCCAACGGCATCGGCTGGGCGATCGGCTCCCGGGCCCAACGGGCCAACCCACCGCCGGAGCTCACCGCCATCCCGATCGAAGGCCTGCACATTCCCTGGGGCTTCGAGCTGCTGTGGCGGCGCGACGAGACCGAGGATGCCATCCTGGCCACCCTCGGCGTGCTGCGGGAAGTGAGACCCAAACGGGATCCCGTGTGACGTGGCGCACAATTCGCAGGGTAGACAGTAGCGACCCTCCTCGACGAGGTGCCGAATGAACCTGCTTCGTCAGCGCACTGCCATGCTTGGCGCCGTCCTGCTGGTGCTTGGCGGCCGGGCGTCGGCTCAGATCATCCCCATTCGTACGGTTCCCCTCGCGCAGGGGGATCAGTTCCTGCTGTTTCCTTCGAGCAATCTCGGGATGGGCGGCGTGTCCATCGCTCTTTCCGACTCGCTGTTCGACCCGTTCCGCAATCCTGCCCTGGGCGTCAGGGTCGACGCAGCGCACCTTTTTGTGGCACCGACGGCCTACAGCAGCTCGAGAGAAACGGGCGGCGGCCGCACCCTCCCGATCGCACTCATAGCGCGGACCGGTGCCTGGTTCGGCGGGTTCGCGGGTGCCGTGCAGCAGATCGAGCGCAGCCGGCCATTCTCCTTCTCGCCGCCGTTCGCCGTGGCCTTGCCCAGAGGCGGTCCAGTCGCGACACAGGATGTGGCTTCGGACAACCGCTCGCACGGCAATTCCTATGCGTTTGCGACGTTGGGGAAGTCCCTCGGTGTGACCGGCGTGTCGGTCGGCGGCAGTGTCCAGTGGTCGACGCTCCACGCTCTGGATGGCGTCGATCTGCTGTATCCGGGCAGCCAGGGGCTCTCCCAATCGGGTCATGTCCTCGACCTTCGGTTGGGACTGAATAAGGAATGGTCCGGGAATCGCTCGCTCGAGATCCTGGCATTGCACGACCGGTTCGCGATGACCCAGGACGTCTCCTACATCGATGTGTTCTGGGATCCGGGGCTCCAGCAATTCGTTCAGGCGCCCCGCGTGGAGCGCAATCGCGATCGAAACCGGACGACCGGCCTGCACGTCGCCTACCAACGTCCGCTGACCAGCACTGGGTGGCGCATCGGCCTGATCGGAACGGCGAACATCGTCTCCAGCCCCCGCATCGCCACCAATGAGATCGTGACGGTTCCGCGCGACCAGGGTCGGGCGACGGCGCTGAACCTCGGGGTCGGGTTTTCCAAGGCCCGCGGTCTGGCACTGTTCGGCGTCGACGTCGTCTACGAGCCGATCTGGAGCAACAGCTGGGCGGTCGCGGATGTGCCGATGCTAACCGTGGGAGGAGAAACCATCCCCGCCGGCGGGCGCACCATCGTCAACCGTTTTCGGTTCTCGAATGTGGTCCTGCGCCTCGGCGTCGCGCAGGAAATGGCTCTGACAAATCTACAGAAGGCCGTCCGCCTGGATCTCGGCCTGGGCGTGCGCTCGATGCACTACCGTTTGACGCAGGAGGATCGGCTCGCGGCTACGGAACACCCGCTCAGGAACAGCTGGGTTGAATGGTCCCCCACCTGGGGCTTGAGCCTGCGATTCCCGGATCTCGAGCTGCGCTACCGGGGTCGGGTGCTCAACGGCACCGGCCGGCCCTCCCCGTCGTTTAACTTCGGCGGCCCGGTTCCGCTGGATTCCTTTGCTCCGAACAACCTCGTGGTGACGCCCGGTGAGACCATCAACCTCGCCGGCGTCACGACGATCACGCATCAAATCTCCCTGTCCCTCCCCCTGCGCTAGGAGACCGACCATGACCAAGCACATGGTGAGAGCGCTGGGCGTAGGGCTGCTCGCCGTCGCGGCCGCCTGTGTGGAAACCGACCGGGTGCTGCCACAGCCGCCCTCTTTGGACGCGCAGCTGCGCCAAACCCTGGGACAATGGGGTGTGGTGCCGATTCTTCCACAGGCGCCGCAGAATCCGGCGCTGGTGGCGCTGGGTCAGGCCTTGTTCTTCGACAAGGAGCTGAGCGGCAATCGCGACATCGCGTGCGCGACCTGCCACACGACGGCCAACGGCATGGGAGACGGGCGATCGCTCGCCGTCGGGACTGGGGGCACGGGGGTGGGTCCTGGTCGCACTTTGGGTCCCGGCCGGCAATTCATTCCTCGCAATGCCCCGACCCTCCTCAATGTCGCGCTGGGCTTGCCGTATGCCTTCTGGGACGGCCGCGTATCCGGATTCGCCGGGTTTTTCCAATCGCCGGCCGACTCGGCGTTACCGGCGGGACTGCCGAACATCCTCGCTGCCCAGGCGATGTTCCCCGTAACCAACCGGCGCGAGATGCGCGGCGTGCCGGGCGACACGGACGTATTCGGGAAGCCGAACGAGCTGGCGCAGTACGGCGACAGCCAGTGGACCGAGATGTGGCGGGGCGTGATGCTCCGTCTGGTCGCGATCCCCGCGTACGTGGCGAAGTTCAACGCGGCATTCCCCGGCGTCGCGACCAGTCAGCTCGAGTTCCGGCACGCGGCGACCGCCATCGCGGCGTTCGAGACACAGGCCCTCACCAAGATCGATTCGCCGTTCGATCGCTATCTGCGGCGGGACGACAACGCGATGACCGAGGCGGAGAAGCGGGGCGCGTTGCTTTTCTTCGGGAAGGCCACCTGCTCGAGCTGCCACAACGGCCCGCTGATCGGCACGGGCGGCTTCGTGGATGTCGGGGTGCCCCAAATCGGGCCGGGCGGCGCGACGGAGCCGCCCCGGGACCTGGGGCGTGGCGACCTCGCGGGGAACGACTTCTACCGGTTCGCGTTCCGGATCGCGCCGCTGCGGAACGTGGAGCTGAGCGCTCCGTACTTCCACGATGGCGCGTATCCGACGCTGGAGTCCGTCGTGAGCCACTACAACGACGTGCGCACGTCGATCACGACCTTCGACTCGATGCAGCTCGCCCCGGACGTTCGAGCGACGTACCACGGGGACGCGGCCACGATCACGGCGGTGCTCGACCGGCTGGATTTCCGGCTGTCCCAGCCGCTCCACCTCACCGTGGCCGAGCGGGCCGATCTGGTGGCATTCCTCAAGTCGTTGACCGACCCGTCGGCCCGCAACCTGAGCTCCCTGGTGCCGCCGAGCGTGCCTAGCGGATTGCCGGTTCAGTAAGCGAGCCGGGTGACTCGGACGATGACCACGGGGCCCCGTGGTCATCGTCGCTTTCGGTTATGCTTTCCCGCGGCATGACCGATCCGTACGCGGCGCTTCGGGTTCCGGACTTCCGGCGGTTCATCGCGTTTCTCGCCGCACAGACGCTCGCCACGATGATGCAGGGCGTGGCCGTGGGCTGGCAGGTGTATGCCGTGACCCACGACCCATTGGCTTTGGGCATCGTGGGTCTCGCCGAAGCACTGCCCTTCATCGGTTTCGCGCTGCCCGCCGGGCACCTGGCCGACCGGGTGGATCGGCGGCGGCTCTCGCTCGCCGCACTGTCGGTGCTCGCCGCCTGCAGCGCCGCGCTGCTCGCCCTCACGGCCTTGGGGCTCGTCCGGGCCGACACCGCGTGGGCGGTCTACGCCGTGATCTTCGTCAGCGGGATCGCGCGCAGTTATCTCCAGCCGACGCGCACGGCCCTTGCGGCCGACCTCGTGCCGCGCGAGCTGTACGTCAACTCCATCACCTGGCGCAGCTCGATCTGGCAATCGGCCGCGGTCGCCGGGCCCGCGGTGGGCGGGCTGCTCGTGGCGCTCGGTGGACCGGAGCTGACCTACGCGGTGGCCGCGCTGCTGCTCGCCGTTGCGTGGGGAGCGCTGTTGCGTGTGGCGTCCCACCCGGTCCCCGTGCCGGAGGAGACACCGGACGGCACTGGCCTCGCCGGCCTGCTGCAGGGCGTCCGCTTCATCCTGACACAACCGGTGCTGCTGGGCGCCCAGACGCTCGATCTTTTTTCGGTGCTGTTCGCCGGTGCGGAAGCCCTGTTGCCCATCTTCGCGCGCGACATCCTTCACGTCGGCGCCGCGGGGCTCGGGGTGTTGCGCGCCGCGCCGGCCGCCGGCTCGGTACTGATGTCGGTCTATCAGTCATACCGCCCGCTGCGCGCCAGGATGGGCCCCATCCTCCTCGTCTCGGTGGCGCTGTACGGTCTCTGCATCAGCGGCTTTGGCGTCTCCCGCAGTTTTCCGCTCTCCGTGGCATTGCTCCTCGCCTCCGGGGTGTTCGACAACGTGAGCGTCGTGTTGCGCTCCACCCTGTTGCAGACGCTCACTCCGCGTCACCTGCTGGGACGGGTGGCGGCGGTCAACGCGATCTTCATCGGGTCGTCGAACGAGATCGGCGCGTTCGAGTCCGGGGTCGCCGCCCGGCTGCTCGGCGCGGTGACGGCGGTCTTTCTCGGGGGATTCGTCCCGATGGTCGTGGTGGCGCTGATTTCCTGGCGCGTTCCCGCCTTGCGCCGTCTCGAGCGCGTCGCCTGACGGCCATTCCCGTCGCCCCGTTGCCCGGAGGTACTCCGGTGGGCATTATTTCAGGGTCGACACCGGAGACGGGAAGTCAATGTCGCAGACTCGCTTGACCGAACCGATGGTGCGTGATCACGGCGTCCTCCGCCAGGCCACCTGGGAGGAGGCGTTGGACCGGGCCGCCGAGGGCTTCCGCCGCGTGAAGGCGCAGTACGGCGGTGACGCCATCGGCACGTTCAGCTGCTCCAAGGCCAGCAACGAGATGAATTTCCTGGCCGGCAAGCTGAGCCGCGTCGCGTTCGGCACACACAACATCGACAGCTGCAACCGGACCTGACACGCTCCTAGCGTCGTCGGTCTGGCGACAGTGTTCGGTGCCGGTGGGGGGACGAGCTCCTACCAGGAAGCGGAAGAGACGGACGTCATCTTCCTCTGGGGAGCGAACGCCCGCGAAAACCACCCCATCTTCTTTCATCATGTCCTGAAAGGCGTGCGCCGCGGCGCGCGGCTCTACGCCGTCGACCCGCGCCGCACGGTCTCGGCGCAGTGGGCGGACGAGTGGCTCGGCATTCACGTCGGCTCCGACATCGCGCTCGCCAACGCGATGGCACGCGAGATCATTCACGCCGGACTCGCCAACGAGGCGTTCATCAAGCGCGCCACGACCGGTTTCGACGCCTACCGCGACACAGTCGAGCGCTACACGCTCGAGTTCGCCGAGCGGGAAACCGGCGTGCCGGCCGATGTGATTCAGCGGGCCGCCCTGGCGTACGCGCGTGCCGATCGCGCGATCATCTGCTGGACGCTGGGGATCACCGAACACCACAATGCCGTCGACAACGTGCTGGCCTTGATCAACCTGGCGCTGCTGACGGGACACGTGGGTCGGTACGGCTCGGGTGTGAACCCGCTGCGCGGGCAGAACAACGTCCAGGGCGGCGGCGACATGGGCGCCATTCCCAACCGGCTGGTGGGATTTCAGGACTGGACCAAGGACGAAGGCATCCGCGCCAAGTTCGAGCGCGCCTGGGGCGTGACCCTCAAGCCCGAATATGGCAAGAACCTCACGATGATGTTCGAGGCGATGGAGCATGGCACGCTCAAGGCCGTGTATGCGATCGGCGAAAACCCGGCGCAGTCGGAGGCGGATCAGCACCGTGCGCAACGACTGCTGGGTGGTCTCGAGCACCTGGTGGTTCAGGACGTCCTGCCCACCAAGATGCTGGACTTCGCACACGTGGTGCTCCCGGCGTCCTCCTCCTGGTGCGAATCCGAGGGTACGGTCACGAACAGCGAGCGGCGCGTACAGCGGTTGCGGCCCGCGTTGACCCCGCCCGGCAACGCACGCGACGATATCGCCATCATTCTCGAGATCGCCAAGCGGTTTGGGCACGACTGGGGCCATCCTTCGGCGGAGCAGGTCTGGAACGAAGTGCGTACGCTTGCCCCGATGTTCGCCGGGATGAGTTACGCGCGGCTCGAGCAGGCAGGTGGGCTGCAGTGGCCGTGCTACGACGAGCAGCACCCCGGCGAGCCGTTTCTCCACAGCCGGCTCTGGAAGGAGCCGCGCGAGGGTCCGCCGGCCCCGTTCTCAGTGGTCGAGCACGACCCTCCGCTCGAGCGCCCCGACGCGGAGTACCCGTTCACGCTGACGACCGGCCGGCGATTGGATTCCTACAATACCGGCGTACAGACCGCCGGGTACAAATCGCCGCTGCGGCGTGGCGAGTCGCTCGACATGTCGCCGGAGGACGCGCAAACCCTGGGGCTCGTGGACGGCGCCCCGGTACGGGTGACGTCGCGGCGGGGCAGCGTGGTGGCGCCGATTCACCTGGATCGTTCATTGCGGCCGGGCCTGGTGTTCATGACGCTGCATTTCCAGGAGGAAGTGACCACGAACGTGCTGACGGTCGATTACACGGACCCGAAGTCGGGCACCGCCGAGTTCAAAGCGTGTGCCGTGCGGGTCGAGCCGGTCGCTTACCCAGACTGACCTTCGGTGGACCTCCGTCTCCCTGATGCGTCGGCGAGTGCCGCCGAGCGCGCCGCGATCGACGCTCTCCTCGGGCCGCCTGACTCCGGGTGGGACGGCGGACCACGACGCCCCCGCGACGCGCATACCGCCATGGGTGGCCACGCCGCACGCGGTCAGCGGCACCTGTTGTTGCCGGCGCTCGAGGCCGTGCAGGCACGCGTCGGCTGGATCAGCCCCGGCGCGTTCGCCTATGTCTGCGAGCGGCTGACTGTTCCCCCAGCTGACGCGTACGGCGTGGCCACGTTCTATGCGCTGCTCCCGACCGTTCCCAGGCCGGCACGCGTCGTACACGTGTGTGACGACATCGCCTGCCGGGTGAAAGGGGCCGCCAAACTCTGTCAGACGCTCGAGCGCAGCGTCGGGCACGACGGTTGGGAGCACAGCCCCTGTCTCGGACTGTGCGATCAGGCTCCGGCCGCGCTGCTCATCGAAGCGGGCGAGCGCCCGCTGGAGCGGTCGTTTGGCGCCGTGAGCGCCGACGCGATCACACAGGTAATGAAGGGCGATGTCGGACCGACCACGACCTCCGGGCTGCGCATCCCCCAGGCCGGCGATCCGTCGCTACGGATCCTGCGACGCGTCGACGTCGTCGATCCCACCAGTCTCGACGATTACAGAGCCCACGGCGGGTACGAATCGCTGCGGCGCGCGTTCTCGCTGGGCCCCGAAGGAGTGATCCGCGAGGTCACCGACGCACGGCTCCTGGGGCGGGGCGGCGCGGCGTTCCCGACCGGCAGGAAGTGGGACGCGGTGGCGCGGCAACCGGTCCGGCCCCACTACCTCGTCTGCAACGCGGACGAGTCGGAGCCCGGCACCTTCAAGGATCGGGTGCTGATGGAGAGCGACCCGTTCAGCGTGATCGAGGCGATGACCATCGCCGCGTACGCCACGGGATGCGAGCGTGGCTACATCTATCTGCGAGGCGAATATCCGCTGGCGCGCGAGCGGCTGCAGCAGGCGATCGATGCCGCGCGGGCGCGTGGGTTGCTTGGCGAGTTGGCGACGGAGGGGGGGACGGACCAGCCGTTTCGATTCGACATCGAGATTCGGCGCGGGGCAGGGGCGTACATCTGCGGCGAAGAGACCGCAATCTTCAATTCGATCGAGGGGCTGCGCGGCGAGCCACGCAATAAGCCGCCGTTCCCCGTGCAGGCCGGCCTGTTCGGGAAACCCACCCTCGTCAACAACGTCGAAACCCTGGTCAACGCGATCGAAATACTTCGTATCGGCGGTCCCGCGTTTGCCAAGATCGGCACCGAGGGTTCAACGGGCACCCGGCTGTTCTGCCTGTCCGGTAGTGTGACGCATCCGGGCGTGTACGAAGTGCCCTTCGGGATCACGCTGCGCCGGCTGCTCGAGATGGCCGGCGGCGTATCGGAAGGCAAGAAGCTCCAGGCGGTGCTGCTGGGTGGCGCGGCCGGCACGTTTGTGCGGCCCGACGAGCTCGACCTTTCCTTGAGCTTCGAAGGCGCCCGAGCCGCAGGCGCGACGCTGGGCTCGGGGGTCGTGATGCTGTTCGACGACGGCGTCGACATGGCCGACATCGTGCTGCGCATCGCGGCGTTCTTCCGGGATGAGTCATGCGGGCAATGCGTTCCCTGCAGGGTCGGCACCGTCCGGCAGGAGGAGGCCCTGCACAGGATCACGCGCGGCAAGACTCGCGGCGGCGTAACGGGCGAGCTGGCGCTGCTCGAGGAGATCGGGGTAGCGATGAAAGACGCGTCGATCTGCGGTCTCGGGCAGACGGCGTACAGCGCGGTCGAATCGGCCGTGAAGCGGCTGCACGTGTTTGACGGGTCGGTGGCGCGATGACCGCGCTGGTTCGCCTGGAGCCGGCGCGCCGCACCGTCGAGCTGACGATCGACGGCGAGAAGGTGCGCGCGACCGAAGGCCAGACGATCCTCGACGCCTGCCGGCAGCGCGAGCGGGCGGGGGGGTCCTCGATTCCCACGCTCTGCTACCTCGACACGCTCCATCCCGTGAACGTGTGCCGCGTGTGCGTGGTGGAAGTGGAGGGATCGCGCGTGCTGGTGCCGTCGTGCTCGCGCGCGGTCGAGGCCGGGATGGTGGTCAAGACCGACTCGGAGCGGGTGCGCCACAGCCGGAAGATGGTGCTCGAGTTTCTCGCGTCCTCAGTCGATCTCTCGACGACGCCGGACGTCGCCGGATGGCTGACGGAGTACGCTGCCGATCCTGAGCGGTACGGGCCTCCGCCTCCCGCCGACTCCGACGGACGGGACGCGGCGCAAACCGGGCACCATGCACCCCCGGACGCGCTGCATCGCGCGACCGTCGGGCAGCCGGCCAAGATCGACAACGAGCTCTACATCCGCGACTACAAGAAATGCATTCTGTGTTACAAATGCGTCGAGGCGTGCGGCAGCGACTATCAGAACACGTTCGCCATAACCGTCGCGGGGCGGGGGTTCGACGCGCGCATTTCGACCGAGTTCGCCGTGGAGCTGCCCAAGTCGGCCTGCGTCTACTGCGGCAATTGCATCGCGGTGTGTCCCACCGGCGCGTTGATGCCGAAGTCGGAATTCGACCACCGGGCGGCGGGCACCTGGGACGAGTCCCGCCAGACGGTAACGCGTACGGTATGCCCATATTGCGGGGTCGGCTGCAACCTCGAGTTGCACGTGCAGGACAACACGATCGTGAAGGTGACGTCACCACTCGATCATGACGTGACGCGCGGCAATCTCTGCATCAAGGGTCGGTTCGGCTGGGAGTACGTCCACAGTCGGGGGGAGCCCACGCCACCCACGCCGGGCGGTCGGAAAAAGAAGCAGCGTTAAAGCGCGAGTTGTTCGGGGTGGGTATACACGGTGAGGCGGTCCCCCCGGGCGAATCCCACCAGCGTCACCCCCGCCTGCTCCGCCAGCCGCACGGCGAGTCCGGTCGGTCCCGATATTGCCACGAGGAGCGACGCTCCCAGCACGGTCGTCTTCTGTACCATCTCGAAGCTGGCACGGCTCGTCACGATTACGAATCCATCCGCGGCCGTCCTCCCACTCGTGAGCAGCGCCCCGATGAGCTTGTCGAGGGCATTGTGGCGCCCGACGTCTTCCCGTACCAGCACAACCGAGCCGTCACGATGGGTCCAGGCCGCCGCATGCACGGTGCCGGCAGCCGCGTTCAGCGTCTGATGGGTGGTAATCGCCAGCAGGCCGGCTTCGATCGCCGAGCGTTCCACCGGAGGGCCGGGGGTCACGGTGTGGAGCTGCTTCAGAACCGCGTCGATGCTGTCCGAGCCGCACACACCGCAGCCCGTGCGGCCGCTCAGGCGGCGGCTGCGGGAGGCCACGACTGCCTCGCACTCAGGGGGAACCACGGCCTGGACTTCGATGCCCTGGCCGTAGCGCACGACCTTGATGTCCCGCAGGTCGGCGGGTGTGCGAATCAGCTCTTCGGTGACGCTGAACCCCACGATGAAATCTTCGAGGTCGGCCGGCGTCGCCATCATCACGACGTGCGGGATGCCGTTGTAGACGAGGACCACCGGCGTCTC
>Ga0075424_100000589_pt1 | contig 28923 bp, 24 predicted proteins | sample SoiMethybrSBSTD3_FD_75301 | JGI IMG/M metagenome (GOLD analysis project Ga0075424, IMG submission 75301) | Bulk soil microbial communities from a Populus tree surrounding site in Tennessee, USA - Soil MetaG P. TD hybrid SBSTD3 | ecosystem: Environmental > Terrestrial > Soil > Tree plantation... | reverse complement strand
TACGAGTTCGACATGGACAAGAAGCGGCCCTGGGGCGACGCCGTCGTGACCGGGCACGGCACGATCGACGGCCGCCCGGTGTGCGTTTTCAGCCAGGACTTCACGGTGTTCGGCGGCTCGCTCGGCGAGGCGATGGCCGAGAAGATGTGCAAGATCATGGACCTGGCGGCCAAGATCGGCTGCCCGGTGATCGGCATCAACGACTCCGGCGGAGCCCGGATCCAGGAGGGCGTGGTGTCGCTCGGTGCCTACGGCGACGTCTTCGTCCGCAACGTCCAGTGCTCCGGCGTGATCCCCCAGATCAGCGTGATCATGGGCCCGTGCGCAGGCGGCGCCGTCTACTCGCCGGCGATGACGGACTTCATCTTCATGGTGAAGAACACCTCGCACATGTTCATCACGGGTCCCGATGTGATCAAGACGGTGACCGGCGAGGAGCCGACGTTCGAGGAGCTGGGCGGGGCGATGACGCACAACACGAAGTCGGGCGTCGCCCACTTCGCGGCCGACAGCGAGGAGGAATGCCTCGAGGACGTGCGCTACCTGATGAGCTTCCTCCCCCTCAACAATCTCGAGAAGCCGCCCCATTTCGCACCGAGCGACGACCCCGAGCGGATGGACCTGGACCTCGATCAGGTGGTGCCGGCCGATCCGCAGCGCCCCTACGACATGCGCGACGTGGTCGCCCACATCGTGGACGACGGCGAGTTCTTCGAGGTCCACAAGCACTACGCCGAGAACATCATCGTCGGCTTCTCGCGGCTGAACGGGCACCCGATCGGGGTGGTCGGCAACCAGCCCCGCGCGCTGGCGGGCGTGCTCGACATCGACTCGTCGGTGAAGGGCGCTCGCTTCGTCCGGTTCTGCGACGCCTTCAACATCCCGATCCTCACGTTCTGCGACGTCCCCGGGTTCCTGCCCGGCACGAACCAGGAGTGGGGCGGCATTATCCGCCATGGCGCGAAGCTCCTCTACGCCTTCACGGAGGCGACTGTGCCCAAGTTGACGGTCGTGACCCGCAAGGCCTACGGCGGCGCGTACGACGTCATGTCCTCGAAGCACATGCTTGCCGACTTCAACTTCGCCTGGCCGACCGCGGAGGTCGCCGTGATGGGCCCCGAGGGCGCCGTCAACATCATCTTCCGCCGCGACCTCGAGAAGTCGCCCACGCCGGACGAACGCCGCCAGAAGTTGATCTCCGACTACAAGGCACGGTTCGCCAATCCGTACACGGCCGCCGAGCGCGGCTACATCGACGACGTGATCGTGCCCCACGAGACGCGACCACGGCTCATCAACGCGCTCGAGACGCTGCAGACAAAGCGCGTCGAGCGGCCGAAGCGCAAGCACGGGAACATTCCCCTTTAAAAAGAGGGCCCGCTCGATGGCGGGCCCTCTTTCAATCGATCCTCCTGCCCGAAGCCGTGCCTCGGGCTCAGATCGTCAGATCAGCGCACACTGCCCCGACGTCGAGGCGAACCCCGAGTTGGGCGCGCCGGTGAACGTCGCTTCGTTGCCGGAGCACGACAGCCGGTCGCCGCCGGTGTTGTCCTGCACGAACTTGTCCGCCGAGCCCCGGTTGTTGCGGACGGACAGGTCGTCGCCGACCGTGTTGCCGCGGACCACCAGCTCGACGTCGATGTTGCTGTTGTTCTCGATCTCGATGTCCCCGCTGACGGTGTTGCCGGCGCAGTCCAACGCCTGCGGGTCCCCGACCAGGATGTCGCGGCTGCTGGTCGAGACCTCCAGATCATCGCCGACGTGGTTGCCGCACAGGTTCACCTTGTCGCCTATGCCCCTCACGTCGATCTCGCCTCCCACCGTGGAGTTGAAGGCGAACACCTGGAAGGTGCTGCTGACGTCGACCTTGCCACCGACGGTCGTGCCGGTGTCGAGGAAGACGGTCAGAGACCTGCGGGCCTTCACGCTCCCGGCGATCGAGCTGTTGCCCGTAGCCTCGAAGAACGCGTTGTTGCCGACCTTCACGTCGCCACCGACCGTCGAGCCGGTGATCGTGCAGGTCGCGTTGTCCGGGACGACCAGGTCACCGTCGATCGTCGCGCCGGACAGCGCGCTCGTGCACTCTGTCGGAGCAACGGCGCACTGGCCCTCGGTCCTCTTGAAACCGGTGTTCCCCGATGCGGTGAAGGGCGTCTCGTTGTTGTGGCACTCCAGCTCGAAGCCGCCCTTGTTGTTCTGTACGAACTTGTCCGCCGGGCCCTTGTTGTCGTTCACCTCGAGGTCGCCGCCCTGGATCGTGTTGCCACGGATGACGAGCTCGATGTCGACGAAGTTGTCCTCGACCCGGATGCGGTGCCGGTTCAGGACCGTGTTCCCGGCACATCCGATGGTCAGCGGGTCGCCGATCAGGATGTCGGTGCCGCTGTCCTTGACCTGGATCCTGCCGTCGACGGTGTTGCCGCAGACGTTGACCTTGTCGGTCGCGCCCGTGACGCCGATGGCGCCGTTGATGGTGCTGTCGAAGATGAACACCTGAGCGGTCTTGCTCGCGGTGACATCGTCGTTCACGGTGCTCGATCCCTCGATGAAGATCGTCTGCGCCCGGCTGCCCTTGACGTCTCCGCCGATGGTGCTCCCGGTCGACTGGAAGAAGGCATTCTTGCCCACCTTCACGTCGTCTCCGACGGTCGAGTTCGTGATCGTGCACGCCCCGTTCTCGGGGACGACGAGATCGCCCGATACGGAGGCGCCTGTCAGCGTGCTGTTGCAGGTCGTGCTGCTGGCCGCCGCCGGTGACGCAAATGCGAGCAGCGCTGCGAGGACCACGCCGACCAAGACGAACCGCTTCATACGTCCTCCTCCTTGGATACCCCTGCCCCACCACCCACCCATCTAGGTGGACAGCCGGAACTCTGCCAGGCGCAACCATAACGGACCAGGCCCGCCCAGGTGATGATCCGCTTCCGGCGCTCGCCATAATCGAAAGAGTGAGTCAGGTATCTACGACGCGGCGACGCTTGAAGCCCGAAGTCCGCCGCGAGCGATTGCTGGAGGCAGCCGCCTCGGTGTTCGCCGAGCGGGGCTACGAGGCGGCACGGGTAGAACAGATCGCCGATGCCGCCGGAGTCTCCGCGGGCCTGCTCTATCGCCACTTCGCAGGCAAGCGTGAGCTCTACACCGAGCTCGTGCATCGCGCGGACCGGGAGCTGCTGCGCCACCTGGCCGAGGCGGCGGCGCCCGGGCCGCCGAGCGGCCGGCGGCTGGAGGGCGGGCTGAACGCGGTACTGGAGTTCGTCGAGGGGCACCGCAATCTGTGGCGGATGCTGGTCCGCGACGTGGTCGATCCGGAAATCGCCCGCCTCCGCGAGGAATCCCACCGGCAGGCGGTGGCGGCGGTCGCCGACCTGATCCGGCTCGACCCGGAGCTCGGCCGCCGCCAGGTGAGCGAACTGGAAGTCGAGCGTATGGCGGTCCTGATCGTGGGCTCGACGAGCACGCTCGCCGAATGGTGGATCGACCACCCCGAGGTCGGCAGGGCGGAGCTGATCGCCACCCTGATGGGCGTCATGTGGCTGGGGTTCGAGCGGTTGCGGGACGGCGAGCGGTACTCGATCGACGGCGATCTCACGCCCGGCTGACCACGGGCGTTCAACGGCTGTGGGGATCCCGCCCTTCCAGATGCTGCTCGACGACCACCGTGGCGCTGTCTACCGGTTCCTGGTCGCCGCCGTGGGTGTGAACGACGCCGACGACTGCTTCCAGGAAACGTTCGTCGCGGCCCTGCGCGCGTACCCGCGGCTGCGGGACGCGTCGAACCTCCGCTCGTGGCTGCTCACGATCGCGCACCGGAAGGCGATCGACGCGCACCGCGCCAGAAACCGCCGCGCGATCCCGGTGGAGAGCGTGCCCGAGCGGGCGGCCGGGCCGGCGGCGGACGGCGAGCCCGGTCTTTCGGAAGGTGTGTGGGAGGCGGTCCGGCAGCTGCCGTCCAAGCAGCGCGCATCGATTCTCCACCGCTACGTCAACGATCTGCCCTACGCGGACATCGGGCGCATAGTCGGCTGCTCGGAGGCGGCCGCGCGTCAGAACGTCCGCGCGGGGCTGGCGTCCCTGAGAGGAGCATGGGAGCAATGAACGATCTCGAACGCGCGCTGTGGCGCGCCGGTGACCACGACGACCGGGCCGCGGTCGCGGCCAGGGCGTTCGTCGAGCGCGCCGACCGCGAAGGGCTGATCGACGTCGCCTACACGACCGTGGACGCGCCCGTGGGCGAGTTGCTCGTGGCCGGCACGAGCCGCGGCCTCGTGCGGGTGGCGTTCGGCGGGATTCCTCACGAGAAGGTCCTGCTGGAGCTGGCCGAGGACGTGTCGCCCCGCCTGATCGAGGCTCCCGCGCGCCTCGACTCGATCCGCCGCCAGCTCGACGAGTACTTCGAGGGCCGCCGCACGCGGTTCGAGGTGGGCCTCGACTGGAGGCTGACGCACGGGTTCGCCCGCCGCGTGCTGAAGCACACCGCCCGCATCCCGTACGGGGACGTGTCCACATACAAGAGCATGGCGGCTGCCGCCGGCAGCCCCCGCGGCGCCCGGGCAGCGGGCAACGCGCTCGGCGCGAACCCGATTCCGATCGTGGTGCCATGCCACCGCGTGCTGCACAGCGGCGGCGGCCTCGGCGGCTATGGCGGCGGGCTCGACCGCAAGGCGTTGCTGCTCGAGCTCGAGGGAGTCACGGGTCCTTGGGCGCGACGCCAGGCGTCGCGGAGCGGCTCCCGATAGAAGATCACAACGGCGGCGCCACGCAGAGGAAGGCGCGCATCGTCACTACTTATAAGGAGGCCGGCTTCGCCGGCGTACCTCACCCGGAGCGTCCGCCTACGGCGGCCGCCTGTCATTTATAGAGAGATCGTCTGCGGCTTCACCGCGCCCGCGCGCAGCGACTCCAGCGCGCCGAGCGCGATCGCGAGGTCCTGGATCGCGAGGCCAGTCGAGTCGAACAGGGTGATCTCGTCGTCGGCGCCACGGCCGGCCGCGAGGCCGGCGCAGACCGCGCCGAGCTCGGTCACGTCATCGCGCGTGACGCGCCCGGCGGCCACGGCGCCGGTGAGCTCACCGCCGTGGCTGGCCTGGCTCCACTCGTCACAGAAGAGACGGCCCTCGGCCAGCACCCGCTCGACCGCCGCCACCTCGGCCTCGGCCTTGCCCGGGCCGTCCGCCCCGAGCAGGTTGAGATGCCGGCCGGGCGACAGCGCCGGCGCCGTCACCACCGGCTCGTGGCCAGGCGTGACCGTGCAGACGACGTCGCAACCAAGCGCCTCGCCGAGATCGCCCACCTCCCACCCGAGCTCGGCTGCCACCTGGCCCGCCGCGTCGGGGTCGGGGTCGAAGCACACTCCCGGCCCGTACTCGCCGTCCGCCAGGCAGCGGCCGACCCAGGCGCCGTGCAACCCGCACCCGATCAGGCCGACGGTGTGAGCGTCCTCGCGCGCGAGCTCCTGGGTCGCGACGGCGGCTGCCGCCCCTGTTCGGAGCGCGGTCACCGCGCGGGCGTCCAGCAATGCCACCGGCTCGCCGGTATCGGCGTCCGAGACCAGCAGGATCCCGGTGACGGTCGGGAGGCCCCGGCGCGGGTTGCCCGGGAAGGACGTGATCCATTTCAGGATCGCGAGCCCCTCGCCGCGCACCGGCATCGCCCGGAAGTCGCCGTTCGGCGGGCTCGGCAGGTAGAGCTTCGCCGGCATCTGCCACTCGCCCCGGGCGAAGCTGATGAAGCCCTCGCGCACACGCTCGATCGCCTCCGCCGTCGACACGGCGGCGAGCACCGTGTCGTGATCGAGCACGGGTATCTTTGTCATCGCGCCGTCACCGCGCGAAAGATATGACCAAGAACGGCAAACGACGCCCGCCCCGCCCCTCGATCGCGCTGGTCGCGCCCTCGGCCACGCCGGAGGAGGCGGCCGCGATCGCGGCCGCGCTCGAGCGCTTCCTCCACGACACCGCCCCGCCGCTCACCGCCCCGCAGCCTCCGACCAGCGCGTGGGAACGGGCCGCGCTCTCGGAAGGGGTCGGCCTATGCGCGGCGTCGCCGTGGGGCGACGCGCCCGGTTGGGAATAGGCTCGCGGGCGCCGGAGCCTCGCCGCTGTCGAGCGGCTGAAGCAGCTTCTTGAGGAGCCCCTCGAGCTCCTCGCGCTCGCGCGCGTCGAGCCCTCCCAGCAGCCGGCGGCTGAGGCCGCGGTGGGCGTCGATCGCGGAGTCGACGAGCTCGAGTCCCTCGGCCGTGAGCTCCACCAGCACGCCGCGGCGGTCGTCGGGGTCGGGCAGCCGTTCGATCAGCCCGGCCGCTTCCAGCCGGTCGAGCCTGTTCGTCATGCCGGCCGTCGAGATCAGCGCCTCCTCGGAAAGCCGGGTGGGTGTGAGCCGGTACGGCTCGCCGGCTCGCCGCAGCGCCCCGAGCACGTCGAGCCAGCCCGGCTTCAGGCCGAGCGCCGCGAAGAACTCGCCCTGCGCCTCGTCGAACCGATGCGCAACGCGCAACAGGCGGGCGACGAGCGCCATCCCCGTCAGGTCGAGGCCGGGGCGCTCGCGGCGCCATGCGGCAAAGGTCTCTTCTATGTGGTCGTCGGTGCGCTGCTGCTTGCGTGCCATGTCCGTCCCGATCCGCCGATGCGCAGGATGCTCACAGTCGAGTATCTAGACATCTAACGATATTACGGGACGGGAAGCCTACCGCCCGCTCGGCTTGATGTTCTGGTTCCGCGAGAACAGGTTCTCGGGGTCGTATTGGTCCTTGAGGGCCACCAGGCGCGCGTACTTCTCCGGGCCGAATGCCGCCTGCACCCGCTCGTTGCCCTCGTCCATGACGAAGTTGAGCGCGATGTCGCGGCCCGAATGCGGGTCCATCGCCGCGCCGAAGTCCCGCGCCCAGGCGATGTGGGGATCGCCGTCGGTCCCGGGCTCCCATTGCGAGATCCCGTAGAACGCGAACGCCGGGGAGCGGCCGATCAGCGCCATCGAGTCCTCGGGCACGCGCGCGATCGCGCCGCCTTTCGCCTCCAGGACGACGATCGTGTAGGGCGAGATGATCCGGTTTGCGTGCTCGACCAGGGCCTCGATCGCCTCGTCGCTCATCTCCATGAGCGTGTCCGATTTCCAGTACTGCGGACGCCCCGGCGGGTTCCCGTTGTCGAGCAGCTGCTGCACGACCAGGTAAGGCATCGGCATCACGAGGTCCAACGCCGGCGGGCCGAGGGCGTCCTTGAGCGCCTGGACGACCGGCTCGCCTATGTCCACCGGCCCGGCGTAGAGCACGACGACGCCGCATACGGGCTCCCCGCGGACATCCTCTGGCACGAATTCCTCCGGCGGCGCGGTCAGAAAGGCGAAGCCCCCTCCGAGCTCGTCCGGGGCGGCCTGGATGTGGTCGCTCCACACGCGCAGGAGCTCCGCGGCCTGCTCACGCGGGTAGGCGAGCAGGCCCCCGAGCACGATCGGGCCGAGCGGGTGCACGCGGTACTCGAACGAGGTCACGACGCCGAAATTGCCGCCGCCGCCGCGCAGGCCCCAGAAGAGCTCGGGGTTCTCGGTCTCGCTCGCGGTCACGATTTCGCCGGCCGCGGTCACGACCTGTGCCGAGAGCAGATTGTCGACCGTGAGCCCGAATTTGCGCTCGAGCCAACCGCTGCCGCTCCCGAGCGTGAGGCCGCCGATGCCCGTGGTCGTGATCCGCCCGCCCGTCGTGGCCAGCCCGTAGACCTGGGTCTCGCGGTCGAACTCGCCCCACGTGACGCCGCCGGCCGCCCGCGCCGTGCGTGCCTCGGGATCGACGAAGACGCCCTTCATGGACGACAGGTCGATCACGATCCCGTCGTCGCACGAGGCATAGCCCGGGACGCTGTGCCCGCCGCCCCGCACCGCCACCTCGAGCCCGTTGTCGCGTGCGAAGTTGACCGCCGCGACCACGTCCGCCACGCCCGTGCAGCGCGCGATGATCGCGGGGCGCCGGTCGTACATGCCGTTGAAGATCGCCCGGGCGGCGTCGTAGCCCTCGTCGTCCGGCCGGAGCAGCTCGCCGCCGAAACCCCCGCCCAGCTCCTGCACCGCCGCGTCGTCGATCAGGACCTGCGTCTGCTGCATGAAAAGCCTCCTCGCTGAATAACCAAACTTCTGCCCTTGAATGACCAACTTCTGCCTTTGGCCGACCTTGCTCAGTGAATGAGTTTCATGACCAACTTCTGCCCTTGGCCCTCTTTGCTCAGTGAATATTCCTCCGGCGGATTGACTCTACGACCGCGGGCCCGCTCCGGCAAGCGGGCGGGCGCTGGTGTAGAACTCGACCGTCGCCGCGCAGGCGGCGACCCGACAGAGAGGAGGAGGATGGCCGCGGTAAAGATCATCGAGTTGATCGGCACGTCGAGCAGCAGCTCGGACGACGCCGTGCAGCAGGCGCTCAACGAGGCTCGCACGTCGCTCCGCAACATCAAGGCGGTGGACGTCGTCTCGACCGGGCTCCGAGGCGACAGCCTCGACGAGTGGCGGGCCCACGTGCGGATCGCCTTCCTGGTGGAACGCGTAAGCGAGTAGCACGTCGATATGGTCTTCGAAGGCCCGCCGCGGCGGGCCTTCGACGTTCTTTCGGCGCCTAATGACTCTGTGAAAACTGCGGTAAAGGCCGGCGGCTTACGCGCCGATGGTCACAGAGTCGCTAAATTTGGCTAAATCCGGTCGGGATTGTGTTATTTTTCTCGACTCGACGGGAAACCTCGGCACATAGTCGAAAGGACCATCGCAAACATGACCACAGCCACCAACACATGGAAGAACACCTGGACGCCGGAAGACCTGGAGCGCGTCTCGCTCGAGCTCGAGGACCAAGGCCCCGAGGCGACGCTCAAGTGGATGGTGGATGAGTTCCACCCCAGCCTCTACGTAGCGTGCTCCTTCCAGCAGGAGGAGTCGGTGCTGCTCGACATGCTGCACAGGATCGAGCCGTCGATTCGAATCTTCTACCTCGACACCGACGTGCTCTTCGAGGAGACCTACGAGACGCGCGACCGCTTCGTAGAGCGTTACGGCTTCCAGTTCGAGCGCTACCACAACATCACCCTCGCCGAGCAGGCGCGGCTCTACGGCGACGAGCTCTGGAAGAGCGCGCCCGACCAGTGCTGCGCGATCCGCAAGGTGGAGCCGCTGAAGCGGGCGCTCGGCTCTGTTGACGCCTGGATCACGGGCGTGCGCCGCGACCAGGCCCCCACGCGCGCCAACGCGCAGAAGGTGGAGTGGGACGAGAAGTTCGGGCTCGTGAAGGCGAACCCGCTCGCGGACTGGACCCTCAAGGAGGTCTGGGCGTACATCCACGAGCACGACGTGCCGTACAACCCGCTTCACGACCGGAACTTCCCGTCGATCGGCTGCACGCACTGCACGCGCCCCGTGATGCCGGGCGAGGATCCCCGCGCGGGCCGCTGGGCCGGCCAGGACAAGGTCGAGTGCGGCCTGCACCCGGCCGACGCCAAGTAGCGCATTGATCGCCCCCCACGGCGGCGAGCTCGTCGACCTGCTCGCGCCGCCGGACGAGCGCGCGGAGCTGGAGTCGCGCGCCGCCGGGCTCGCGACGGTCACCCTCAACGCACGCCAGGCGGCCGACCTCGAGTTGCTCGCGGTCGGGGGCTTCAGCCCCCTGCGGGGCTTTCAAGGTTCCGACGACTGGCGCCGTGTGGTGGACGAGATGCACCTCGCCGACGGGCTGCCCTGGAGCATCCCCGTGACGCTCGCGAGCGATGCCGAGGCAAACGTCGGAGACGACGTGGCGCTCGTTTCGCCCGACGGCGTCCTGCTCGGGGTGCTGAGCGTCGAGGAGATCTTCGACCGCGACTCCGAGCGCGAGGCCGAGCAGGTCTACCGCACCACCGACACCGAGCACCCGGGGGTGGCCGCTCTGCGCGCCGAGGGCGACCGCTGCCTGGCGGGACCGGTGCGGGTGCTGGCGCTGCCGGAGCATCCGGCCGAGTTCGCGCCCTACATCCTGCCGCCCGCGGCGTCGCGCGCGGCCTTCCGCGATCGCGGCTGGAAGACCGTGGTCGGCTTCCAGACCCGCAACCCGATCCACCGCGCCCACGAGTACATCACCAAAGCGGCGCTCGAGTGCGTCGACGGCCTGTTCATCCACCCGCTGGTGGGCGAGACGAAGTCGGACGACATCCCCCCGGATGTGCGCATGCGCTGCTACGAGGTGCTGATCTCGAACTACTACCAGCCCGACCACGTGCTGCTCGCCATCAATCCGGCGGCGATGCGGTACGCGGGGCCGCGCGAGGCGATCTTCCACGCGCTGATCCGCAAGAACTACGGCTGCACCCACTTCATCGTGGGCCGCGACCACGCCGGCGTGGGCAGCTACTACGGGACCTACGACGCCCAGGCGATCTTCGATCAGTTCGATCCCGAATCACTAGGCATCGAACCACTTATGTTCGACCACGCCTTCTACTGCAAGATCACGAAGGGCATGGCGACCAGCAAGACCAGCCCCGCCGGCCCCGAGGACCGGATCTTCCTCTCGGGCACGAAGGTGCGCGAGATGCTGCGCGCGGGCGAGCGCCCACCCGAGGAGTTCACGCGGCCCGAGGTCGCCGACATCCTCATCGAGGCCGAGCGGCGCCAGGCACAGAGCGCCTCCGTCACGGCGTAGCGCGATGGACCCGCTCCTGGTCGTCGCCGGACTGGGCATCGGCCTCCTGGTGGGGATGACCGGCATGGGCGGCGGGTCGCTGATGACGCCGATCCTGATCCTGCTGTTCGGCACGGCTCCCACCACCGCGATCGGCTCGGACATCGCGTACGCAGCCGTCACCAAGACCGTCGGCGGCTGGCGGCACCTGCGCCTGCGCACGGTCAATCTGGGCCTCTCTTTCTGGCTCGCGGCGGGCAGCGTGCCGGCCGCCGTGGCGGGCGTCTGGGTGATCTCCCTGCTCCACAAGGCCTATGGCGACTCGCTCGACGACATCGTGCTCACGATGCTCGGGATCGCGCTCGTCGTGGTCGGGCTGCTGGTGCTGATCCGGGCGCTGTTCGTGCCCGCGCTCGAGGAGAAGGAGCGCGAGCGATTCGAGCTCACGCGAGCCCACAAGGTCGCCGCGGTCACGATCGGGGCGGCCACCGGCTTCGTGATCGGGATCACGTCGGCGGGCAGCGGCACCGTGATCGCCGTGTTCCTGATCGCGTACTACCGCCTGGCACCGCGGAACGTGGTCGGGACGGACGTCTTTCACGCGGCGATCCTGCTGTGGGCAGCGGGAATCGCCCACGTGGTCTCGGGCAACGTGGACTTCGGCCTGGTCGGCACGATCCTCCTCGGCTCCGTGCCCGGCATCTGGATCGGGAGCCACCTGACCGTCCGGCTGCCGACGGGCCTGCTGCGCAATGCCCTCGGCCTCGTGATGGTGCTGTCCGCGCTCGCGCTGTTCAACAAGGCCGGCATCCGCACACCGCTCGCGCTCGTGATCGCGGTACCCGTCGCGTTCGCGGTCGCACTGGTCGCCCAGGCGCTCGCGCGGCGCGGGCGCGCGGTCGGCGCGGCGTCGTCGCAGACCTGACCCGTCGCCGGCACGCGTCCGGTTCCTCCGGAAACTGAATCGCGCGCAATTTGCATTGCATTTTGCGCAGCGGGGGTTTACATCCGTCCGCAGCGCGAGTTAGTTTTCCGCTCGCGAGGGTTCTGGGTCCCTCGGGCACGGACGTCCCCACTGCAATTTCCATACGGAGCTGGAGGTCCTCAGCAGGTGTCGGTGGTTCATGGCCCAGGGCCCGCCTCACGGGCGGTCCTACCCAAGGCCGCATCCTCGAGAAGCTTGTTGCGCGCGTTGGTGATCGCCGCGCTGCTGCTCTTGGCAGCGCTCGCGACGGCACCCGCGTATGCGCAGGAGGTGCCTCCCACCACGACGCCACCTGCAACGGACCCGGGCACGCCCCCTCCGCCGCCAACGGACACGACTCCGCCGGCGGATCCTCCGGCGACCACGCCCGACCCGACCGCGAGCACGCCGCCCACGGACACGACTCCGCCGCCGGCCGACCAGACGCCGACGCAGAATCCGCCGGCCGACTCGTCGTCGCCTCCAGCCACGAACGACACGCCCGCCACCGACACCAGCCACAAGCAGCCGGTGCACCCGGCGGACGAGTTCACCACCTCGGCGCCCGCGTCGAGTCCTTCGGCCACCAGCCCGTCGAGCTCCGGCTCCGGGCCCGCGAAGGACGTGGCGCCGTCGTCGAGCACGTCGGGGCACTCCGACTCCTGGCTCGGGCAGGACACCTTCGTCATCGACAAGACGACGGCGGCGAAGGACCACGTGGGCCTCAAGACGGTACGACGCCGCTTCGCGGGCCTCTTCCTGCTCGGCGCGTCGACCAAGGCCACCCGCATCGAGGCCAAGGTCCGCCGGGCGCACGAGACGGCGAAGATCTCGCCGATCGGCGGGGGCACGCCCCTGCCGGGCAGCCCGCTGCCGAGCCAGAACCCCTTCTTCAACTTGATGAGCGGTCCCAGCGGGATCGCGGCCGGCCTCATGCTGGCCAGCATGTTCGCCGTGCTCGGCACGGCGCTGGTGCTCCCGCGCGATCGCCTGAGAGCCTTCCGCACGCCGACGGTCACGTGGAGGCCGCTGGCGTACGTTCCACCGATCGAGTTGCCCGGCTAGCCGACACCTGGCTGGTATCGGGCCGCGCCGGGGGCCGGAATTGCCCGGCGGCACATAGAGATAACTCGATAGGAGGGACCTGTGAGACACAGGCTCGCGCTCGTGGTGAGCATCCTCACCCTGGCGTTCGGAGTTGGACCATTTGTGGCCAACGCCGCCGCCACGGACGGATCCACGGGCACTAACGGGGACGTCACGCAGCCGAACGTGGCCGACACTACGTCGGGTGGCACGAACGGCAACACGACGGACCAGACCCAAACGCAGGACCAGACGGCAGGCGGCGGCGCCAACACCGGAAACGGTGCCGGCAACGACGTCAGCCAGGAGCAGGCTGGTGCGAATCTCAACGAGACCGACCAGCACGCAAGCGCAGACGCAACCACGAACCAGGACAACACGAACGGCTCTGGCGGCCCGGCGCTCGTGCGCGAGGGCTGTGGCTGCGAGGGCAACGTCACCAACGGTGACGTGACGCAGTCCAACGACGGGACCACCACGGGTTCCGCCAGCAACGACAACAGCACCACTCAGGCCAACACGCAGTCCCAGGCCGCGGGTGGCGGCGACAACAGCGGCAACGGCTCCGGCAACGACGTTTCGCAGGAGCAGCTCGCTGCCAACGCCAATGAAACCGACCAGCACGCCGACGCGGACGCCAACACGAACCAGACCAACTCGAATGGTTCCGGCTCCAACAGCGAGTCCACGCTCGTGAGCGACGGCTGCCACTGCGGCTCGGTCACAAACGGGGATGTCAACCAGTCGAACACGGGCGACACCACCGGCACGGCCTCGAACGACAACACGACGGGCCAGCACAACGACCAGACGCAGACCTCCGACGGCGGTGCCAACACCGGCAACGGCGCGGGGAACGACGTCAGCCAGGAGCAGGCTGGTGCGAATCTCAACGAGACCGACCAGCACTCCGACGCCGACGCCAACACGAATCAGGACAACTACAACGGGACGTCTGGCAGCCACCTCACCAACGGTGATGTGACCCAGACGAACGACGGCACGTCCACGGCCGGCTCCGCGAACGACAACTCGACGACCCAGGGGAACACCCAGGGCCAGACCGCCGGCGGTGGCGACAACACCGGCAACGGGTCAGGAAACGACGTCGAGCAGGAGCAGCTGGCCCTGAACGGCAACGAGACCGACCAGCACGCCGACGCGGACGCAGAGACCAACCAGAGCAACAGCAACGGCTCGGGCGGCGGCCCGGCGCCGGCGCTGGTGCGTGAGGATGGCTGCGGGTGCTCCGTGACCAACGGCGACGTCACCCAGGACAACACGGGTGAGACGACCGGGACGGCCTCGAACGGCAACACGACGGGCCAGGACAACGCCCAGACCCAGACCAGCGGCGGTGGCAACAACACCGGCAACGGCTCCGGGAACGACGTTGACCAGGACCAGGCGGCTGCCAACCTCAACGAGACCGACCAGCACGCCGACGCGGACGCCGAGACCAACCAGAGCAACAGCAACGGCTCTGGTGACGTGGTCAAGCGCGACCCGTGCGGGTGCGGCGAGGGCGGCACCAACGGCGACGTGACGCAGTCGAACGACGGCACCACGTCGGCGGACGCCACCAACGGGAACGGGACGACTCAGGGCAACACCCAGAGCCAGACCGCGACCGGTGGCGACAACAGCGGCAACGGGTCAGGAAACGACGTCGAGCAGGAGCAGGCCGGCCTGAACGGCAACGAGACCGACCAGCACTCCGACGCGGACGCCAACACGAACCAGGACAACAGCAACGGCCCGAGCGCCCCTTGGGACTCGAGCCCCGCTGCCCTGGGGAGCAACGGCCCCGCGGCGGGTGGCCTGACCGGCCAGTCGGTGCAGAATGACCCGCAGAGCCCGCAGAACCCGAGCTGTGGCTGCAACGAGCCCAGCACGGACCAGACCCAGCTGGCCGCAAACGGCAACGAGACCGACCAGCACGCCGACGCGGACGCGAACACCAACCAGAGCAACAGCTTCAACCCGACAGTGGGTGGCTGGTGCAACCGGTGCTTCAACGGCGACGTCAACCAGTCGAACACGGGTTCGACGACCGCCACGTCCGGCAACACCAACGGCACCACGCAGGGCAACAACCAGTCCCAGAGCGCGACCGGCGGCAACAACACCGGGAACGGCTCGGGCAACGACGTCGACCAGACGCAGATCGGCGTCAACCACAACGACACGGACCAGCACGCAAGCGCCGACGCCAACACGAACCAGTCGAACAGCTACAACCCGACTGTCGTGTACTGCAACCGGTGCTTCAACGGCAACGTCACGCAGAGCAACAACGCGACGACGACCGCAAACGCCACGAACGGCAACACCACGAGCCAGGCGAACTGCCAGACGCAGGCTGCTGGACTGGGCTCTGCGACCGGCTGTGGCGGCGGCACGATCACGCAGCCGACCACTCCGCCCAACGTCACGGTGGTGTACTACGTGTACAACACGACCCCGCAAGCGGGCGGGCAGGTCCAGGCCACCGCTAAGGCCAAGAAGGCCGCCAAGAAGCACAAGAAGCACAAGAACAGGAAGCGGTCAGCCAAGAAGGGCAAGGTCAAGGCAAAGACGCAGTTTGCCCCCTGCCTGGGGTGCTAGGGATGGGCGCAAGAAAGGGACGGGTAGGCCGTCTGTGGATTACGCACACGGAAGAAACCACGAAGGAGTGATGTCTATAGAGCAGCGATGAGCTGACGGGACAGGGCAGGCAGGAGGCTGTAGCCCCGTTCCAGGTCATCACACAAGGGAGGCGCCGGTTACCCAGACGGAGCGCCTCGGAGATTCGGGGCCCGCCCAAGCGGCGGGCCCCGGTCTGTCTCCAGTGGCCGTTCTCCGCTCCCTTTAACATCCGCGCCGATGTTCGGCAAGGTCCTGGTCGCGAACCGCGGCGAGATCGCGGTGCGCGTGATGCGCGCCCTCAGGGAGCTCGGAATCGCCTCCGTGGCGGTCTACTCGGAGGTCGACCGCGAGGCGCCCCACGTGCGCGAGGCGGACGAGTCCTATCTGCTCGGGCCGGGCCCCGCGCCCGAGAGTTACTTAAACGTCGAAAGACTTCTCGAGGTCGCCGCGCAGGCGGGGGCGGAGGCGATTCATCCGGGCTACGGATTCCTCGCCGAGAACGCCGCCTTCGCGAAAACCTGCGAGAAGGCGGGAATCGTGTTCATCGGGCCGCCCGCGAAGGCGATCGAGGCGATGGGATCGAAGACCCGGGCCCGCGAGCTGATGAAGGCGGCCGGCGTCCCGATCGTGCCGGGCACGACCGAGCCGGTCTCGTCCCTGAAGGAGGCGAAGCCGATTGCCAAGGAGATCGGCTATCCGGTGGCGGTCAAGGCCGCCGGCGGCGGAGGGGGGAAGGGGTTTCGGGTGGCCCGCTCCGAGGACGAGCTCGAGAAGGCGCTCGAGGGCGCCTCACGGGAAGGCGAGAAGTTCTTCTCGGACCCGACCGTGTACCTGGAGCGGTACCTCGAGGACCCGCGCCATGTGGAGGTGCAGGTGCTGGCCGACGCGCACGGCAACGTGGTTCACCTCGGCGAACGGGACTGCTCGGTCCAGCGGCGGCACCAGAAGCTGGTCGAAGAGACCCCGGCTCCGGGGGTCGACCCCGAGTTTCGCGAGCGAATCGGGAAGATCGCGACCGACGCGGCGCAGGCGATCGGCTACCGCTCGGCGGGCACGATCGAGGGTCTCCTGGCCCGCGACGGGGACTCCGAGCCGGAGTACTTCTTCCTCGAGATGAACACCCGCATCCAGGTCGAGCACACCGTCACCGAGATGGCCACCGGCATCGACCTCGTGCGCGAGCAGATCCGGATCGCGGCCGGCGAGCCGCTGTCCGTCGCGCAGGAGGACGTGAAGCTGCGCGGCTGGTCGATCGAGTGCCGGATCAACGCCGAGGCCGCCCACAAGAAGTTCGCGCCCGCGCCCGGCACCATCACCTCCTACCGGGAGCCCGGGGGCCCGGGGGTGCGAGTCGACTCGGGCGTCGAGGCCGGAGGCGAGATCACCCCCCTCTACGACCCCATGGTCGCGAAGCTCGTCGTGTGGGACCGCGACCGCGAGGCCGCCACGGCGCGGATGCTGCGCGCGCTCGAGGAGTTCGAGATCGGCGGTGTGACCACGCTGATCCCGTTCCACAAAGCGCTCCTGCGATCGGAGCAGTGGCACCGGGGGGAGACCTGCCGGGACCTGGTCGAGGACGCGAAATGGCTGAAGGCGCTCGCGCCCCCCGAGCCACCCGCCCCCGCTACTGTCGAGGAGGAGGCGGAGAAGCTCGAGCGCGACTACACCGTCGAGGTCAACGACCGCCGCTTCGCCGTGAAGGTGATCGGGCCGCCGCCGATCGCCGGCGCGGGCGCCCCCGGCTCGAACTCGAGCGGGCCGCGCCCCGCGCCGCGCCGGGAGCGATCGGGCGCGGGCGCCGACGGTGCCAGCGGCAACCTCACCTCCCCGCTCCAGGGCACCGTGCTGAAGGTGGCCGTCGCGAAGGGCCAGGAGGTCGAGGCGGGCGCCGTGATCTGCGTGATCGAGGCGATGAAGATGGAGAACGAGATCACGGCCCCGGTGGCCGGCAAGGTCGAGGAACTGAGCGTGAGCGAGGGCGCCGCGATCGCGGCCGGCGACCCGATAGCGCTGATTAAATAACTAGGCGCCTAGCAACTTGACCGCCGAGCGCAGGTCCTTGGTTATCTCGGTCGGCCTGCCGCGCTGGCCCGCCGGGAAGCCCTGCTTGTGCCGGTCCACCCAGATCACGGGCGTCTTCAGCTTGATGCAGGGGAGCACGTCCGTCTCGAGGCCGGTGGCGATGTGCACCCACCGCGTCTTCGAGCCGATGCGGCGCTTGCACTCCTTGAAGTGGGCGGGGTCCGGCTTGTAGCTTCGCACCTGCTGGGCGGTCACGACCAGATCGAAGTCGACGCGGAAATGCCGGCGAGTGGCGCCCAGGAGCTTGTCGTCGATGTTCGAGATGAGGCCGATCTGGAACTTCTTCTTGAGCCGCTCGAGCAGCGCATTCGTGTCCCGGAAGGGCGGCCAGGACGGAATGCTGTTGGGCAGGAAGCTCGATCGGACCGGCTCCAGCTCCCAGCCGAGTTGCTCGGCGACGCGCACGGCCGTGCGCCGCTGCACCTCGGCATAGAGCTCGTACGAGCCCGACATGATCTCCTGCTGAGTCTCCATGAACAGAGGGATCAGCTGGTCCCTGTCGATCGTGAAGCCGTCTTTCTCGGCCTCGCGTTGAAAGGCCTCGTAGATCCCGGTCTCCCAATCGATCAGGGTGCCGTAGACCTCGAGGCTCACGAATGTGACGTTCTTCGGTAGAGCCACGCGCCTCCACTTCGCTTTGCTGATAGCCTGCCGCGCCGGTCGGACATCCTAGCCCGGCCGGGCATCGTGGATCTTCTCGAATACCAGGGAAAACAGGTTTTCTCCAAATACGGAGTACCTGTGCCCGAGGGAAAACGAGCCGTCACTCCTCAGGACGCGCGTCAGGCGGCCGAGGAACTCGGCTTCCCGGTGGTGGTCAAGGCGCAGGTCCAGATCGGCGGCCGCGGCAAGGCGGGCGGCATCAAGATCGCCAAGGACGCGGACGAGGCGGAGGCGCACGCCGAGGCGATCCTCGGCATGGACATCCGCGGGCTCACCGTGCACGAGCTGTGGGTGGAACGCGCGTCCGACATCGCCTCGGAGTACTACGCCGCGGTCGTCTTCGACCGGGGAGCCAAGCAGCCGCTGGTGATGCTGTCGTCCCAGGGCGGCATGGACATCGAGCAGATCAGCGAGGAGCATCCGGACGCGATCGCGAGACTCCACGTCGACCCACTGGTTGGATTCCTTCCCTTCCAAGGGCGGCGGCTCGCATATGAGAGCGGCATCGACCCGGACGTCATCAGGCCGGTGGGACAGATGCTCGCCAAGCTCTACAACGCGTTCGTGAAGCTGGATGCGATGCTGATCGAGGTCAATCCGCTGATCGTCACCTCGGACCGCGAGGTGGTGGCGCTGGATGCGAAGGTCTCGGTCGACGACAACGCGCTCGGGCGGCAGCCCGAGGTGGCCGAGATGCGGAACCTCTCGGCCGAGGACCCCCAGGAGCAGATGGCCAAGGAGCGGGGCATCACGTACGTGAAGCTCGGCGGCGACATCGGCATCCTCGGAAATGGCGCGGGCCTCGTGATGTCGACCCTCGACGTGGTGGCCCAGGCCGGCGGCCGGCCCGCGAACTTCCTCGACGTGGGCGGTGGCGCGAAGGCCGAGGAGATCGTCCAGGCCCTCGAGGTTCTGCTTTCCGATGACCAGGTGAGGGCCGTGCTCTTCAACATCTTCGGCGGGATCACGCGCGGCGACGAGGTCGCCAGAGGAATCCTCCAGGCGCTCGAGGAGATCGAGGTGAACGTGCCGATCGTGGTCCGCCTGGACGGGACCAACGACGTCGAGGGCCGCAAGATCCTGGCCGAGGCCGACGCGCCCCAGCTGCACCCCGCCAAGACCATGCTGGAGGCGGCCGACATGGTGGTCGAGCTGGCGAAGTCGGGGGCTCCCGCGTAGTGGCCATCCTCGTCGACCAGGGCACCAAGCTGGTCGTGCAGGGCCTGACCGGCCGCGAGGGCCGCTTCCACGGGCTCCGCGACCGCGAGTACGGGACCGACCTCGTCGCCGGCGTGACCCCGGGGAAAGGCGGCCAGGACGTCGAGGGCGTGCCCGTCTTCGACACCATGCACGAGGCCGCCGCCGAGACGGGGGCCAACACCGGCATGGTGTTCGTGCCGCCCCCGTTCGCCGCCGACGCCATCTTCGAGGCCGCCGACGCGGGCATCGAGACGATCATCTGCATCACCGAAGGCATCCCCGCACACGACATGCTGCGCGTGTACAACCACCTGCTGACCACGGACTCAAGGCTGATCGGGCCCAACTGCCCGGGCGTGCTCTCGCCGGGCAAGGCGAACGTCGGGATCATCCCGGCGCACTTCTTCTCCGAGGGCGGCATCGGCCTCGTGTCCCGGTCCGGCACGCTCACCTACCAGATCGGGAACGAGCTGGCCCAGCTCGGCTTCGGCAACTCGACGATCGTCGGCATCGGCGGCGATCCCGTGATCGGAAGCTCCTTCATCGACGTGATCGACCTGTTCGAGAACGACGAGCAGACGGAGCTGATCGTGATGTGCGGCGAGATCGGTGGCGACGAGGAAGAGAAGACCGCCGACTACATCGCGGAGCACGTCTCGAAGCCGGTGATCGCCTACATCGCCGGATTCACCGCGCCGCCCGGCAAGCGCATGGGACACGCCGGGGCGATCATCTCCGGGTCCTCGGGCACGGCGCAGGCAAAGGCCGAGGCGCTCGAGGCGAGGGGCGTGCGGGTCGGGAAGAACCCCACCGAGGTCGCGCAGATCGCCGCCGATACCGCGGGAACGCGCGCCTAGCGCGCGCGTAGGCCACCCACCGCTCTCCTTTATCCTGCTGCTGCATGGCGAGCCCCGAGCCGATCAGCTTCGCGCGCGGCGCGCCCAGCGCCGACATCATGCCCGCGACGACGCTCCGCGAGGCGGCTCAGCGCATCCTGGGCGAGGACGCCAAGGGTGCCCTTGGCTACGGCGTGGGGTCGGGCTACGCCCCGCTTCGCCAGTGGATCGCCGACCGCCACCAGGTCGAACCCGAGCGCGTGCTGGTCACGAACGGCTCGCTGCAGGCCGGGGTGATGCTGTTCGACGAGCTGGTCGAGCCAGGCCAGCCCGTGGTCGTCGAGGCGCCATCTTACGACCGCACGCTGCTGGCGCTGGACGAGCGCGGTGCGGACCTGCTCGCGCTCCCGCTGCAGAGTGACGGGCTCGACATCGGTGCGCTCGAGGAGAGCCTCGCGGGGGGCGCGCGCCCGGGCTTCATCCATACGATCCCCAACTTCCACAACCCGGCCGGCTGCACGCTGTCGCTCGCCAAGCGCCGCCGCCTGCTCGAGCTGGCCGCCGAGCACGACTTCCTGATCTTCGAGGACGACCCGTATGCAGAGCTTCGCTTCGACGGCGAGATCCTGCCGCGGATGCTCGAGCTCGACACCGGGGACCGCATCGTCTACGCGAGCTCCTTCTCCAAGACGATCGCGCCCGGGGTGAGGGTCGGTTACCTGATCGGCCCGCCGGACCTGATCGCGACGATCACGCGGGCCGCCGTCAACACCTACATCTCCCCCAACATGCTCTCGGAGGCGATCGTCTACGAGTTCTGCCGCTCGGGCGCGATCGAGGAGTCGATCGCGACCGTCAAGCAGGCGCTGCGGGCACGCCGTGACGCGCTCGCCGAGGGCCTGCGCGGCTACATCGGCGAGGACGCCCGCTTCGTGCTGCCCGAGGGCGGCTACTTCCTCTGGGTCGAGCTCCCCGAGGAGGTGGACACGTCCGAGCTGCACACGCTCGCCGCCGAGCGCGGCGTCACCTTCGTGCCGGGACGCGACTTCATGATCGAGGGTGGCTCGAACGCGCTCCGGCTGGCCTATTCGGCCGTCACGCCCGAGCAGGCGGACGAGGGTGCACGCCGCCTTGCCGAGTCGCTCGCGGCCCTGCGCGAGGGCGCACCCGCCGCATAGAATCGGCTCCCGCGGCGCCAGTGGGGCGCCGGAAGATCCTCGGGGGGGGATTCCATTGAAAAAGCGGGCGGCTTCGCCGCCGTATCTCACCCGGAGAGCCGGCCTGACGGCCGTCTCCAGAAAAAAGCGGGCGGCTTCGCCGCCGTATCCAAGAAGTATTTTCCGACGCGCCTTGCCGGCGCTGGTCGGCCTGCTGGCGGGCGCGGCGCTGGTGGGTCTCGCGATCCCCGCGCTCGGCGACGACGATCCGCCGCACCCGGTTGCCACCGCCGCCGGCGCGGGCCACCTGCGTATGAAGGGATTCGTGTCCAAGTCCTCGGGCCTGAGGGTCAAATACGTGGCGGGCACGGGCACCGCTCCACCAAGCGCGGAGGACGGCTTTGTGATCCGGTGTCCCAAGAAGACCCCGCACGCGATCTCGGCCTTCTTCGGACCCTCGACGCAGGAGGGCCTCGGCCAGGTCGTGATGTCCGATTCCCTGCCGGACCCGAAGAACGGCCGCACCTGGGACGTCGGCGTCAAGAACCTGAGCGCGACGCCGCAGCCCTACGTGGCCGGCGCCGTGTGCGTGAAGTAGTCACAGACTGGTAACGGGTCCATAACACCCGCTTCACAGGCCGAAAAGAAGTGTTTATTACGCTAGGAAGCGTCAAAAAGAGAGAAGAGGGCGTCAAGGTGGCGCACAGAGCGGCCGATACCGCTAAACAGAGTTCGAGATGAGCAGCAAGGCTTCGATCAAGGCGACCAATCGAGGTCGCTCCCGCAGGATCGTGGTCGAGCCGGTGAGGCTCTCCCCACGCAAGCGGAAGTCCGCACCCCCGCAGCCCACCCAGTCGCCGGCACCGCCGAGGCGCACGACTTGAGCGAGCAGCTCGACGCTCCCCTCTTTGCGCCCGGGGACGGCGTCGAGGCGCCCGATCTGATCGATCCGGTGGTTGCATTCAGGAATTGGAGGATCGTGGACGGGCGCCTCCGCTCTGTATACGAGCCCGTCTTCTGGCTCGACCCCATGCAGCGGGCGGACTGCCGCGCCGAGCACCGGCACCATCCTCCACACGAGGCGCCGGCGTCCGGATGCACCTGCGGGTTCTATGCCTCGCACGAGCCCGACTACGAGTTCCCCACCATCGACTACCGCGGTGTGTCGGGGATCGTCACGGCGTGGGGCAACATCGAGGTGCACGCGGACGGGATCCGCGCCGAATGGGTCCAGGTCGAGGCACTCTCGATCTACGAGCGCTGGACCAGGCGGCAGACCGACGCCGTGCGCGCGGTCGCCGAAGACCTCGGCTCGGACGTCATCGATCTCTACGACCTCGAGGCCGCAGCGGCACGGTACGGTGTGCGGCTTGAGCGAGGTTTCGCCGAGATCGACCACGCGGCAAGCAGCTAGCCTTTCGCTCGCTCTCCTGTGCGCACTGACGGCCGCGCTGATGGCCGCGTGCGGCGCCGACGCCCGCTCCGCGGAGTCCGTGCTGCGCTCGTCCATCGAAAACGTGACCCAGGCGACCGCCTACCGCTACGGCGCCCGCGACAACGAGGGGGCGAGCCTCGACACGCTCAAGGTGATCGAGAACCCGAAGGGCGGCTACCTGGGCGTGTACCACGTGCTGCGCCAGGGCGTCTTCACGGTGAAGCTCGCCCGGTCCACCAATCTGCTCACGTGGGTGCACGTCGCCGACCTCGACGTGCACGCCTCGCAGCCGACGCTGGCGGCTACGCCCGGGGGCGGCTTCGTACTTGCGGACGAGCGGGACAGCGGCTGCACCGGTACCGGCCCGGGCGGGAATTGCCTCGGGTTCCGTCATTACGCGTCGGTGACGGCGTTGCTGGCGGGCGCCTCGGACCGGAACTTCCAGGCGCCCCGAAGCCTCTCCAAGTGCGCTGAGGGCACCCCGAACATCTACTCGGTGCGCGACCGGGGCGGCATCGGCCGCTCGACCATCAAGGTCGGGTTCCATTTCTTCCGCGACTGCCAGGTTGACCGCCAGGCAGGCGGCGTGCTGCGCAACTTCTCGTCCTGGTCGGCCCATGTGGACGGTCGCGCGAACCGGCTGCTCGAGGCCTTCCATCCAGCCGGGAACATCGGCGACCGCGACTTCGCGAGCCTTCCCGGCGGGCGCTTCAGCATCCACGAGGTCCAGTTCCGGCTCCACGACTTCGGGTCCTGGCGGGTCTTCCTCTACGACCGCAACGCGGGCCGCGCCGAGCAGCTGAACATCAAGACCCACCACGGCTCGACCGCGTTCGCGAATCCGAGCTTCACGGTGCTGCGCTCGCCGCGCGGCCGTCCGGCGCTGCTCGTCACGCTGTTCCTGCCCGCACAGGGCGCCACCATCACCGAGGGAGGCGAGCTCGTCTACTACCGGGAGTTGCGCGGGCGCGCCGCGCGCCTGCTGGCGCCCAAGCGGCTGCGCTGAGCCGGGCCCGCTACTTCTGGCCTACTTCCAGCCCTTACTTTCTTCGGACCTTCACCGAGCCACCCGCGCCGCCGCGCAGCTGGCCCTTGTCGACCGTCACCGAGATCGTGTAGCTGCCCGGCAGCTCGAGCGCCGCGAGATTGAAGTAGGCGTCTCCGAGCTGGTTGGTCTCCTGCTCCTTGAGCCGGATGGAATTGACCCGCGATCCAGCAGAGGAGCGGATCACCAGCGAAACGTTGGCGCGCGCGACCAGTGTGCTGCGGCTGGTGCCGGTTTGCACGTGCACCTTGACCGGCAGCTGCGAGCCGACCGGGACCTGCTTGGCCACCTTCAGAGAAACGTTGAGCGGCCCGGACGGCGCGGCCCTCCCCTGGCCGCTGGACCCGCTGTGCGTGCTGTTCTTGGACGGCGTCGAGCTGGTCACGCTCCCGGATTGAGTCAAGCCGGTGCCGGATGCGACGTTCCCCGCATCGTCGATCGCCACCATCCAGTACCGGGACTGGATCCGATAAGGCAGCGGGAAGGTCGCCGACAGGGAGCCGTTCGCGTCCGTGGGGAAGGTTCCCCGCGGCACGCGGTGGTAGTAGAGCTTCACCCGCGAGTTGAAGCGGAAGCCCTGGCCGCGCACGACGACCCTGTCCCCCGCGCGCTGGTAAGAGATCTTGGGATGGGCGAGCAGCTCGGTCACACGGTAGATCCACGCCCGCCCCTCGTGGTTGCGCCTCACGGTGTGCACGAGCTGGCCCCCGTAAGACTCGATGAAGTTCCTGAACTGCTGCTGCTGGTCCGACTCCACGATCGGCGCCTCCGGTGGGTCGTCGCCCTCGTCCGTGTAGTAGACGAGGTAGGAGACATTGCGGCTCTCGATCAGGCGGGGGGGCCAGTAGTTCACCCAGTCCCGGGAGGGGCCGCCACCCGGGTCGTCCCGCGGGCTCCGCACCTTCGGCCCGGGGAATACGGTCGCCAGCCGGAAGCGGCCGAAGGGGTAGGCGTCACGCTTCGCGTAGAACGAGAGCGCGTACTGGGCCGAGCCCTTCGACAGCGTCATCACGCCCGCGTTCTTGGGCGTGTTCTGATCAAGCCATCTGGCGGCCTCCCGCAGGCCGAAGAAAGTGTCCCGCTGGGTGGCGCGCACGGTCGGCACGATCGAGACTCCGGCGACCACCACCGCGGCTGCGATCGGCGCCAAAACGGCTGTTCGCCGGTTGCCGTATACGAGCTGCTCCGGCACCGAAGGCCGGGGGCCAACGTGCGCGGCGAGCCAGCAGAGGCCGCGGGCGCCGAGAATCGACAGCGCCGGGATCATCGGGAGCAGGTAGTTGAAGGCCTTCAGCGGATAGGCCTGGAAGAACACCCCCAACACGACGGTCGCCGCGAGCAGCAGCCGGTCCCCCGTCCGCCTGGACAACGCCGCGACCACGAGGCCGAGCGCCCAGACCACCAGCAGCGGATATCCGTTGAAGTGGCCGAGCTTGTCGAGGTAGTAGTGCCACTGCACGTGCGTGACGCGCGCGCTGCTGTCGTGCAGGAACTGGAAGAACTGCGAGGAGTTGACCACCGCCTGGATGAAGACGGGGATCAGGAACAGGATGAACACGAGCGTGCCGAGCGCCAGATCGCGGCGGTTCAAACGGGACAGCTCGCGTGAGACGAGCAGGTACAGGAAGGCGATCCCGAGCACCAGCACCCCGGTCACCTTCGCCTGCACAGTGAGCGAGGCCGTGGCCGCGAAGCACAGGAACCATGCCCGCGACCCGGTCTTGAGCCATTTGGCGAACCCGAGCAGCGCCAGCGTGAAGAAGAACGTCAGGGTCGAGTCGAGCAGCGCGATCCGCCCCAGCATCACGGCGTAGCCGCTGAGGGCGACTGCCAGCGCGGCCACGTATGCGACCCGCCGCCCGTAGAGCGTGCGTGCCAGCTCGAACGTGACCAACACGATGCCGATGCTGAACGCGACCGACACGAGCCGGGCGGCGACGTCGGTCACCCCGAAGAAGAAATAGACGACCGCGACCAGCTCCTGGTAGAGCAGGAAGTTCGAGTTCCCGCGGGATGTGAGGACGAAGTACCGCTTGAGCTCGTCGTCGCCCGACAGGATGCCGGCCTGACCCGCGTACACGGCCTCGTCGCCGCGGAAGCCGGCCGCCATCAGGTGCCACACGCGGGGCAGCGCGGCGATCAGCAGGATGCCGACCAGGATCCAGACCCAACGCTCGCGGGCCACCCCGTGGCCGCCATCGTCGGCCGGCCCGACGCGGCGCCGCACCACCTTCGTGCTGAGCTGAGCAGCGGCCTCGGCGGGCGAGGTCGCGCTCGCGAACGCGGCCACGCGCCAAGCGGCGTAGCGAGTTCTCCGGATCATCTACAAAACCCCGCCCGGCACGGGGTCGTCAGCGAACGACGCGGGCTCACGCCCGGGTGGTGACGCCCCCGAGCGCCGGAAGCCGACGCCACCAGTCCATCGTGCTGCTGCCGAGCACGCTCGCCGACACGGTCGCCAGCGCACTCTCGACCACGGCGCGTTCCGTGTGCCGCAGGTTTCCGCCGTTGATGCCCTGCAGGAACTCCTCGATGTAGGAGTAGGGCGGGAACCCGAAGGCGTCCTCGCAGTTCTCCATCAGGACCTGCACGGCCTCGTGCGGCTCCAGGCGCTGTTCCCGGTCGTGGTCGCGCTCGATCACGACCAGCGTCATGAGCTGGGCCTCGGGCGCGAGCTGCGCCGAGGGCACGAGCCGGTCGATCTGGTACTTGGGTGGCGGGATCACACACTGGACGAGCGCGTTGATGGTCGCCGCCGGGATCTTCATGCCGGCGATTCGGAGCGCGAACCTCCGGCCGGTGCGCGAGTGGATCCGGCTCTGCACGACGAGCCCCCAGCGCTGGCGCCGGGACAGCAGCGGCGAGTTCACCGCGTGCAGCGTGTGCCGGCTGATCGTCAGCGGCTTCGGGTATCCGAGCACCCTTCCATCCGCGCACAGGATGGTGAGATCGTCCGACAGGAACGAGTACGGCTGGCGATCGAGGAGCTTCAGGCATGTGGTGGTCTTGCCGGTGTCGGTGCGCGCCGTCACCATCATCGCCTCTCCGTCGTTCGCGAAGCAGGCTCCGTGCACGAGCGCGTACCCCTTGCTCGCGAGCAGCCACCGCATGATCGGCTCCACGACGTTCGTGTAGAGCACGTGCGGCGAGCGCTCCAGCAGCGGCGAGGCGAGCACCTCGATGAGATCGGCGTGCTGCTCGATCGCGATGCCGAAGCCGAGCCCGCGCCCTTCGACGTAGCTGAGCGTGCGCCTGTCGCCGTTGAGCGGCGCGTGGCCGTTCCCGTTGGCGTTCGCGTTCCCGTTGAGCAGGGGCGCGTGTCCGTTCAGCTCGATCGCAGGCAGGTGACCGTTGCCGTTCCCGTTCCCGTTCAGCACCGGCCCGTGGCCGTTCAGCCCTACCGGGACGGTCGGCCGCACCCGGCCGGCCGCCACGTCCCTCGCGGAACCGATCCGGACCCGGATCGAAGGCGAGGTGATCACCTCGTCGATCGAGAACCGCTCGAGCTCCGGCAGCCTGGCGTCCGAGGTCACGGAGACGATCCCGTGGATGTCGTAGGAGTGCGCCGTCTTCATTTTCGCGGCGCCCTTGCCCCAGATCACCGTGTCCGCGATCGCGAAACGCAGCAGCGTCAGGGCGACCAGCGACAGCAGGTTCGAGACCAGGTAGTGCACCCCAAGGGCCGACGTGAGCACGAACAGGATCGGGATCCGCAGTGGCAGCGCCACGTTGTTCATGAAGAAGAACATCCCCATCCGCTGGGCAAGGCTCCGCCCGTGGTCGCGGTCGGCGAACACCCATGCCTCCGTGAGCGTGAAGTTCCAGAGGGTGGAACCCTGGGTGGCCAGGATGGCGGCCGCGACGTAGCCGATCCCGAGCGGGCCCGCGAGCACGGCCAGGAGCAGCGTATTGACGAGCAGACCCGTCAGGCCGACGATCCCGAACCGCCCGAAGCGGGCGGCCAGCTTGCCGACGCCGAGGTGGCCGAGCTGCTCGAGGTACCGGATCGCCTCCCGCGCCGACGCCTTGGTGTGACCGGCCTGCCGCCGGCCGAACTTGAACGGGACCTCGCTCACGCGCAGATCCGGCGTCCGCACGAGGATCTCGAGCAGGATCTTGAAACCGCGCGGCTGCAGCCGGTCCAGGTCGAGCGCGTCCCGCCTCACCAGGAAGAACCCGCTCATCGGGTCGGTCACGTGCCGCAGGCCGGGAAACAGGGTGAGCGCCGTGCGGGAGGACACGCGCGACATCGCCTTCCGCGCACGGCGAAACGGCCCCACGCTTCCGCCCGGGCAGAACCGGCTGGCGACCACGACCTGCGCGGCCGTCGCCTCAGCCTGGGCGAGCAGGTCCTCGACCGTCTCCGGTGGATGCTGCAGATCTGCGTCCATGACGCAGACCCATTCCCCGCGGGCGGCCTGAATGCCCTCGACCACCGCACCGCCGAGCCCGCCCCAGCGCTTTTCGGGGGGTCTGTGCAAGAGCCGCACCGGCCGGTCGGACCGGATCCGGCGGATCGCCGCCGGGGTGTCATCGTCACTGTCGTCGACGAAGATCACCTCGAGAGGCACGCCGGGCAGCACCCGGTCGAGCCTCGCGGCGACCGCTTCGACGTTGCCCGACTCCTCTCTGGTCGGGAGTACCACCGAGACATACGGCGCCTCGAACTCGACGTGGCCGTTTCCGTTCTGCGCTGCCTCCGGCGCCTCTACGCCGTAGCCGACCGCCTCCAGTCCGTGGAAGCGGCCTGAATCAAGCGAACCCATAACACCGTCCTCCTGACGGCAGCGCCAAAGGGACGAGTCGATGTGCCGACTCACCCCCCGGTCGTGCCGCGAATCCAAAATTGCACCATCCGTGAAGCCCGTCCTTAGACGTCGGAGAATGTAATGCCAATCGGACGAAAGCGCAAGCACAGGTTTTTAACAACTTGGAGAATGGCCCTTGGAAGGGCCGGGAAAGATCGGGTCCGAACCGTTGCTTCAGACACCCTGCTCAAGTAAATTCCCACGGGGCGGGCACGACGCTCGTCGATTCGCAGCGGGAGAAGGTCCGTACCGGATGCACGACTTGGCACGACCAGCGCTGGTTCGGACGGCGGTGGGCATATTGACGATGCTGGCCACGGCGCTCGCGGCGCTTGCGCCCTCGGCCGCGTCCGCCGCCGATCCTGTGATCGCGGCCGCCGGTGACATCTCGTGCT
>Ga0075424_100000585_pt1 | contig 28943 bp, 30 predicted proteins | sample SoiMethybrSBSTD3_FD_75301 | JGI IMG/M metagenome (GOLD analysis project Ga0075424, IMG submission 75301) | Bulk soil microbial communities from a Populus tree surrounding site in Tennessee, USA - Soil MetaG P. TD hybrid SBSTD3 | ecosystem: Environmental > Terrestrial > Soil > Tree plantation... | reverse complement strand
CGCGAAGTGGATCCGCGATCACGTCGGCAAGCCGTTGAAGGAAGCCGCGCTGCCCGAGATCGCCGGCGCCGAGGCGCGCGACGAGCCCGACGAGGCGGCCCGTCCCGCGGCGCCGCGCTCAGCCCGCCGCCGCCGCTAGCCCGCGCCCGCCTCAGAAGCTGCCGAACTTCTGGTAGGCCGCCAGCGGCGTCATGCCGCGCCGGACCGCGGAGCGCACCCGGTTCTCCGTTCCCACGAGTTTCTCGCAGCGGCGCAGCACCTCGTGCGCCGCGCGGCGCGGGACGATCACGACCCCGTCGAGGTCGGCGACCACGACGTCGCCGAGGCTCACCCGCACGTTGCCGATCGTCACCGGCTGGCCCCAGTCGGCGACGCGCCAGCGCGGCACCGAATCTTGCGGCGTCCGATAGCGCACGAACGTCGGAAACCCCATGCGCATGATCGTCGCCGCATCCCGCGTGGCGCCGTCGATCACGGCGCCGCGCACCTTGCGGGCGCGGAACCACGCGGCGCTCAGCTCGCCGAAATGCGCGGCGACGTTGTCGTGCGCGGCCAGCACCAGCACCGACTCCGCCGGCACCGCGCCCAGCATGCCGAGGAAGCGCCGCAAGGTCTGGTCGCGCTCGCGCGGCGAGCCGGTGTGGGCCCGTCCGCGGGCGGTGAACGCGTAGCCGGCCGTGCGCATTCCCGCGGAGAGCGGCTGGATCGCCGCGGGTAGAGTCTGGCGGCGCAGCCCCATCTCGTCCATGACGTCGGTGATCGCGGCGGTGTAGATGCGCGCGAAGCGGCGCGGCAGATTGTCGCTCGGGCTCATCGCGGATCTCCTTGGTTGAGGGGGACGCTCCGGCCTGACCGGGCCAGCGCCCCGCGGCGGCCTGCCGCGCACACGGGTCGGCGGATGATCAGAACCGTGAGCGCGTGAAGATGCCGGTCACGAGCGCGCGGGGCGGGACGAAGTCGCCCAGCACGCCGAGGAGGAGGTCGAGCAGGCGCGGGCGCCGTCCGAGAAATCGCGCGGCCAGGTTGGCGAGACGACGGTGGCCGATCACGAGCTGGAGCGCGTGCGTGACGCGCTCCTTGTCGCGCGCGGCTAGTCGCCGGGCGCGGTCGTAGCCGGCCAGCGCGCGCGCCGACACGTCGCCGCGCCCGAGCGCTTGCACCGCGGCGTCGACGGCCAGCTCGGCGCTCTGGAGCCCGTTGAAGATGCCCTCGCCCGAGAACGGGTCGAAGAATCCGGTAGCGTCGCCCACCATGAGCACGCCACCCGTGCGCGGCGGGTCGACCCGGTACGCGAGCGGGCCCATCGCGCGAACCGGCGCGACACGCCGGCCCCCGGCGATGCGCCGCGCGAGATGCGGCAGGTGCTTCACGCGCGCCTCGAAGAAAGTATCGAGGCGCCCGCTCCACGGTGCGGCGTGCGCCAGCGGCACGACGAGGCTCAGGTTCGCGCGGCCGGGCGCGACCGGATTGAGGATCGCGTAGTCCGGCGGATCGACGAAGATCTCGCCGACGCGTCCGAGCCCGCCGACGTCCTCGACGTAGGTCACCATCGCCATCCGCTGCAGCCGGTGCGCCCGGCGCAGCCCGAGCCGCTGGGCGACCACCGAGCCGCGGCCGTCAGCCGCGATCGTGAGCGTGGCGCGCATGACCTGCCGCCGCGCGTCGCCGTCGATCGCCTCGACGCCGAGCACGCGGTCGCCCGACACGACGAGATCGGTGACGCGGGTCTGCTCGCGGAAGTCGACCGGCAGTGAGCGCACGCGATCGACCAGGATCGCGTCGAGCGCCTCCCGCGTGATCGCCATCGCGTGCTCGCGGTACGGGCGCCACGCGCCGATCGCGCGATACGTGCCGACGAGCGTCGTGCCGTCGGGCGCGGTGATCCGCATGCCCTTCAGCATGGTCGCCGCGGCGTCGACGGCCTTGAGCGCGCCCAGCCGGTCCAGGAGCCGCGGCGCCTCGGGGCTCAGATACTCGCCGCAGATCTTCGGCCGCGGGAACCGCGCGCGGTCGAGCAGACGCACCGAGAGGCCGCGCTCGGCCATGAGAATGGCCGTCGCGGCGCCCGCGGGACCGGCGCCGACGATGATGACATCGCTGGTCACGACATGACCGCCAGCAGGCGTCCGAGCACCGGATACTCGCGGATCGTCAGCCGCCGGGCGCCGGCGCTGGCCGCGAGGACGCGCAGCTCGTCGCCCGAGTACGAGCGCCGCACCGAGAGCGGTCCGTCGTGGCGCGAGATCGGATGGCAGCCGAGCAAGCGCGTCACCAGCCAGACCAGGCCGACCGAGAGGCGCCGGCGCAGCAGATCGTTCACGACGACGGCGATGCGCGCCGCCGCCGCCATCTCGCGCAGACCGGCCGCCGCCTGCGCCGGCTCGAGATGATGGAGGGTGAGAGCGCTCGTGACGATGTCGGCCGCGCGCTCCCGGCACGGCAGCGCTGCGGCGTCGCCGCAGACCAGCAGGATCTCCGGGTACGCCGCGGCCGCCTCACGAGCAAGCCGCAGGACCGTCGCATCGCGCTCGACGACCACCACGCGCACCGTGCGGCCGCGGCGTCGCGCCCACTTCACGACACGCACCGCGAACGCCGCCGGCCCCCCGCCGACGTCGACAACGCGCAGCGGCCGATCGCGCGGGACGCCCGCGGCCAGACGGCGGATCGCGCGGAGCGAGAGCGCGTAGCCGCCGAACCAGCTGTTGAGGCGGTCGATGTCCCGCATCGTCGCGGCGAGCTCGGTCGCCGCGACCGCCCCGTCGAGCACTTCGCGCGCGTTCTCGGCTCGTTTCATGGGAGCGGGGGCCTCGAGGCCTGCTTGGACCGAGGGTGGCCTGAGAGAGGCGCCACCCGGCTCCGCACGCCCGATCTCTCCGAATGCGTCATTCGGCTCGGCTTCACGGCAGACGGCTCCGCCGAGTGACGCCGACACCCATCGGCCTGCCAACCGATTTGCCGGCCGACCGACCTGCCTGCTACCACCTGAGCAGCGCTCCCTCGGCGGCGAAGCCGGGGCCCAGGCCGATCATCAGGCCCCAATCGTCGGGAACCGGAGCCTCCTCTCGCAGGGTTTCTTCGAGAACGAAGAGAATCGTCGCCGACGACATGTTGCCGAACCGGCGCAAGACCGAGCGCGAATGACCGACCTGCTCCTCGCTCAGATCGAGCAAGGTCCGCGCGCGATCGATCACGCGCCGACCGGCCGAATGGAGCACCCAGTAGCGGATGTCCTCGCGCTTGAGTCCCTGCACCGACATCAGGGTCGCCGCCATCTCGCCCATCATGACCGCGCCGATGCGGCGTACGTCCTTGGAGAGGACCACCCGCGGCCGGCCGCCCGGATACTCGAAGCCCATCGCGTCGAGATGCTCGGAACGGAACAGCGTGCGCTGAGCGACGATCGACGGGCCCGGCCCTTCCGTCGTGATCGCCAGGGCGCCGGCCCCGTCGGCGAAGATCGCGTGCGCCACCGCGCTCTCGAGCCGTTCGTCGAGGAAGTAGGCGGCGGAGCAGATCTCGACCGCGAGCACGAGCGCGCGGCGTCCCGGATACGCGGTGAGGTAGTTCGAGGCTTGCTGGAGCGCGACCATCGCGGAGGCGCAGCCGGTGTCGCCGACGTGCACGCGCTGGATGTCGGGTCGGCAGCCGAGCCGTCCGATCAGCCGGGCGTCGAGGCTCGGCGTGAGACGGCCGGTACACGTCGTGGTCGCGATGAAGTCGAGGTCGTAGGGCTCCCATCCCGCGCTCGCGAGCGCGCGTCGCGCCGCCGACTCGCCCAGCTCGAGCGCCCCCTCGCGGAAACGGTCGGTGAGCTGGTCGACCGACTCGTTCGGACGGAACGTCGCCGGATCGATCCAGAGGTGACGACCGTCGATGTCGCTGCGGCGAAAAAATCCGCTCCGCTCCTCGTCGGCGTACCCCGCAAGGGCCAGAATCTGGGCCTGCGTGAAGCGGTGCGGCGGCGTCGCCGTGGCGACGGCCGCGATCTTCGGGAACGGCATTCCCTCCTCCTGTCGCGGCGCGTGGGAGTAAGATGTGGGCACTCCGAGCATACTGCGAGGTTCCAGCGCATGCCACTGTTCAGCTTCGAGGGCAAGAGCCCGCGGATTCATCCCACCGCATTCATCGCGCCGACCGCCGTGATCGTCGGCGACGTCACCATCGAGGAGCGCGCGTCGGTCTGGTACAACGCGGTGCTCCGCGGCGACTTCAATCCGATCGTCGTGCATCGTGGCGCCAACGTGCAGGACTGCGCGGTCGTGCACGTCACGCCACGCGGCGGGACCGAGATCGGCGCCGGCTCGACGGTCGGCCACAATTGCACGATCCACGCGGCCACGCTCGGCGAGGAGTGCTTGATCGGCAACGGCGCGACCGTGCTCGACGGCGCGCGCATCGGCGCCCGCGCGATGGTGGCGGCGGGCGCGCTCGTCACGCCGGAGACCGAAATTCCCGAGGGGACCCTGGCGCTCGGCGCACCCGCGAAAGTGCGCGGCCCCCTGGCCGGCACCCCGGCCGAGCGCTGGGTGCGCGCGAACCCCGAGGGCTACCAGGCGCTCGCGCAGCGCCACAAGGCGTCCGTCCAACCTTGCTGAGCGCATGGCGCCGAAGTGGCTCGCGTTTCTCGTCTTCCCGCGCCTGACGCTTCTGGATCTCGTCGGCGCCTACGATGCGCTGCGACGGATCGCCACGATGTCGATCGACTCGGGCGTCACGCACCGGATCGTCGGCACCGACGCGAAGATCGCCGACGAGACCGGACTCACCATCAAGCCCGACTCGGTCTACGAGGATCTCTCCGGCTTCGACTTCCTCTACGTGTCGGGCGGCCTCGGCACCGTCTCGCTCATGGACAACAAGCGCGCCATCGACTATCTGAAGACGTGGGGCGACGAGCGGCCGCTGGCGTCGGCGTGCTCCGGCGCGCTGCTGCTCGGGCGCGCCGGGTATCTCAAGGACAAACGCGCCGCCACTCACCACCTGACGGTGGACCTGCTCCGCCCGCTGTGCCGCGAGGTCGTGACGAACCGGCGGGTCGTCGACGAAGGACGCGTGGTGACCGCGGGCGGCGTCTCGTCGTCGCTCGACCTCGGACTCTATCTCGTCGAGAAATTCTGGGGCGCCGACGCGCGGGTCAAGATCGCCGCCCAGATGGAATACCGCAACTACTCGCCGGCCTGATCTTCGCGCGGTGGTCGCGCGCGGACCCACGGATCGAAGGAGAGCGCTCGTGACGATCGACACGGCCCAGTTGATGGCGCTGCAACGCGATTTCTTGCCCGGACTGCTCGGAATGCGCTACGTCGAGGCGACGGAGGATCGCCTGGTGGCCGAGCTCACGATCCGCGATGACCTGCGCACGGTCGGCGGCGCCCTGCATGGCGGCACCTTGATGGCGCTCGCCGACACGGTGGGAGCGACCGCGACCTTCCTCAACCTCCCGCCCGGGGCGTCCACCACGACGCTCGAGTCGAAGACCAACTTCTTCGCCGCCGGGCGCGACGGCGTCGTCCGTGCCGAGGCGACGCCGCTCCACCGCGGCCGCACCACGATGGTGTGGCAGACGCGCGTGACGGATGAATCTGGGCGCCTGCTGTCGTTGACGATCCAGACCCAGATGGTGCTGTCGCCCCGCTGACCTGCGCGGCGCTCGGTTTTGCGGGCCGCAGACCGTCGCGGGGCCGGGGCCCCCGTCCGGCTGAAGGCGCGCTCACGATGTGGTCGTTTGACAGCGCCCCGCGGCCCTGATAGCGTGCGCCGCGTCGGGCCCGTCCGGCGGCATTCGCGTCTGGGCGAGCTCTGTAGCCCGTCCCTGTTCGATTTCGTCCCTGTTCGGTTCAGTCCCGGCGAACGTCCAACGTCTCGGGAGGTGCCAGATGGCGACAGGGATCCGGCGTCACCGCATCGTCACTTTCTCCTGCGCGTTCACGGCCGTGGTCGGTTGTCTGGCCGTCTTCGCTGTCGCGCAACCGTCGGAGACCCCGCGCCGTGGCGGAGTCTTGCTGGCGGCCATCGGCGCTGACGCGCCAAGCCTCGACCCGCACCAGGAGCAAACGTTTGCCACGCTTCAGCCGGTGGCCCCGCTCTACAGCACGCTCCTGCAGATCGATCCGTACGGTTACCCGAACATCATCGGCGACGTGGCCAGCGAGTGGAAGATCTCCCCGGACGGCCTCCTCTACACATTCAAGATCCGCTCGGGCATCCGCTTCCACGACGGCTCGCCGCTGACCTCCGCCGACGTCAAGGCCAGCTACGACAAGATCCTGTTTCCGCCGGAGGGCGTGCGCAGCATCCGCAAGCACCACTATTCGGCGGTGGCGAGCGTCGAGGCGCCGGACCCGAGCACCGTGACGTTCAAGCTCAAGTTCCCGTCGGCCTCGCTGCTCGCGAACCTCGCCTCGCCCATGAACGTGATCTTCCCGAAGAAGTACCTCGACCGCGACCCGAACTACTTCAAGAGCCATGTCGTGGGCTCCGGACCTTTCCGGTTCAAAAGCTACACGCGCGGGTCGTCGTTCGAAGGCGAGCGCAACCCCGACTACTTCGTCAAGGATCGGCCGTACCTGAACGGCTACAAGTACTTCATCAGCACGGAGACGTCGGTGCGCGCCGCGGCGCTCCGCTCCGGCCGCGCGTACGTCGAGTTCCGCGACCTGCCTCAAGCCGAGGTCGAGGCGATCCGCAAGCAGCTGGGCGACCGTGTCGTGGTCCAGCAGACTCCCTTCGTCATCCACTTCGACATCACGATCAACAACACCGTGAAGCCGTTCAGCGACGTGCGCGTGAGGAAGGCCCTCAACCTGGCGATCGATCGGTACACGGCGGGCAAGGTCCTGTCCCCGCTCACTGGTCTGCGTGACGTCGGGGCGTTCACTCGGCCGGGTACTGAGTGGGCGATGGCGCCGGCCGAGCTCGAGACGTTCGCTGGCTTCGGGCGCGACGCCGAGAAGAACCGCGCCGAGGCCAAGCGGCTCTTGGCCGAGGCGGGCTACCCGAACGGCTTCAAGGTGGTGCTGAAGAATCGCAACATCAAGCTTCCGTATCAGGACTGGGCGGTCTTCGTGATCCAGGAATGGCGCAAGATCGGCATCGAGGCCGAGCATCGGCCGCTCGAGACGGCGGCCTGGTACGCCGACGCTCGAGACCAGGCGAACTTCGAGGTCGTCGTCTCTCCGATCGGCCACTTCGTCGACGATCCCGATGCCCTGCTCGCGCCGTTCATCACCGGGGCCTCGCAGAATTGGGGCCGCTTCTCCAATCCGGCCATCGACGACCTGTACGACCGTCAGGCGCGGACGCTCGATCCGGCCGAGCGCAAGCGGCTCGTCGTCGAGCTGCAGAAAATCGTGCTGGAGAACGCGTACCACATCCCGGGCCTCTGGTGGTCGAGAAACGTCGTGCACTGGGCCAAGATGAAGAACTGGGTGGCTCCGCCCAGTCACTTCACCAATCAAAAACTCCAGGACGTGTGGCTGTCGGAGGACTGACATGCGACCCCATCTGACGATCGTCGCCGTCGTCGCGCTCTGTGTCCTGATCGGCTCCTTGCTCTCGGCGGTACCGGCCGCGGCGCAGGCGTCGGAGACGCCACGGCGGGGCGGCGTCCTGCTCGCCGCCATCGCGGCCGACGCGCCGAGCCTCGACCCGCATCAGGAGCAGACCTTCGCCACGATGCAGATGGTGGCGCCGCTCTACAGCACCTTGATCCAGATCGATCCGCTCAGCTACCCGAAGATCATCGGCGACGCCGCCAGCGAGTGGAAGATCGCGCCCGACGGGCTCACGTACACGTTCAAGCTCCGGCAGGGCATTCGCTTCCACGACGGGTCGACCTTGACGGCGGCCGACGTCAAGGCCACCTACGACAAGATCGTGTTCCCGCCTCCGGGGGTCCGGAGCATCCGGAAGAACGCCTACAGCGCGATCGCCGGCGTCGAGGCGCCGGATGCGGGGACGGTCGTGTTCAAGCTCAAGTTCCCGTCGGCCTCGCTGCTCGGCAATCTCGCTTCGCCGTGGAACGTCATCTATCCGAAGAAGTACCTCGACCGGGATCCCAACTACTTCAAGTCGAACGTCGTCGGCTCGGGACCGTTCAAGTTCAAGAGCTACACGCGCGGCTCCACGTTCGAAGGCGAGCGGAACCCCGACTACTTCGTCAAGGACCGGCCGTACCTCGACGGCTACAAGTTCTTCATCAGCACCGAGACGTCGGTGCGCGCCGCGGCGCTCCGATCCGGCCGCGCCTGGATCGAGTTCCGCACGCTGCCCCTGGCGGAGGTGGAAGCGATCCGCAAACAGCTCGGGGACAAGGTCGTCGTGCAGGACACCGCCGCGACCGGCCAGTTCGGGATCGCGATGAACCAGACCGCGAAACCCTTCACGGACGCTCGCGTCCGCAAAGCGCTCACCCTGGGTATCGATCGCTACACGGCGAGCCGGGTGCTCTACCCGATCGCGAGCCTGAAAGACGTCGGCGGACTGATGCGTCCGGGCACGGAGTTCGCCACGCCGGAGCTCGAGCTCGTGAGGCTGCCGGGGTTCGGGAAGGACGCGGAGAGGAACCGGGCCGAGGCTCGCCGCCTCCTCGCCGAGGCCGGCTATCCCAACGGCTTCAAGGTCGTCCTCAAAAACCGCAACGTGCGGGTTCCGTACATCGACTTCGGTGTGTTCGTGGTGCAGGAGTGGCGCAAGATCGGCGTCGAGGCCGAGCACCGGCCGCTCGAGACGGCGGCCTGGTTCGCGGATGGACGGGACACCGCGAGCTTCGAGGTGATCATCAACGGCGTCTTCAACTACATGGACGACCCCGACCTGTTTCTCGAGCGGTACACCACCGGAGACACCAACAACTGGGGTCGGTTCTCCGATCCTCGGATCGACGATCTCTTCGCGCGCCAGACGCGGGCTCTCGATCCTGCCGAGCGCAAGCGGCTCGTGAACGAGATCGAGAAGATCGTCCTCGAGAATGCATACCACATCCCGGGGCTCTGGTGGGCGCGCAGCGTGGTGCACTGGGCGAAGGTGAAGAACTACGTTGCCCCGCCCAATCACTACTCGAACCAGAAGCTCCAGGATGTTTGGCTCGCCGAGGACTGACTCGTGGCCTGACCACCTGACAAGTAACCTGACAGCCAGCACTAGTTGACAGGTGTCGCGCCGCCTTGTACCGTCCGCCACTAATCGGTAGCAGAAAACAATCGAGCGTCCCGGACGCTCGGGAGGTCACTGATGGCGGCAGGTTCCCGGCGGTACCATGCCCGGCTTATCGTGCTCGCTCTCGCACTCGTCGTCGTCGCGTCAACCGTCACCGTCGTCAACGCCGCCGACACGCCCCGTCGTGGCGGTGTCCTTCTGGCGGTCATCGGCGCGGACCCGCCGAGCCTCGATCCGCACCAGGAAAGCACCTTCGCCACGATCCAGCTCGTGGCGCCGCTCTACAGCACCTTGCTGCAGACCGATCCCTACGACTATCCGAAGATCATCGGCGACGCCGCCAGCGACTGGAAGATCTCGCAGGACGGCCTCACCTACACGTTCAAGATCCGCCCGGGCATCAAGTTCCACGACGGCTCGCCGCTGACCGCTGTCGACGTCAAGGCCACCTACGACAAGCTGCTCTTCCCGCCGGCCGGGACGCGCAGCGTTAGGAAGAACAGCTACTCGGCAATCACCACCGTCGAGGCCCCGGATGCAAGCACCGTCGTGTTCAAGCTCAAGTTCCCGTCGGCCTCACTGCTCCTGAATCTGGCCTCGCCCTGGAACGTGATCTATCCGAAGAAGTACCTCGACAAAGATCCCAACTATTTCATGAAGAACGTAGTGGGCTCCGGCCCGTTCAAGTTCAAGAGCTACACGCCCGGCGCGAGCTTCGAGGGCGAGCGCAATCCGGACTATTTCGTCAAGGACCGGCCCTACCTCAACGGCTACAAGTTCTTCATCAGCACCGAGACGTCGGTGCGGGCCGCGGCGATCCGCTCCGGGCGCGCGTACATCGAGTTCCGTGATCTGCCCAATGCCGAGGTCGAGGCGATCAAGAAGCAGCTCGGCGACAAGGTGGCCATCCAGCACACGCCGATGACCGGACAGTGGGGGATCGCCATCAACAACACCGTGAAGCCATTCAACGACGAGCGCGTGCGCCGTGCGCTCACGCTCGGACTCGATCGGTACACCGGCGGCAAGGTGCTGTTCAATCTCACCGGGCTCAAAGACGTGGGCGCCCTCTTGCGTCCGAGCACCGAGTTCGCGCTGTCGGAGGCGGACCTCCACAAGCTGCCGGGGTTCAGCCCGGACATCGAAAAGAACCGCGCGGAGGCCAAGAAGCTGCTCGCCGAGGCCGGCTATCCCAATGGCTTCAAGGTCATCCTCAAAAACCGCAACGTGAAGCTGCCCTACCAGGACTTCGCGGTGTTCGCGGTGCAGGAATGGCGGAAGATCGGGATTCAGGCCGAGCAGCGGCCTGAGGAGACCGCGGCCTGGTTCGCCGACGGCCGGGACACCGGGAATTTCGAGCTGATCGTGGCGCCGACCGTCGAGGCCAGTGACGACCCCGACATCTTCCTGCGGCGCTACACCACCGGGGATCCCCAGAACTGGGGCCGCTTCAGCGACCCGAGCGTCGACGATCTGTTCTCGCGCCAGGCGCGCGCGCTCGATCCGGCCGAGCGGCGCAAGATCATCCTCCAGCTCCAGAAGACGGTGCTCGAGCACGCCTACTACATGCCGGGCCTCTGGTGGTCACGCAACGTCGTTCACTGGACCAAGGTGAAGAACTACGTGGCGCCGCCCAACCACTACGCGAACCAGAAGCTCCAGGACGTCTGGCTGTCCGAGGACTAGCCAGAGCGCGGCGGGGGGCGAGACATGGGCACCTACCTCGCGAAGCGGCTTCTGCTGATCGTTCCAACTCTGCTCGGCGCCGCGGCCCTGGTGTTCGTGATCATGCGGGTCATTCCCGGCGACGTGGCGCTCCTGATCTTCGGTGGTGAGGCGGGCGGCCAGATCGACGCCAAGCAGCTGGCCGACATGCGCCACCGGCTGGGCCTCGATCAGCCGCTGGTGGTCCAGTTCGGAACGTGGCTCTGGGGCGTCCTGCGATTCGATTTCGGCAACTCGCTCTGGACAGGTCGACCGGTCATCGAGGAGCTCTTGATCCGGCTGCCGCTCTCGCTCGAGCTGGCCATCGCCGCCACGTTCGTCTCGGTCCTGATCGCGATTCCTCTCGGTATGCTCGCCGCGATCCGGCAGGACACCTGGGTGGATTACCTGGTGCGGATCGTGAGCATCGGCGGGCTCGCGATCCCGTCGTTCTGGGTCGGGATCCTCTGCATCCTGATGCTCGTGATCTTCTTCGGCTGGGGGCCGCCGCTCGAATTCACACCGCCGTGGATCGACCCCTGGGCGAACTTCCAGATGATGATCTGGCCGGTGGTCACGGTGGGTTATCGCTACGCCGCCGTTACCACGAGGATGACGCGCTCGACCCTGCTCGAGGTGCTGCGCGAGGACTACATCCGCACGGCCTGGGCGAAGGGGTTACGCGAGCGCGCGGTCGTCGTCCGCCACGCGCTCAAGAACTCGATGCTGCCGGTGATCACGCTCGTCGGAACGGAGTTCGCGTTCCTGATCGGCGGGCTCGTCGTCACCGAGACGGTGTTCACCCTGAACGGCGTCGGGCGGTTCGTGGTCGACGCGGTCGCCCATCGCGACTATCCGGTGGTGCAAGCGCTGATCTTCCTCATCGCGTTCGGGTTCGTCGTCGTCAACCTGCTGGTCGACTTGACCTACGCCTGGTTCGACCCGCGCATCCGTTACCGCTGACGGCGATGGCGACCAACATCGAAGTCGCTCACGCGACCGCCTCCGCCACCCTGGCGCCGAAGCTCACGCTGGCCGGCGTGGCGGCGCGCTTCGTCCGCACCAAGCCGCTCGGCGCGGCCGGCGCGGTCATCATCCTGGGCATGCTGTTCCTGGCGGTGTTCGCGCAGGCTCTAGCGCCATACGACCCCTACGTCGGCGACTACGGAGCTCAGTTCCAGCGGCCGAGCGCTGAGCACTGGTTTGGGACCGACGAGTTCGGCCGCGACGTGCTGAGCCGGATCATGTACGGCGCGCGCATCGCCCTGTTCGTCGGCTTCACCGCCTCGCTCATCGGCTGCACGATCGGCGCGTTCCTGGGCGTGATCAGCGCCTACTGGGGCGGCCGCGTCGATCTCCTGCTCGAGCGGCTGATGGATATACTGTTAGCGTTTCCTCAGCTGATTCTGGCGCTCGCCATCGCGTCGATCCTGGGCCCCGCGGTCCAGAACGTGGTGATCGCGATTTCGATCCCGGTAATTCCGCGCGTCGCGCGCGTGGTGCGGGCCGCGGCGATGTCGGTGAAGGAGAATGTCTTCGTCGAGGCGGTTCAGGCGCTCGGCGCCACGCGGCGGCGCGTGATACTACAACACATCATTCCCAACGTCGCGGCGCCGTACATCATCATGCTGACGGCGCAGCTGGGCGCGGCGATCCTGGCCGAGGCGGCGCTGTCCTACCTGGGGCTCGGCGCGGCGGAGCCGACGCCGTCGTGGGGCCTGATGCTTTCGGGCTCCGCGCCCTCGTACGCCGAGAAGGCGCCGTGGATCGCGCTCTTCCCTGGCATCGCGATCAGCCTCGGCGTCTTCGGCTTCAACCTCTTCGGCGACTCGCTTCGGGACGCGCTCGACCCGAAGCTGAAGGGACGGGGCTAGGGCTCGCTCAGCGGCCCTCGAATCGCGGGGGCCGCTTCTCCTTGAACGCCGTCACGCCCTCTTTGTGGTCCGCCGTCTGCCGCACGATCGACATGTGCGACGAGACCAGGTCGAGGTGCGTGCGGAGATCGAGCTTGAGGCTCTGGTAGACGAGCCGCTTGATCATCCGGATCGGGATCTGCGGCCCGTCGGCGATCTGTCGCGCCAGTGCGTAGGTGGCGTCCTTCAGCTGCGCATCCGGCACCACCCGCTGCACGATGCCGAGCCGGTGCGCCTCCGGCGCCTCGATGAAGTCGGCGGTCCACAAAAGCTCGAGCGCCTTCGCGGCGCCCACGAGCCGGGGCAGGAAATACGTGTCCCCGTCGCCCGGCACCAAGCCCACGCGCACGTATCCGGTCGAGAAGCGCGCCGACTCGGCGGCCATGCGCATGTCGCACATGACGCACATGCCCATGCCGGCGCCGACCGCGAGACCGTTCACCATCGCGATGACCGGCTTGTCGACGGTCTCGAGCGTCTTCGGCACGCGGTGCACGCCTTCCCAGAGGCTGTTCTTTCCGTCGAGCGCGGTCGGCTCGCCCTCGCGCATGCGCCCTACGTCGCCGCCAGAGCAGAAGGCGCGCCCGGCCCCCGTGACCACGATCACATTGACGCTGTCGTCGGCCTGAGCCGCGCTCAGCGATTTCGCCCACGCGTCGATCATGTCGCGCGTGAACGCGTTGAGCTTGTCCGGCCGGTTCAGGGTGATCGTCGCGATCTTGTCCTTCACCTCGTAGAGCAGGTCACTCATGGGATGGCTCCTAATCTAGTCCTTCGGCAGACCGAGCACGCGCTCGGACAGGATGTTGCGGAGAATCTCTGACGTCCCGGCGCGGATGCCGCTGCCGCGAGCCAGCAGCTCGTAAAACTCCCACTGTCCGTCGTCGGGGGCCCAGTCCGAGCCGTGGGCGATCTGCGAGTACGGGCCGATGACTTCTGTGGCCACGTGCGCCAGCTCCTGATCGAGCTGGCTCCAGAAGAGCTTGGAGGTCGAGCCCTCGGGACCGGGCGCGCCGCCGCGCAGGATCTTGGTGAGGCTCCGGTAGCCGTTGAGCTGGAGCGCCTGCTCGCCGATCCAAAGGGCCGCCAGCTTCTGGCGGAGGATCGGATCCGCGCCTTTGCGCTGCTCCTGAACCAGCCGTACGAGCCGGTGCAACGCGTTCCGGAGCGATATGTGACGGATGAAGGTCAGCAGGTCGCGCTCGTACGCCAGCGTGGTGATGGCGACGGACCAGCCCTCGTTGAGCTTGCCGACCAGGTTCTCGACGGGCACCCGCACGTTGTCGAAGAAGACCTCATTGAACTCAGCTTCGCCGGTGATTTGCCGGAGGGGCCGCACGGTGATGCCCGGCGTCTTCATGTCGACGAGCAGGAAGCTGATGCCCTTGTGCTTGGCCGCGGAGGGGTCGGTGCGGACGAGCAGGAAGCACCAGTCGGCCACGTGGGCCATGCTGGTCCACACCTTCTGGCCATTGATCACGAAGTGATCGCCGTCGCGCACCGCGCGCGTCTGGAGATTCGCCAGGTCCGAGCCCGCGTTGGGCTCGGAGAATCCCTGGCACCAGAGCTCGTCCGCCGTGAGGATCTTCGCCAGGTGCCGCTGCTGCTGCGCCGGGCTGCCGTGCTTCATCAAGGTGGGCCCGAGCATCGACACGCCGCCGCGATTGACCAGCTGGGGCGACTCGGCGCGCGCCATCTCCTGGTAGAGGATCACCATCTCGACGATCGTCGCGCCACGGCCGCCGAACTCCTTGGGCCAGTCGAGACCGACGTAGCCGGCCTCGCACATGCGCTTCTGCCAGGCGCGCAGCCTTTTGACCTCGTCGCGGCCGGCGCGCGAGGCGGCGAACGCGCGTCCACGCAGATCGTCCGGCAGGTTGGCCTCGAGCCAGCTGCGGACCTCTTTGCGAAACGCTTCTTCCCGGTCGGTGAAGTCGAAGTTCATTGGGAGAAGGGGGCTCCGCCCCCTTCTCGACTCCCTTGCGTACACGCCTGGCGGCGACTCACTGCAATTTTTTGGGAGAAGGGGGCTCCGCCCCCCTCTCGACTCCCCTGCGTACACGCCTGGCGGCGACTCACTGCATTACCACGCCGCCATCGACGTTCAGCGCCTGTCCGGTGATGTTGCGGGCTTCGTCCGAGGCGAGGAAGACGGCGGCCCAGCCGATGTCTTCGGGAGTCTGCTCGCGCTTCATCGGTGTGATGTCGCTGACGCGCTTGTCGAACACCTGGCGCGCGGTCATTCCCTTGAAGGCAGGGTTCGTCTCGGCCAGGTGCGCGGCGAGCTTCTGCCAGAAGTCGGTCCAGAGGACGCCCGGGCAGATCGCGTTCACGGTGACGCCGTGAGGTGCCAGCTCCTTGGCGATGATGCGGGTGAGCGTGATCACGCCCATCTTGGCCACGCTGTACGGCGGCATCGTGGGCGCCGAGATCGGGCCGGCAATCGACGCGATGTTGACGACGCGGCCCGCCTTGCGCTCGATGAAGTGCGGCGTGATGGCCTTGCACGTGAGAAAGACGGACTTCGTGTTGACGGCGAAGGTGCGGTCCCAGTCTTCCTCGGTGTTGTTCGTGAAGGGCATGCCGGGAGGTCCCGCGGCGCCCGCATTGTTGACCAGAATGTCGATCTTGCCGAACGTCTCGCGCGTGCGATCGACCATGGTCTTGACGTCGGCGGCGCTGGTGACGTCGGTCTTCATCGCGATCACCTTGCGGCCGAGTCCCTTGACCTCGCCAGCGACCTTCTCGGCGTTCAGCACCTGGATGTCGGGGATCGCGACATCGGCGCCTTCGCGCGCCAGCGCCAGCACGATGCCCCGGCCGATCCCGCTGCCACCTCCCGTCACGACCGCGACCTTGCCGGCGAGCCGCATGGAGTCCCCCTCGATCTATAATCGGTGCCCCGGAGGGACACATGACAGCACACCCGCTCAGAAGCCGCAACTGGTTCGGCCGCAACGATCTCGACGGCTTCGTCCATCGCTCGTGGCTCAAGGCCGAGGGATTCAGCGACGCCGTCTTCGACGGCCGGCCGGTCGTCGGCATCGCCAACTCGTGGTCGGAGCTCACCAACTGCAACGCGCATCTGCGCCAGGTCGCCGACGCCGTCAAGCGCGGCGTGTGGAGCGCGGGCGGCTTCCCGGTCGAGTTCCCGACGATCTCGCTCGGCGAAGTGCTGATGAAGCCGACGACGATGCTGTTCAGGAACCTGATGGCGATGGACGTCGAGGAGTGTCTGCGCGCCTATCCGCTCGATGCGGCCGTGCTCCTGTCGGGCTGCGACAAGACGACGCCGGCGATGCTGATGGGCGCCGCCTCCGCGGACATCCCCGCGATCATGGTCACCGGCGGGCCGATGCTCAGCGGCAAGTGGCGCGCCGAGGAGCTCGGCTCGGGGACCGACGCATGGCGCCTCTGGGCCGAGCGGCGCGCGGGACGACTCACCGACGAGGAGCTCTGCGAGGCCGAGTCGTGCATGTCACGCTCGAGCGGCCACTGCATGGTCATGGGCACGGCGTCGACGATGGCGTCAATGGTCGAAGCGCTCGGCATGACCTTGCCCGGCAACGCCGCGATCCCCGCCTCGGACGCGCGCCGGCTCGCGATGGCCGAGATGGCCGGGCGGCGCGCGGTCGAGATGGCGCTCGCCGGTGGACCCAAGCCCTCGCAGATCCTCACGGCGCAGGCGTTCGACAACGCCATCCGCGCCGACATGGCCATCGGCGGCTCCACGAACGCGATCATCCATCTCGTCGCGATCGCGGGCCGGGTCGGCGTGCCGTTGCCGCTCGCGCGCTTCGACGAGCTGTCGAAGACGACGCCGTTCCTGGTGAATCTGCGACCCTCCGGCAAGTACTTGATGGAAGACTTCTTCTACGCGGGCGGACTGCCCGCGGTGCTCCGGCAGCTTCTGCCGCTGCTACACGGCGGGGCGCAGACGGTGAACGGCCACTCGATCGCCGACAACGTCAAGGACGCGAAGTGCTACAACGAGGACGTCATCCGCCCGCTTGCGATGCCACTGGCCGCCGAGGGCGGCACGGTGATCCTGTTCGGCAACCTCTGCCCCGACGGCGCGGTGCTCAAGCAGTCGGCCGCCTCGCCGCACCTGCTCACGCACCGCGGTCGCGCCGTGGTGTTCGAGGATCACGCGGATCTGCACCGGCGCATCGACGACGAGAGCATCGCCATCGACGAGAATTCTGTGCTCGTCCTCAAGCAGGTCGGTCCGCGCGGCGCGCCGGGAATGCCGGAATGGGGCGCCGCGCCGATTCCCGCGCGGCTCCTCAAGCGCGGCGTGAAGGACATGGTGCGGATCTCGGATGCGCGGATGAGCGGCACGTCGTACGGCACGGTGGTGCTCCACGTGGCTCCGGAATCGGCGATCGGTGGGCCCCTGGCGCTCGTGCGCGATGGCGACGAGATCGAGCTCGACGTCCCCCGCCGGAGCCTGACGCTGAAAGTTAGTGACGAGGAGCTGGCCAGCCGCAAGGCTGCGTGGAAGCCTCGCCCGGCCCACTTCACACGAGGATACGGCAAGCTGTTCCTCGATCACGTGCTCCAGGCCAACGAGGGAGTCGATTTCGACTACCTGAGAGGTCGGACGCCCGTCAGGTTCGAGGACACCGCAGGCCCGTCGCACAGCTAGCCCCTCGCGAGGTGAAAGCCGCGGTTCGCGAAGCGGAAAAAACTTATCGAGTGGCCGGTTTAGTTCTTACCGTCTCGGGGTGAGCACATCTCTGCGGGGGCAGGAAAGGTAGAAATACCATCTATTTAGCCGTCTCATCCTGCTGGCATCATGTGTGCTGTAACGTACAGCATGAAAACGACCTGGATGCGGATCGTGGAAAGCGAGTTCTGGAAGAGCAGCAAATTCTGGCTTGCCGTCGCGGCGATCGTCCTCCCGTTCGGCTGGGTGCTGTTCGCCTTGAAGTTCGAGCCGGTCCGGGTACGGGCGCGCTACTTCCGCCGGAACTTCTGAAGGACGCCGCGTAGTGAGCCGCCCGCGGCTCTGAGCGCGCGGGTGGCTTCGTCAGCATCCCAACCGTTCCGAGCCATCACGATCGCAATCCTCACTCGACCTCCGGACCCCTTGAAGGCCTGAAGCGCACGACCTCGGGAGACCCCGGCCAGTTCGGCGATCAGGCGTAGCGCTCGCTCGCGTAGCTTGGCGGATCGTGGCTGAACATCGACCATCCGATTTCCGTAAATTCGACCGAGCCCGGTCATGCTCGCGGTCGTCAGCGTGTTGAGAACGAGCTTGGTCGCGGTGCCCGCCTTGAGGCGGGTCGACCCGGCCAAAACCTCAGGCCCCGTGGTGGGGGCGATCCGGACGTGGTCCGACAGCCGTCCGAGCCCCTCGGCGTTGCAGGTGATCAGCACCGTACCGGCGCCCCGCCGTCTCGCCGCCTCCAACGCCGCACGCACGAAGGGCGTCACGCCGCTGGCCGAGATTCCAACGACGACATCGCCCTTGCGCACGCGGGCGCGCACGGCGCGGCCGGCCGCGACTGCATCGTCCTCGGCGCCTTCGCGCGAGCGGAACACGGCGCCGCGCCCGCCGGCCATGATGGCCTGAACCAGGCGGGGTCGAGTCCCGAACGTCGGCGGGCACTCGGCCGCCTCGATGACGCCCAGACGCCCGCTGGTGCCGGCGCCGACGAAGAACAGGCGGCCGCCGCCGCGAAGCGCCGAGACGATCAGGCGAACGGCTGCGGCGATCGAGGCGCGGACACGGCCCACGGCGAGCACCGCGCGGCGGTCCTCGCGATTCATCAGCGACGCGATCGCGCGCGGGGCCATGAGGTCCAGTGCGCGGCTTCTCGGGTTCGCGCGCTCGGTGGCAAGCCGCGCGTAGCGGATTCGCGAGGCCATCTCGCCCGCATGCTACTACTATCGAACCGTGCCTCCCGTCGAATCCGGCCTCGAGGTGCTCGTCCGGCGCCGGCGAGCGCTCCTGCGGGGCCAGCGCGTCGCGCTGCTCACGCATCAAGCTTCGGTCGACTCGCGTTACGAGCACGCGGTCACCTTGCTCAGAGAGCTCAGCGGGGTCGAGGTGCGGACTCTGCTGGCACCCGAGCACGGGCTCTGGGGCGCGCCGCAGGACCACATCTGGATCGACGGCACGCGCGACCCGGCCACGGGGTTGCCCGTCTTCAGTCTCTATGGCGCGCGCCGCGAGCCCACTGCCGCGATGCTCCGCGGCATCGACACGGTGATCGTCGATCTGCAGGACGTCGGCTCGCGTTACTACACGTTCGTGTGGACGATGACGCTCGCCATGCGCGCCTGCGCGAAGAGCGGGGCGCAGATCGTCGTGCTCGATCGGCCGAATCCGCTCGGCGGCGCGCTCGTCGAGGGCAACGTCGCCGATCCGTCCTTCGCGTCCTTCGTCGGTCTCTATCCGCTGGCGATCCGCCACGGCATGACCATCGGCGAGATCGCCGGCTACCTGAACGAGTGCCACGGCATCGGATGCCGGCTCACCGTCGTTCCCATGCGGGGCTGGCGCCGCGCGATGCTGTGGGAGGACACCGGACTTCCGTGGGTCCCGCCTTCGCCCAACATGCCGACGCTCGACACCGCGCGCGTCTATCCCGGCGGCTGCCTGATCGAGGGCACCAACCTGTCCGAGGGCCGCGGCACGACACGGCCGTTCGAGTGGATCGGCGCGCCCTACCTGGACGCCCGGCGCTACGCGGCCGCGCTCGAGCGCGAGCGGCTACCGGGCGTGCGGTTCCGGCCCGCGCGCTTCCTTCCCACGTTTCACAAATGGGCGGGCAAGCTCTGCGACGGCGTTCAGATCCACGTGACCGACCCGCGGCGTTTCAAGCCGTTCCTCACGGGGCTCGCCGAGATCGCGGTCGCCCGCCGGCTGGCCCCGCGCGGCTTCGCGTGGCGCCGGCCTCCGTACGAGTTCGAGAAGCGGAAGATGCCGATCGACATCCTGTGCGGGACCGACGCGATTCGGAAGGCGATCGAGCGGGGAACGCCGCTCCCAGCGATCGAGCGCGCCTGGCAGCGCGATCTCGAGCGCTGGAAGCGGTTGCGCGCGTCTTACCTGATCTACTAGCTCCCGAACACCCGGGAAAAGAAGTCCTTGATCACGTGGCCACTGTATTTCGCGCCTTCCACGATAGTGTTGCCGATACCCTTTGCGGTTTCCTTCGTGCCCGAGCCGACCTCGCCGTCGCCGATCTTCTTGGCGCCGGTCTGGACCTGCTCGGTCGCCGCCTTCACCTTCGAATCGTCAGCCGCGCGGGCCGGCAGGGCTGAGCCCGCCAGCATCGCCACGGTCAGAATCGCCACGAGAAGCTTCATGACGCCCTCCTTCCCTGTCCCAGTGTACCCAGGGCTTCCGGGAGGGTCGAGCGCTCAGCCCGCGTAGCCGCGTGAGTGCATGCAGCTCGAGTAGGCCTCGCGATACTTCTGGTCGTTCTTCTTGTTTTCGTTGAGGCCGTAGAGCGTACCGCCGCCCACGCCGACCACACCGCCGATCGCGGCGCCCTTGCCCGCGCCCTTGCCGCCTCCGGCGATCGCGCCGCCGGCCGCTCCGACCGCCGCGCCCACGACCGCGCCGATCGCAGCGTCCTTTACGACTTCCTTGGTCTTGTCCGCCTCACCGACCTGCGCCGCCGCATGGCGGTTACAGGCGTCGACCACCTCCTGCGTCGGCACTGCCGGCACGGCCTGCACGGTCCGCGTCGGCGCGGGCTTCGCGGCGGTCGTCCGCGGCTGCTGCTGGACGTGGCGGTTGTCCGCCGGGGTAGTCTGCTCGGCCTCCCGGCTCGAGCCTGACCAGTTCGCGACGACCAGCCCGGTGACCAGCGCCGTCGCCATGATCAGGGCCATGGCCAATGCGGTGATCTTCCACGGATTCCACTTGTCCATCATTTCCCCCCCTTGCCGACACTATGAGCCGCGCCGCCCACGGAGCCGTCCGAGCCGGCGTCGCGGACGCTGGATCTGCCGCCGCTGCTATCGCTGGCGAGCAGACCTGGAGTCGAATCCAGTGTCTGCTGATATCTGGCGACCACGTGGCCGAGGCTCTTGTCGTGCACGAGCCCCTGAGCCTTCAGCTCTCGAAAGATCTGGCCCCACGTCTGTCCGCTCTGCCGCTTCGCGGCGATGGCTTCGAGGGTGAACGGACGACGCGACGGCGACGCTCGGTTCGCGGCGCCGTCGGCGCTCTGCGCGTAGTAGAGCGCCGCTGCAACCTTTTGGTTACCAAGCGACAGCTTGTCGAATGCACCCCTGGACGGCGTCGTGACCGGGGCTTTGGCTTTGGTCTGCGCTTGCGCGCCGGTGGCCGCCAGGACCGTCACGGCGCTCATGACCGCTAGAGTGCGGATCAGGTGTTTCACTCGCATGGCCTGCTGCTCCAGGAGTTGCAGCGGCCATGCCAGGTGCGGAAAAAATCAAAACCCCAGGATTTGTCGAGCTTTCTCACCGCCGAGAGCGCGGTTTCGGTGGGCGCTGGTGTCAGTGATCTGACAGTGCACGGTCATCGCAGGTCGCGGGTGGCAGAGGGTGCACGGCCTATAATCGTCTTGTGAAAGACGACCTCGAAACCCTCGTCGGCGAGCAACTGGTCTTCGGCCTCGCCGGTCCCAAGCTCAGCGACACCGATATCAAGCTCTTCCGCGATACCCGCGCCGCCGGTCTGATCCTGTACCGCCGCAACTTCGAATCCCCGGCGCAGCACACCAAGCTCCTGGGCGATCTCGAGTCGGCGCTGGGTCGGCGCCTGCTCGTCACCACCGATCACGAGGGCGGCCGCATCGTCATGCTCGGGCAGGGCACGACGATCTTTCCCGACAACCTCGCGGTCGGAACAGCCGGCGACGAGGCGTTTCCGTACAAGCAGGGCGTCTTCGAGGCGCGCGAGCTGCGGCGGCTCGGCGTCGACGTGAACTTCGGTCCGGTGCTCGATGTCCTGACCGACCGCTACAGCCCGAACATCGGGATCCGGTCGTACGGCAAGGACCCCGGCGTGGTCACGCGTTATGGGCTGGCACGCATCAAGGGCATGCAGAAGGGCGGCGTCTCGGCCTGCGCCAAGCATTTCCCCGGAAAAGGGCACTCGCCGCTCGATGCGCACCTGAAGCTGCCCACGATCGACTCGACCTGGGCGGACATGAGGTCGCTCCACCTGCCGCCGTTCCACGCGGCGATCGCGGACGGGATCGATTGCGTGATGACCAGCCATCCCGTCTATCCCAACCTCGACCCGACGCGCGTCCCCGCCACGTTCTCCCGGAGCATCGTGCACGGACTTCTGCGCGACGAAGCCGGCTTCAAGGGCGTCATCATCTCGGACGACCTCGAGATGGGCGCGATCGGGGAGACGTGTCCGATCGGCGAGGCGATCACGCGGACGGCGGCGGCCGGACACGACCTCCTGCTGGTCTGCCACACCGAGCCGGCCCAGCGCGCCGCCGCGCGCGCCCTCCTCGAGGCGTATCGCTCCGGCGCGCTCGCCGTACGCGATCTCGAGGCCTCGGTGGAGCGGATCAGAAAGATGCGGGCGCGCCGGACCACGCGCTTCGAGGGCGGGCCGCCCGCGACAGAGCCCGAAGCCCTGCCGCTGGCGCGCGCGATCGCGACGCGCGCGGTCACCGTGGTCTCGCCCGGCCGGCCCGAGCTGCGGCGCGCACTGAACGGGCGGGTGGGCGTGGTGTTCCCGCGCTTCTCGGCGCTGGCGCCGCGGATCACGATCGAGCCCGAGGTGGCCGCCGAGAGCGCGTACATCGCCGGGGCGTTCCGCCCGGCTGGGATCACGCCCGAGACGCGCGTGGTCGGGATCGAGCCCACGGACGACGAGATCGCCGCTGCCGGAACCCTGGCCGAGGCGAGCGACGCGATGGTGCTGTTCCTGTTCGACGCGCACCTCTACGGTTCGAACGCGAAGCTGCTCAAGGAGCTTCAGTCCCGCTCACGCGCGCTCGTGGTCGTGCTGCTGCGCGACCCGTACGACGCGACGATGCTCGAGCCGGGCGTGCTCGGCGTCACCGCGTACGGCTTCCGGAAGTGTCAGCTCGACGCGGTCATCGCGCGTCTCGTCCAGGGGTGACCCGGCTCCCGGGACTGCCCGCCGAGATCCTCGCGATCGATTGGGGCTCCACTCCGCCCAAACGGCAGCTGTGCCGGGCGGTGTTTCGCGAAGGTCGCTACGTCGTCTCGCCGCCCCGTCCCGTGAACGAGGTCTCCGCCCTCGAGCTCGGCGCCGGGACCCTCGCCGCGTTCGACTGTCCCATCGGGATCGCGCGCGACTACGCGACCATGGCCGGGCTGGGCTCGTTCCGGGCGGCGCTCGGCGTGTTCGGCACCGGCCGCTTCGAGCGCTTCTACGAGTTCGCCGACCAGGCGGCCACGATCGCGATCGAGCGGCCCTTCTACCCGGCTCGCGGGCTCAAGGGGGTCTCGCGCGGCGATCTCCGCAAGGTGCTGGGCGACGCGGCGTTCGCACCGCGCGTGTGCGACCGGCTGGCGGGCGCCGGACCGATCTTCTGGCTCGTCGGCCCACGCCAGGTCGGGCGCTCGGCCGCGTGCATCTGGCGCGAGCTGATCGCGCCGCGCCTCGACCGCGTCGCGCTCTGGCCGTTCGACGGGCCGCTGGCCGCGCTGCTCGCCGAGGACCGACCGGTGATCGCCGAGATGTATCCGGCGTTCCTCCTGCGCACACTGGGTCTCGCGGTCGCGCGAAAGTCTGAGCGCGCCGCGCGGGCGGCGTGCGGCCGGGCGCTGACCGAAAAGATCGGCGCGGATCCCCGGCTCGACCTCACCGGCGTTCGCTCGCTCCTGCTCGACGGCTTCGGGGCCTCCCGAGGCGGCGAGGATCCCTTCGACGCCACGATCGCCTGTATCGCGCTGGCCCGATTGCTCCTGGACGGCTCGATGCCGGAGCCTGGACAGGATGCGCGCGCGGTCGAAGGCTGGATCCTCGGACTCCCGGACGCGATCGGCTGACAAAACAACAGGGGCGAGTCGCGAAGACCCGCCCCCGTCACGAACGAACGTCGAAAGGCGCCGGGCGGCGCCGCCGGCTCAGAGCTTCTTGCCTCCGCGCTCGGCCACGTTGGCCTCGAAGCTCTTCTTGCGCATGCGCTCGAGGAGAGCTGCATAGGACTCGGCCTGGATGATGCGATCGAACTGGCTCCGGTACGTCGACACGAAGCTCACGCCGTCGATCTGCAGATCGTAGACGCGCCAGCGACCGTCGCGGAGGTGCATGCGGTAGTCGAGCGTGATCTCGCTGCGGCGGTCGGTCAGGATCTTCGACCGCACGGTCGCGTAATTCGCGTCGATGGCCTCGCCGATGTAGGTGATGTTCTCACCCGCGTACGTCTCGACCCGGTTGATGTACGAGCGCTCCAGCAGCTCGGTGAAGAGCGCCACGAACTCGGCACGCTCTTCCTGCGTGCGCGCGGCCCAATGACGCGAGAGCGTACGACGGGTCACTTCCTCGAAGTCGAACAGGTCGCGCGCGATCTTCCGGATCTCGGTGCGCTTGTCGGTGGCCGGCTTGGGCGCCGCCGACTCCGGCTTTCCGACAGGCTCGAGGTCCTGCATGAGATTGATCACCCGGATCACGGCCGTTTCCACGGTGTCCCGTGGACCCATCGCGGGGGCCGCGACGGCTCCGGCTACCATGATCCAGGCGGCGAGTGCCTTGCCCATGGCTCTATCCTCCGGGGCCCCAATTGAGCATCCGCCATGCCAGTGGTCGAATAGCCGGAAAGCCTGTCATTTCAGAAGCCTCGGGATCATTCGAGCGGCCTCATAATGGACAGAGTGGCAGCCATTTCAGCGGAAAGGCACGCGTCCGGAAAACGCGCGATTTACGTGGGCGCCGACGTCGGCGGAACGTGGATTCGCATCGCCATCTGGGCGGAGCAACAGGTGGCGACGACGGTCGTTCCCGCCGACCGCGATCTGCGACAGCTCGCGTCGGTCTTGCGCGGCGTATGGCGCCGCCGGCGGTGGAGTCGGCGACGCGTCGCCGGGCTCGTCGTGGCCTCGCGCGGGCTCTGGACGCCCGCCGAGCGGCGAACGCTCGCGCGCCATCTGCGCGGGCTCGCCTCGCGCGTGCACGTCATCTCCGATGCCCAGGCGGCGCTGCTCGGCGCGCTCGGCAAGCGGCCCGGCGTGCTGCTGCTATCGGGCACAGGATCGATCGTGGTGGGCCGCAACGCGCGCGGGCGCTGGGCACGCGCCGGCGGTCTCGGCCCGGTGCTCGGCGACGAGGGATCCGGCTTTTGGCTCGGGCGCGAATGGCTGCGCGGCCGGGTGCGCGATGGTCACCTCGTGCCGACGCTTCGCGCCTCGCACGCGCGAGATCCCGTGAGGGTGATCGCCAGGCTGGCGCGCGGGGTGCTCGCGCGCGCCCGCCGCGGCGATCGCCGCGCGCGCCGGATCGTGGCGGAAGGCCAGCGACACCTCGCGAAGGGCGCGCTCGAGGTGGCGCGGGCTCTGAAGCTCGGCCGGCACGTCGACGTCAGCTGGGCGGGAAGCGTGCTCGCCGACCGCTGGTACCGCGCCGGGGTGATGCGCGCCGTCCAGCGCACCGGCCTGCACGCGCGATGGCACCGGCCGGCCGAGGAGCCCGTGGTCGCGGCCGCGCGCCTGGCCGCGGCGCTGGCCGGCGCGTGACGGCGCGGCGGCTCGTGATCACGGTGTGCCCGCGGGAGCGCGGCGTCGTGACGCTCCCTCTCGCCCGTGGCGGCCGCACCGTACGGATGAACGCCGAGGCGATCTTGAAGGCACTGCGCGAGCTGAGCGCCGAGCGGGGCCTCGACCAGCGCGTCAGACTGCGTGAGGGCTGCGCCGGCGGCTGCTCGGGGCCGGGCCCCAACGTCTCGGTCGAGATGTTTCCGCTGCCCCGTCCGGGCGAGCGCGAGGATCACGTGGCGGTCGACTGGAAGACCTACGTCTACTCGCTCGGCACCCTCGACTGCCTGGCCGCCGTGCTGGAGGACAACCTCGGGCGGACCCGGCGCCGGGCCGGATCAGAGCCAGCCTGAGCGCTTGAACTTGTAATAGAGAAATCCGCAGGCGCCGACCATGACGGTCAACGCCAGCGGATAGCCCAGATACCAGTCGAGCTCGGGCATGAACTTGAAGTTCATGCCGTAGACGCCCGCGATCATCGTCGGGACCGCGACGATCGCCGCCCAGCCCGCCAACCGCTTCATCGCCTCGTTCTGTGAGACCGAGATCAGCGACAGGTTCGCCTCGAGGGCCGCGGCCAGCAGCTCGCGCACGGTGTCGACCATCTCGTTGATCCGGATCACGTGATCATAGATGTCGCGGAAGTAGACGCGCGCGTCCTCCGGAATCAGGCTGACGTCTGCGCGCGTGAGCCGGTTGCACACGTCGACCAGCGGAGCGACCGCGCGCTTCACCTCGAGCAAGTCGCGCTTCAGCTGGTAGATGCGTTCGGTCGTTTCCCGGGTGAAGCGCTGCCGGAAGACGTTGTCCTCGAGCTCGGCCAGTTTGTCCTCGAACGTATCGACCAGCGGGAAGTACTGGTCGACGATGAAGTCCATGAGCGAGTAGAGAACGAAGACGGGCCCCTTGGCCATGAGGTGAGGGCTCGCCTCGCAGCGCGATCGAACGTCGACGTAGGGCAGCGACCCTCCGTGTCGCACCGATACGATGTAGTTCGACCCGACGAAGAGGTGCGTCTCCCCGTAATCGATTCCTCCCGTCGTCGAATCGATGTGAGCGGTGCGCAGGACCACGAAGATCGAATCGCCATACTGCTCGAGCTTCGGCCGTTGATGGGCGCGGGCGGCGTCTTCGACCGCCAGGTCGTGGAGCGAGAATTCTTGCTGGACCTCCTTGAGCACCTCGTCGTCGGGCTCGTGGAGACCGACCCAGACGAATCGCCCGGGCTGCTTGAGGACCTCGCTGATGTCCGGGATGGCCACTTCGCCGATCCGCTGGCCGTCCGCGTACGCCATGCTGATGACCAGCCCCTTCATGCTCGGCCCCCCTCGACCAGCATGGTGCGCCGGCCGAGCAGGCGGTGCGCCAGCGGTCCGGTGAGCGCGGCCGCGACGCCGGCGATCGTGTTCGTCCAGCCCGCCGTCGCCATCGCGCCCAGGCAGAAGAGCGCGGGGAACGTCACGACGACCGCCGCGCCGGCGAATCCGCCAGGAACCCGCCACGGCCGAGGCATCTCAGCCGCGATGAGGCGCAGCCACACGAAGGCGGCGAGCTCGACGAGCAGGCTCAGCGAGTAGAGCCAGATGTTGAGGACGATGAGCTCCTTGAACGAGAACGCCGCGAAGGCGGCATAGAGCGCGGCGGAGACGACGACGGCGGTCCATGGTGTGCCGGATCGCGGGTCGACGGCGCCGAGCCAGCGGGGCATCACGTGGTCGCGCGCCAGGACGTACGGCAGCCGCGAGTTCGTGAGGAGCAGTGACATGAAGAGTCCTGCAGTGCTGAGCACCGCGCCGGCCGCGACGGCATGACCCAGCCACTCGCCGCCGACCGACCGCGCGATCGTCGGGAGCACGCCGGTAGTCCACCGGCTCCACTCGAGCGTGCCGGTGGCCAGCGCCGCGCCCACCGGCAGGAGATACGCGGCGATCAGGATCGGCAGGGTCAGGAACATGGCCGACCTGAACGCGCGCTGCGGCTCGCGTGTCTCGCCGAGGATCGTCGATGGTGTGTCCCAGCCGGAGTAGTTCCACATCAGCACGGCCAGGCCAAGCCCAACGGTCTCGAGCCCCTGCCCCGCCGGTGTCAGCGGCGTCCACGGCGCCACGCGAGCCCCGATCAGCGCGACCACCGTGAGCGCGGCGACCGGGAGCAGGGCGACGACGGCGAGCGCGAGTGCCGCGTGGCCGGTCGGTCGCACGCCGAGCAGGTTGAGGCCGGTCAGCACCACGATGAAGGCGACGACGAGGAGCCAGCGCTCCAGGGGCTGAAGCGACGGAAGCCAGAACTGGAGGTACTCGACGAAGAGCGTGGGGTACACGGCGACGTCGACGAGGCTGTCGATCCAGCTCCACCAGCCGACCTGGAACGACCAGTACGGGCCGAAGGCCTGGCGCGTCCAGGTGACGTAGCCGCCCTCGTCGGGCATCGCCGACGCGAGCTCGGCCATCACGAGGGCAACCGGCGCGCTCCAGAGCAGCGGCGTGAGCACGAGCAGCAACAGCGTGAGGCCGGGTCCGAGCGTGGGGATCGTGTCCTCGATCCCGTAGGGTCCACCGCTGACGTTGAAGAAGACGATCGCGGCGAGGGGGAGGAGCCCGAGTCCGCGCCTGAGTCCCGCCGTCAGCTCACGTCCCCTGGGCGGCGGCGATGAGCCGCGGCAGGTCCGTGAGCCATTCGTCGATCGGGCGCGATGCCTCGACGGTGATCTCGAGCTTGCCGTTGGGCAGCCGGCGCACCCGTCCGGGCGCGGCGGGGCCGAGCGGGATCACCAGCTGCTCGCGATGGATTCCGAGCCCGTCGGTCACCACGAAGATCGCGTCGATCTCCTTCATCGTGACGACCTCAAGCATCGACACCCACCTCGGCGGCGCACGCCGTGATCTGCCGCCACGTCTCGTCGTCGATCGGCACACCGCCGACGCGGCGCTCGCGCGATGTGCGCTCCTCGGGCTCGCCCGGGATCAGGATCTCCTCCGAGCCTCCCGCGAGCGGCGCGGAGCGGACGAAGCCGAAGAGCGTGGCGACTTGCGAGTGGAACTCGCCCTGCGGCAGGAAGCGCCCGGGATCGAGACACATCATGAGGACGCCGTTGCTGACCGGGCCCTTGTCCGGCCGCGCCGGGCCCGTGCCGGACAGGATGCCGCCCAGGATCTCGACGGCGAGGGAGAGCCCGTAGCCCTTGTGCTCGCCGGCCGTGATCAGGGAGCCCGGCGGATCGGCGTAGTACTCGCGCGGGTCGGTCGAGGGCTCGCCCCGTCCGTTGCGCATGATGCCGGGCGCGACCTTCTCGCCGCGGTTGAACTTCACTTTCAGCTTGCCCTCGGCCACCACGCTCGTCGCGAAGTCGTGCGACATCGCCACGGTAGCGTTGGGTCCCGGCACCGCGACCGCGTGCGGATTGGTTCCGAGCCGCCGGGCGGCGCCGCCCCAGGGCGCGACGTTCAGCGCGGTCGGCGCGTTCACCCAGAGCATGCCGATCAGGCCCTGCGCCGCGGC
>Ga0075424_100000583_pt1 | contig 28961 bp, 24 predicted proteins | sample SoiMethybrSBSTD3_FD_75301 | JGI IMG/M metagenome (GOLD analysis project Ga0075424, IMG submission 75301) | Bulk soil microbial communities from a Populus tree surrounding site in Tennessee, USA - Soil MetaG P. TD hybrid SBSTD3 | ecosystem: Environmental > Terrestrial > Soil > Tree plantation... | reverse complement strand
CGATCATGTGCATCTGCAAACCAACGCCGTCGATCGGGACGCCTCGCTGTCTGAAATCCTTCACCATGGCGTACATGGCATCGGACTTGGCGTTGACCGTCTCGCCGCCGCCATCGTTATAGAAGAGCCGAGCATCCGGATCGGCAGCGTGCGCCCAGCGAAAGATTTGCTCGATGTAAGCCGTCGATTGCCCAGCAAGCCCGATGCCGGGCTTGTCATACCAGAGCGGGGAGCGTAAATGTCCTCGCTCGTCGATAGCTTCATTCAGAACGTCCCACGCGAAAATCCGGCCACGATAACGTGTCATCACGCGGGCGATGTGTTCCTGCAAGAGCGCGGAGAGTTGTTGCGGCGTAAACGGATGGTCTGTCAACCATGCCGGATTCCACCATCCCCAGACGAGAGTATGGCCACGGACCTTCATTCCATGGACACGCGCGAAACCCACGGCCTGGTCCGCCTGCGTGAAATCGACGGTCTTCTCATCGGGACGAAGGGCCGCCCATTTCAAGTCGTTCTCCGGTTCCAACGTGTTGAACTCGCGGGCCAGCGTCGAAGCATAGGCAACTTCGCTGAGTTGAGCCGGACGCACAGCTGCGCTGATGAACACTCCTGTGCGGTCAGCGTCCTGGCGCAGGGTTTGGGCCGCGGCCAGGACCGCGGAGAACAGGAGGAGAAATAGAAGTCTCATGGCATTGAGTGGTCAGTGGCTGGTGGTCAGTGACCAACACATCCGTGCTCAGACTGATCTTTCTTTCGCTAGTCGCAAACGACACTGGTCACAGTCTCTTAGTGATGGATGCCAATGGTCTTCCGAAAGATAAAAGACGCGCCCAAGCGGAGCTTGGACGGGCACACGAACGTTGCCTCTTGTTCGTCGGGAATTCTCATCGCCAAGTTGACATTTCTCCGCGTCGCGGACCAATCTACGGAATGCCTGGGGTCGTGGTCGAAACATCGTCCGCCTCTTTGAAGCGCGCCGTAGGGCGCTGGGGTTTGGCAGCACTGATGCTCAACACTATGATTGGGGCGAGCATCTTCGGATTGCCCTCGCTGATTGCGGCACGGCTGGGCCGGTTGAGCCCCATGGCCTATGTGATAGGTGCAGCAATCGCGGCGGTCGTGGCGGCTTGCCTCAGTGAAGTCGCTTCCCAATTTTCGGCGACCGGAGGCCCGTATCTTTATGCGCGCGCCGCCTTGGGGAGATTTGTCGCAATTCAGATCGGATGGCTCACCTGGCTCACGCGAATCGCTGCGGCCTCAGCGGTTGTTAACCTCTTCGTCTCTTACCTCGGAGAGTTTCTTCCGGCAGTGCGATTGCCGCTGGTGCGTGCCGGCGTACTTACACTCGTCATCGGATTTCTCGCCATCGTCAACTATCGTGGCGTGGCCAGCGGGAGCATCGTCAGCAATTTTTTCACGAGCGCGAAGCTGCTTATGCTGCTGATCTTTATCGGCGCAGGACTGGCCGCGCTCATATTGCATCCCGAGATACGCGTTTCGCCCGAGGCCGTTCCCGCAAGCACCGCTAACTGGCTGGATGCGATCGTCCTCATGATTCTGGCCTTCGGTGGATTCGAGGCGGCTCTCTTTCTTGCCGGCGAGGCGCGCGATCCACGAAAGGATGCTCCAGGCGCTCTGCTCATCGCCATTGCATGCGCCGCTGCCGTCTACATTGCCGTGCAATATGTGGTGATCTACACGCTTCCGTCAGCGGGAACGAGCACAACGCCGGCAGTCGATGCGGCCAGGCGTTTCCTCGGCCCCTGGGGAGTATCGCTAGTGGCTTTGGGCACACTGGTTTCGTCATACGGATCTGTAAGCGCCAACATGCTCCACACTCCACGCCTGACCTTTGCCATGGGAGAGCAGGGTGATTTTCCGCGGGTGTTTGCCGCGATCCATCCGCGCTATCGCACGCCGCATTTTTCGATCGTGGCATTCGCCGTGCTTTTTCTTCTATTCTCGATCGGCGGAGACTTTCGGTGGAACGCCACGTTGGCGGCGATCTCACGTCTGTTTCTCTACGGTGCGATCGCGGTGGCGTTACCCCGCCTGAGGCGGCTGCGTCCGCAGGCATCTCGCTTTCGACTCCCGGCAGCGCCGCTGTTTGTGGGACTGGCGCTGGCATCGACCATCATCCTTGTAACGCGCATACATTGGGCGACTCTCACTATTCTCGGCATTACGTTCAGTGTGGGGCTCGCGAATTGGTTGTGGGTGCGGAGAGTCACGGCTGCACCAGAAACCTTCTCGGAACTGCCGTGTGAGGATTAATCTTCTTTGGGAGTCTGTGATTCAGTCGCCGGAATTGAAACGCCGTCAGCCCACCCTCCGGCAAAAGCGCCGTTAGGGTGGGGCAACCGCACCTTCCGAAAGGAGATGGTCGATGTTCTCGATGCGGCCCATTGGCTACGTACGCAGCCCTTACCAGGAACCTCGTGAGGTGCCTCGCGGGCTCGGCGCGAAGCACGAGGCGGAAGGGATCCTCGAAATTCTTCCGGAGCTTGCGCAAGGACTGACCGACATCGAGGGCTTCTCCCATCTGTTTGTCCTCTGGATGTTCGACCGTTCCGAAGGCTTCGAACTAATGGGCACGCCACCCAGCGACAATCGTTCCCACGGCGTGTTCGCCACTCGCTCGCCCTTTCGTCCAAATCCCATCGGCTTGACGGTGGTCGAACTGTTCCGCCGCGATGGAAATCAACTTCACGTGCGCGGCATTGACATGCTCGAGGGCACGCCCATACTCGACATCAAGCCCTACCTGTCATCGGTGGAGCCGGAGAAGCTCCGGCGCGGGTGGCTGGCCGAGGCCGAGGCGCGCAGTCAGAAGTGATATGGAAGGTGGATCGAGGCGGGTCCTCATCGTACGTGGGCTAGCTTTCCGTTTCGCCATCAGTAGGCGATAGCCTCGGAAGAAAAGTGAGCCCTATCTTTTCGGCTCTTGAAACATTCCACATTTTCTTTGCACTATAATTTTAGTAACACCGTTTCTCAGTGTCATCCCCTGTTGCATGTCGTTGGGGGAAGTCTATGGAGAACGAGGGCGGCAGGTTCAAACCAGGCAAGTCCACCACCCCAAAATCAAAAGAAAGCCTGATGCAGGAGATGCGGGAGATTCTCAGCCGTCACGCTGGCAACGAAGCCCGCGCGCGCAAGGAAGTGAGCGCGTTACTCACAAAGTACAAGCGCGAAACCGGAAAGTAGCCAGAGCAAGGTTTCTCGCACTCCCATAAGGTTTCGAGGCTGCTTGTTCCCGCGCCTTCCTAAATTCCTGTTATTCCGAGGTCGAGCGCAGCAAAAGCAAGAGGGATCTGTTGTTCTGCGCCCAGAGATTCCCCCTCTGGCCAGGACGAACTCGGGTTCACATCTCCCGCGAGCCAACTCAGGAGGCCATATCCTGACTGGGTGAATCTGTTGGTTGCGAACCGCGCACTTCCTCCACGGATAATCCCGTCAGTTTACTTACTACGTTTTCGATCTCCTCGCGCCCGACAGTCAGCGCGGGGCTTTCGTCGAGCTTGTGGCTTGTGCGCAAGTTTCGAAGATTCTCGCGCTCTTTTCTCTCTTCGTCCGAATAGAAACGCGCTTTTTCAAATTCGTGATTGGCGATCGCACTCTCCATCCGGTGGACGATGAACCGGATACGCTTCTGGTTGTCCTTGACGTCTTCGGGTAGCCCGGGCTGGTGCAGTTGTGCCGAGGCTCCGGCTTCATCAATCACATCGACGGCCTTGCCGGGCAGTTCTCGTCCCTTGATGCATCGACCCGCGTAGTAGACCGCGCATTCAATGGCGTCGTCGGAGTAATTGACGCTGTGAAACTGTTCGTATGCGCGCTTCAGTCCATGGAGCACTTCGATCGCCTCCACTTCGCTGGCGCGACCCGAACGGGTTCAAAATGCTGTGCGAGCCAATGCCGGCTTGCGATCTGACTCTGGGCGAGCCCGATGCCCAGCTTTTCAAGCTGCCCAAAGGATTCAAGGCAGTCGATCATCGTCCGGAGACACAACGGGTGGGCCCTTGATTCAGTTGGCGCTGCACCGTTGCCACAGCTGACCGCTCGCGCGCTCGCGTGAAATATCTGCGGCTTTCGTCGATGCTTCGTGAGTAGAAAGCGGAAGAAGGGTTAGATTATCCACGCCACAGAAAATCCCGAGGGCGAGGACGCCCTCGGGACAGCCGGCGGGACGCCGGCACTACTTGCTAAGCTCGCTGACGCTCGAACGATTTCGCCAGCTCGTATTCGGCTTCCGCGCCGCATTCTGGTTGTTCATAGAGCTGTCGCAGTTCCGTCTCACCGTCGCCAGCTACTTTCAGGAAGGCTTTCACCTGCTCGATGGCTTCCTCCTTCGAGTCAGCCTGGATGACGGCCATCCCGCCGACCACTTCCTTGGCTTCCGTGAAAGGGCCATCGGTCACCTTGAACTTGCCGTCAGTCAGACGTACCCGAGCGCCCTTCGAGCTGGGCAGGCAGCCTTCCGTCGCCAGCAATTTTCCGGACTTCAAACCCTCTTCTACGAGCTTTCCCATCGTCGCCATTTCTTCCTGTGTTGGAGGAGTACCCTCGGGCTTGCTGGGCTTGTACAAACAGAGAAATCGCATGATCTATCTCCTTATGGATTTGAATTCGTGAGCCGGGTTTCTGACCCGGATCGCGTTCTAACTGAACGTCGAATGACATATTGGGAAATCGACAACAGAAAACTTGGCAGGGGACGGGTCGTCGCTTCGCGATGGGAGGGGCGAGGGCGCCCGTCGCTCCACCAGATAGCTACGATGCCTTCCGCTTCTCGACTTCCTTGCGCAAGCGTTCTTCCTGTGCGCGAAGTTCCGGAGTGAACTCGGCGCCAAAGTCCTCAGCCTCGAACACCGGACGGATTTCCACTTCGGTGCCTCCGTCGAAGGGTGCGCGCTTGAGCCACTCGATGGCTTCGTCGATACTCCGAACCTGCCACAGCCAGAAGCCGGCGATAAGTTCCTTGGTCTCGGCGAACGGCCCGTCGATGACGGTCTTTTTCGTGCCTTCAAAGCGCACTCGCTTCCCCTTCGAACTGGGATGCAGGCCTTCCGCAGCCAACATGATGCCAGCCTTGACGAGTTCTTCGTTGAACTTGCCCATCTCCGTCAGAATTTCTTTGCCAGGCATAACGCCCGCCTCCGAGTCCTTGTTTGCTTTAACCGCTACTAGTACGCGCATGTACTATCTCCTTAGATTTCTGATGATTGGGTAGGTCGCCGGATGGTCCGGGATCTCTGCCCTCTACTTTAGCGTCGAACGGGAAATTCATGGATCGACAGATCGCCTTATTTTTCTTTCACGATGGTTATCGATGGGCCAAACCTCGACATTCCTCTAACATACGGACCCAAGACCCAGTGGTACTCTACCGCCCCCCTTTATCACTCCCACACATATCTACAGTCTATTTTGGATGCGACATACGGTAGATGCGCGATGGAAACTGAAACAGCCGCCTCGTTACGATTGGTGAGGTTTCGACGGGCGGTGAGCGGTTCAGGTTTTTGCCGTTTTCTCTGACTCAGACTCAGCCGAAGCGGAACGGCGTCAGGCTGAGTCACGCGCGCCGCCTGTCGAAGCGTAGGAAGTCTTATAGGTCGAAAACTCCCTTTCTAGGCCTCACTTTACAGCTTCCTTCCCCGGTATCTGCAGCATTTGACGGATCGTTCAATTCTTCTCCGCTCTTCTATGATCGAGTTGTTTTCAACGGAAAGGGTGCGCCTTGGCCGTGCGGACGCATCCCGAATCCCTGTTTTCTGGAGGAATCAACAGATGAAACCCAAGATATTTAAGCTGGTGGTCGCGATTTTCGCGTTGCTGGTCGGAATAGCTTGCACCAATCAGCGGCATACGTCGTACAAAGATTCTGTAAAGACTGCCCTCGAACAAGCGGATCTCAAGGATGTAAGCGTCAGCGAAGATCAGGACCGGAACACTATCACACTGGGCGGAAGTCTCCATTCTGACGACGCCAAGCAGAAAGCCACGGACGTCGCGAAGGCGAATGCAGGAGAGCGCATCGTTGTAAACGAGGTCACGGTTGAACCCGTTGGCCAGGAGTCGCAGGCTAAGAATATTGCGTCAAACGTGGACGACGGTATCGAGAATAATTACAAGGCCGCGCTTGTTTCAAAGGGACTCGACAAGCAGCACATCCGCTTTGACGCCAAGAATGGTGTCATTACGTTGAAGGGCAGCGTGAAGACCCCCGCGCAGCGAAAAGAAGCCGAGCAGATCGCGCAGACTGTACCCAATGTGCAGCAAGTCGTGAATGAAATCGATGTGAAGCGCTAAGAAGGCGAAAACACCGGGATGATGGGGCGAAGGATTCAATTCTTCGCCCTTTCTTTGCTCAATTGTGTGGGATGTGTTCGATCACAAGCCTCGGGGAACGCCTACTGATGGCGAAATAAGCAGAAGGTCTGAGTACTTGGCGGCAAAATGGAGTGTTTGGTAGCGCTACCGGGAATCGAACCCGGGTTTGAAGATTGAGAATCTTCCGTCCTAACCCCTAGACGATAGCGCCGCCGGCAGAGCTGATTATAGCAAGCTGCGATAGTCATCGTCGCGGTACTGCGGAGAAACGGCGGAGGTAAGAGGCTGAGGACTGCCGCCCATTTCGCGCTTATTTTGGACTCTCCAACCGGTAGCCGATGCCGCGCAGAGTCTTCAAGTAGCGCGGATGCCGAGGGTCAGTCTCTATCTTCTCGCGCAAACGCCGAACATAGACGTCCACCGATCGCGGCGTTACAAAGGCGGTTTCCTTCCAGACCGCGTCCAGGAGCTGATCTCTGGTAAATACACGTCCGCGATGCGCAGCCAGGTATTCCAAGAGTCGAAATTCTCGTACCGTCGTCAAGACCGTTCGACCCTCGACGCGCACGGTCATGGACGAAGCATCAATCTCCAGGTCGCCCAGCTTGAGGGTTTCCGGAACCGGGGCTTCACGCGAACTGCGCAGCACAGTTCTTACGCGCGCCACTAATTCACGGGGACTGAAAGGCTTGGTTATATAGTCGTCCCCGCCGAGTTCGAGTCCCCGGATGCGGTCCGACTCATCCCCCTTGGCCGTCAAGAAAATGACTGGGATTTTCGCCAGCGCCTGGGTTTGCCGAATCTGGCGGCATAGATCAAAGCCGTTGGCTCCAGGCAGCATGACGTCGAGCAGGAAAAGGGAAGGGGCTTCGCGGATAGCCTGCCCAACCACGGCGGACCCGCTGGCGAAGGATTGCACGTCGTAGCCGGCGATTTTCAAATTGTGACTTATAAGGCGTGCAATATCCGCATCATCTTCGACCACGAAGATACGAGGCCGGTATGCTCCCGGTCGGGTAGACCAATCAGAGACATCGATCGATGGTTGCATCCTGAAGTCGTCGCTGTTCCGCCCCGCACACAGAGACTTCGACTCGTCCCCATGCCGTGTTCGCCCTGTTCGGAATGTAAATCCCGAATGTTTCGCGATTGTTTCCTGTTTGTGAACGAATGATGAATTTCCGCCGGCTGACCCAACCGCGTAACACGTCCATTTCGTCGGCAATGTCTCGCGGGTAACGCAGAGGAAGGTGGGGTCGCTGGAGAGCGTCCTAGGTGGTGGCTGTTCTCTTGGGCAAATGACGCAGCGTGTGACCTTCGATGAGACTGTAAAGTTCTTCAGCCAGATTCTTTGTGTGGTCTCCGCAGCGTTCCAGTGCTTGTGCCATCAGGAGAACGTCAAAGCTGAGGGAATCCTTCTCGCGGGAATTGTCGGCCAGGTGGCGCTGGAAAAGAGCGTGACAAATCCGATCCAGTTCTGCGTCAGTGCGCAGGACTTTCCGCGCATTCTCGATGTCGAGAGAGACGAAACCTCGATGAATGTCTTCCAGCATGTCGCGGATGATGGCCGACATCTGGACCAGGTGTCGAACGTCACTTCCGGGAAACTGCCCGCTATGTGTCTGCGCGCGCTGTGCCACGCTCATCACCAAATCGCCGATTCGCTCGAGATCGGTGATGCACTTCAGGCAGGCCAGCAATTGGCGGGCCGTCTTCTCACCGACGCGTGTGATAGCGCCGGGCAGCAGTTCGTCAATCTGACGTTCGATCTGATCCAGTTCTTTTTCACAATCTCGAATGGCGAGGAACGCCATCCGGGAAGAGTTGGTCAACAGGTCCTGAATATTGAAGCTCGCATCACGGGCAATCAAACAAGCCCGCAGAGCCATGCGCATCAACTCGGCTTGCGTGGTAGGACTTTTGGCTCTGCCAGACCTTTTGGGAGGCTTCGTAGAAGGTTTGGATAGTGTCTTACTGGCAGACTCCGGTTCGGACTCCAGCGAACGAGAGATTTTCCGGGGCATAAATTTTGGCCGGTACAGGCGCTGAGAGCACTGAACTTGTTTCCATTGTAAATATTTTCTGTGAATATACTGTTAAAAACTCCGGGAGAACGAAATTTCGCCTGAGATGCGCAGTGAGTGATGGGACGTCTTGCCGGCGGGACGCCGGCGCTACCTTAGAGACTTGTATAATTTCCGAAATTTTCCAGAGCACCGAGCTCTAGGCGACTCGAATGCGAAAGGTCTGCGAATGAAGGAAACTCCGCAGCAGTATACAAAGCGCGTGCTGAGCTATGTCGACGGGAAGGATCCGCTCAAGGTTCAGAAAAGCACGGCCAAAAAGCTACTGAAGCTGATCAAGCCTCTCAGCAAGAAGCAAATGAAGCGTAGGCCAGCTTCCAACCAATGGTCGATTGCTGAGATCCTGGCGCATCTGGCCGATGCCGAGGTGGTTGGCAGCTGGCGCATGCGATTGATCATGGGTAGCGATGGCACGCCCATCACAGCCTTTGATCAGGACGCCTGGGCGAAGACCTTTGACTATGCGAATCGGCATCCGCGACATTCGCTCAAGATGTTTCGGGCGCTGCGGGAAAACAACCTGGCCCTGTTGAAGTCGGTTCCGAAGAAGTTGTGGGAGAACTATGGAATGCACTCGGAACGCGGAAAGGAAACCATCGAACACATCGTGCGCATGTTTGCCGGGCACGACATCAATCACCTCAGGCAGGTGGAGAAGATTGCCAAGGCACACAAGTAGGCTCGGAACTCTCCTTAGTAAATTTCATTGTGCCGCCGTGGCCTGCTGAAATCTCAGTTTCCACTGATCACCCAGCTTCACCCAAACGGAACTGATGTGCTGGTAACGGGGAATATCTTCATCGTATTTCGCCATGCGAATAATCACATCGTACGTGACTACCGCAGCTCCTTCGTTCAGTTGCACTACCTGGATTCCATAGGGGCGGTATTCGATCAAGTCGGTCGCGCGCAGGTCTTCGAGGACTTCATTTCTGTCATGGATCTTGGCGTCCGTTCCGACCGCCACAAAGTCGTCGGCGAGCGTGTGCTTGTAGAAATCGATGTCGTGTTTCTTCTGGGCTTCGGGAATCGCCCGTTCGAAGGAAATGAGTTGTTCTTCAAGCGGGCTTAGGGGCTTCGTCTGTACTGAGGGGCGTCCCGCAGCGGCGAGAACGTGAGTTCCACCTATCTGAACGACGATAAGACAAGCGACAATAAGCAGGCAGAAGACAATCCGATTGAGCTTATGCATGATTTCCTCCCGGGCAGGTGTGAAAGACTATCACGCTCCACCCGCCCTGTTATTCTCGAAATGAAGAGTTGTTCCAGGAGAACTACGTTTTTTGCCACCCATTCTCAATGCTCAGGGGCTCGGAAAGGCGTATGGGGCGAATCCACTTTTTCAGAACGTGTCCTTCACGATATCCGATGGCGAACGAATTGGACTGATCGGACCGAATGGCTCGGGCAAGTCGACGCTCCTGTGCATCCTGGCCGGCCGCATTCACCCGGACGCCGGCGATGTGACTACCCGAAGGAATTCCCGCCTGAGTTACGTGGCGCAAGAATCGCAGTTTGAGTCAGGTCTTAGTGTGCGCCGGGTAGCGGAAGTTGCAATGGCACGAGCCGCAGTACCTGATTCTGACCGCGGAAACTTACTGGCACAAACCCTAGGCCGAGCCGGTTTCGTGGATCTTGATGCATCTGCGGACTCCCTTTCAGGAGGCTGGCGCAAACGTCTGGCAATTGTCGAAGGGCTGGTTCAACGCCCCGATGTTCTTCTCCTCGATGAGCCGACCAATCACCTGGATCTTCCAGGCATCGAATGGCTGGAGGCGGAACTGGAGAAGGGTGCTTTTGCCTGTGTGGTCGTAAGTCACGACCGATACTTTCTCGAAAACGTCACCACGACGATGTCCGAACTGAGCCGCGTTTATCCGGACGGCATCCTGCACGTACCCGGCAACTACAGCGAATTTCTGACCAAGAAGGAAGAATTCCTGCACGCACAATCGAGGCGCCAGGAAGCACTTGAGAATCGTGTCCGAGTGGAAATCGAGTGGCTGCGTCGTGGTCCAAAGGCCCGCACCACGAAGTCGAAAGCGCGCATTGACAAGGCTCGCGAATTGATGAACGAACTTGCCGACCTGAACGCGCGCAGTCGCACGGAAGTTGCGAAGGTCGATTTTTCAGCGAGCGAACGCCAAACAAAACGCCTGCTCGAACTTCAGGACGTCAGCTATGCAATCGAAGGCCGCCGACTCTTTGAGGGAATTAATTTTGTGCTCACGGCCGGAACGCGTGTTGGACTAGTTGGTCCGAACGGTAGCGGGAAGACCACGTTGCTGCGCTTGATCCGCGGCGAGGCAACTCCTGAGCATGGAGAAATCCTTCGCGCCGATGCACTGCGCATCGTCTATTTTGATCAAAATCGGCCTCTCGATCTGGACATAACCTTGCGCCGCGCCTTGGCTCCTGACAGCGACTCTGTCATTTATCAAGACCGCGTCATCCACGTTGCCTCATGGGCGGCACGATTCCTGTTTACGGGAGAACAGTTGAACCAGCCGGTGGGCCGACTCTCCGGCGGAGAAAGGGCACGAGTTCTCATTGCCCAATTGATGCTTCAGCCTGCGGATGTTTTACTTCTTGATGAACCAACCAATGACCTCGACATTCCGACCTTGGAAATCCTGGAGGAAAGTCTGCTCGAATTCCGGGGCGCGCTCGTATTGGTCACACACGATCGCTATCTGCTTGACCGGATTTCGAGCGTCGTGCTCGGCCTGGATGGGTTCGGAGGTGCCGAACGTTTTGCCGACTATACACAATGGGAGGCTTGGCAAGTAGACCGCCTGAAAACCAGGAAACCCGACTTCGTTAGACGCCGGCCAACGCCTCAAGAAGCGATTTCAAGAAGCAGCGCCAGGAAGAAGCTGTCCTATCTGGAAGCGCGCGAGTACGCCACCATTGAACAGCGGATCGCTCACGCCGAGGCCGTTGTCAAGGAGAAGCAGGCTGCACTGGAGGACCCAACCATCGTGAGCGACGCACCTAGACTGGTCACGGCACAGGCAGAATTGGACGACGCGCGGAGGAACCTCGATTCTCTTTACGCGCGCTGGTCAGAACTCGAAGAAAAGCAGGCCTAAGCGGCCCGATGATCGTTGCTCGCGGAGGGACTACGATCGGGGACAGACGGGCTGGCGGGTTCGTTAGGTTCGGTCAAGGGGACGAACGTAGAGCAGTAGGCTCGACGAAAGCAATGCGCGCAGCGTACTGGCTGAAGCAAAAACAGCGGAAGCACGTACATCTCCCAGAGACCGCGTTTTCGCGAACGAACTCCTTGATGGCCACCGCAGTCCTGGCAAGTGAAGTTCATCACACTAGCCTGCCAAAAAATCGCAAACCCCACGATGCAGGATTTGCTGTATTACGCCCCGAGCAATCCGTGTGGGAAAATTTGGTGGACCTGGTCGGGTTCGAACCGACGACCTCTTCCATGCCATGGAAGCGCGCTCCCAACTGCGCCACAGGCCCACTACCGACGGAGAGACCCGCGTAAAGGATGGCTGAACAACTTCATTGTGCTCTAGCTCCGGTTGATAGTCAAACCGCAGGCCCTGCAGTTTTGAGAAAAGTGCGGAAAATTAGTATTCTTGCAAGTAGAAGCGCCAAGTCCACCCAATGAACCTGATCTCGACCCTAACCGCTGTTGTCATCTTTTCTCTCACGCCGATGGCATCGTCTCTCCAAGTGCAGGTAGTTCCTACTCCTGTGCCGTATGCGTCGGTGAGCGAATTGAACGGCATCATCGGTCAACTGGAGCAGGCGTCGGAAGCGACGCAGGCCGACTTGGCAAAGCTACGGATTGAGAAGTGGAAGGCAGACTCGGGTACAAAGAAACAGACGCTCGGGAATGTGGATTCGATCAAGAGAAATCTTCAAGGTGCGCTACCAGAGATTGTCTCGCAATTGCGAAACTCGCCGGAAGATCTGTCCGCCAGCTTCAAGATCTATCGCAATCTGGACGCCCTCTACGACGTATTGGGTACCGTCACCGAGTCGGCAGGCGCGTTCGGGTCGAAGGATGAGTTTCAGTCCTTATCGAATGATCTGAGTGCACTGGAAAGAAGCCGCCACTCCTTCGCTACCAGGATGGAAAATCTAACAGCTTCAAAGGAAGCGGAGCTGAACCAACTGCGATCTCAAGTAAAGACTTTGCAAGCCGCAGTGCCACCGCCTCCGCCCAAGAAGATTGTCGTGGACGACAACGAACCGAAGAAACCAGCCGCTAAGAAGAAGAACATTCCGAAGCCGCCGGCGAAACAATCCGCAACGCCTGCCCAACCCACTGAGCAGTCTCCCCAACCCCAGTAGCCTTGGAGGGTTACCCGTCGCATCATCGTCCTTCGCAATCGATAGAAAACAAGAGCCTTAATTCTGGAACCCTAGACACTCAGTCGGGGTCTATGTCTTTGGGTGTCGTTTCCGCATTCAGAGCGGGACTGGCCGACTCGGGGCGGGTGATTTTTCAGTCGGTCGGTAGCGTGGAAATCCTATAATACGAGGTGCGCCATGAGGGTCATGGCGGGAGTATCCACCTTGAGTGATTTAGCAAGTGCGATCGGGATCCGGGAGCAGGAAGCGGCCATTGTCGCCGAACTGAAAGCGGGCTCGGAAGAAGCTTACGCGTGGCTGATTGGCGAATTTCATCAGCCCATTTATGGGTTGGTGTATCGCATCCTTACGGATCCGGCAGACGCCGCGGATACGACCCAGGAAGTCTTCCTCAAAGTGTTTCGCGGGATGAAGCACTTCCATGGCGAATCGTCTTTGAAGACGTGGATTTACAGAATTGCGGTACACGAGGCGTCGAACCGCAGGCGTTGGTGGTTCCGGCACAAGGCGCAGGAGACGTCGATCGAGCCTTTCGATCACAGTGCGCAGGACAGTGGGCTCGCGATGCGCGACATCTTGATCGATGAGAGAGAGTCTCCTTTTGACAGCGCGGCACACGAAGAAGTAAGGGCCCGTGTGGAACAGGAGCTGCGAAAAGTTCCCGAGCCCTATCGAAGCACGTTGATTTTGCGGGATCTGGAAGAGATGTCCTACGAAGAGATCGCCGAGATCATGGACGTTTCGTTGGGGACGGTAAAGTCGCGTCTCACTCGTGGTCGCGAGGCGCTGAAGCGCCGCTTGATGGGTTACGTCCGCGAAGTTGCTCCGGAGTTGGGATTGATGAGCCCGCAAGAACCGGCTACCCGTTCACGATGCCGCGTGATTGCTGGCGGGGAGGAAGTCGAGGTGACGTCATGAAGTGCGCCGAGGCGAAGTCGATGTTCTCGCCGTACCTTGACGGAGCTGTGACCGGAACACAGATGCGTTCCCTGGGACGTCATCTGGATCAATGTTCGGATTGCCACCGGGAGTATGCGCTGCTCCGTCAAACCCAGGAACTGCTCGCCAGTGTGGGACGCCGCAAGGCGCCTGCTGATCTAAGCCTAAGGCTGCGTCTTGCTATCTCTCGCGAAGCGGCTCAAGCACGACGTCCCATTTTCGAGGGATTGCTGGTGCGTTTGGACAATGTTCTCCGTGCCTTCATGGTTCCCGCGACAGCTGGCCTCGTGGTCGCCGTGGTGGTGTTTGGATTCGTCATCGGCCTCACCATGCCTGAGCTGCAGGCTCGCGACACCAATGACGTACCCCTGATGCTCTACACCGGTCCGGAATTGGAGGAGTCTTCTTTTGCGATCACACTAAGCTCGGTGAACGAGGACTCGCTGGTGATCGAGGCTTACGTCGACGCGAACGGGCGTGTGCAGGACTATCGCATCATCTCAGACGGGGACGATTCCCAGAGGCTGCTTCCCGAAGTGAAAAGGATGCTGATCTTCACGACGTTCCGTCCAGCCATGTCCATGGGCCGACCGACGTCTGGGCATGCGGTGCTGTCATTCTCGAAGATTAGCGTGCGGGGGTAAGTGCAGGTCTTAGGTATTGGGTGTTAGGTGTCAGGTCTCAGGTTTCAGGCAGTGGGTGAGGTTGGTGCTGGAACCGCAACTGTGGTCTAAGACCCAAGACCTAACACCTAAAGATCTGCACCCTGGCACCTGCCTTTCAATTGACCCCCTACGCGGAAGCTCTTAAACTAGCTTGGTATCTCCCACATTGAACCCCCTCTGGAGGTATTTCCTGGGTTGCTGGTTGCGACGGTCGGGTTTGGCCGCGCTCTGTGCGCTGGTGGCACAGGTGTGCTTGGCGCAGAATCCGCCCAAAGTGACTCTCGATACAAGCGAGACCCTTTTCACAATTTTGGCCTCTATCAATGCTTGCGGATACGATCAGGAGTTGAATTCGTCCGAGCCATTGCGCGCTGAAATTCGGGGTGAAGTAGCCAGAGCAGCCAGAGCTTCCGATCAGGCACTGGAAGCTTCCAACCTCATGTGCCAGTACTACCACGAGCATGTGCGGCAGGATTCCGCTCGCGATCTGTCTCAGTATGTTTCCCTGAGCCTCTATCTGGGCGATCCGCCGAATTTTGTTCCGAAGGTACCGGAGGGCGACCTGCCGCCTGACGCGATGGGAGTCGTGCAGTTTGCCAAACTGGCAGCCAACTTCTACGAGAAGGCAGGTCTGCACGCCATCTGGCAGAAGCAACACGATGCCTACGCGCGACTCACCGATCGGTATCACGAGCCAGTGTCCAAAATGCTGTTTGACACTGAGATTTACCTGAAGCTGCCCTCTGCGGGTTACCTAGGCCGATCTTTCGCCGTCTACCTTGAGCCTCTGGGTGCGCCCGGGCAGGTGAATGCGCGGAACTATGGGGCGGACTACTACGTGGTGATTACACCCACGGAGTCCAGCCTCAAGATGGAACAGATTCGTCATACTTATCTGCACTACCTGCTTGATCCCCTCTCTTTGAAATATCCGAGCGCAATGAAGCGCATCGAACCATTGCTCGACTACATCAAGACAGCGCCCGTCGACGAGCCCTTCAAAACCGACGCATCCTTGCTGGTTACCGAGTGCTTGGTGCGAGCTGTCGAGATACGTACTCAAACCAGCAGCAAGACTCCCGATGCGGTGCGTTTGGATGCCGTCGAGAAATCGATGCAGCAGGGATTTATTCTGACGCGCTACTTTTATGATTCGCTGATCGCGTTCGAAAAGGATCCTGCGGGTATACGGAATGCGTATTCCGGTCTGCTGGACGGGATCGATGTGCGAAAGGAATCGAAGCGGGTGTCGGAAATCCAGTTTGTGAGTGAGGCATCGCCCGAACTTCTACACCTCTCGCGGCCAAATGATCAGCGCCTTCTGCAAACCGCCGAAAAACGCCTGGCCGCCGGCGACTTGAAGACAGCACAAGACCTGGCGCAGCAGGCGATGGACGAAGGCAAGGAAGACAAAGGCCGAGCGTTGTTCATCATGGCGCAGGTAGCAACGGCGAACAGGGATATGGCCGGCGCCACCGGCTATTTTGAGCGCGCGATCCAATCGGCGCAGGAACCTAAGGTGGTTGCCTGGTCTCACATATACCTGGGCAGGATTTGCGACCTGCAGGAGCAGCGAGACGCTGCGGTGGATCATTACCATGCCGCCTTGACTGCCGGCAGCACGCTTCCGGAAGTGAAGGCAGCGGCAGAACGGGGATTGAAAAAGCCCTATGAACCACCCACAGCCCCGCAACAACCAAATTAGAGATCGTGACAAACTCGATTCTCGCCGTGCGAGAGTCGTACCCAAGGAGAGAGCATGAAGCGAGTAGCGATGATCGGCGTGGTGCTGGCCCTGGCGATCTGCAGTTACGCGCAAGCCGGCAAGCCTCAGAACCCACCTGCGCAGAGCGGAACAACTCCCGCGCCGGCACCCCTGGCCAAGCGACCGCCACAGGCTAAGACTCAAGCAGAGTTCCAAGCCTACAATACTGCCGCCGCTTTGACCGATCCTGCCGCTGCCGAAAAGGCCGCCGACGATTTCGCCGCCAAGTTCCCGGACAGCGAATTGCGGATCATGCTTTACAAGGCTGTCATGCGTAACTATCAGAAGAATGGTACCTCGGACAAAATCGTGGAGATGGGACGCAAGGGGCTTGCTTTGGATGGAGACGATCCCGAACTCCTGGTGACCGTGGCCAGTGAATTGGCCGAAAAAACCCGCGATACCGACCTCGACAAGGATCAGCGACTTGACGAAGCCATGAAGATGGCCCAGAAGGCGATCGAAACGGTGGACACTGACGTGCTAATTCCACCGAACACCCCGCAAGAACAGGTCGACGCCTACAAAGGTCAGCTTCGCTCTTTTGCTTACTCGATTATCGGGACGCTTGAATTCAAGAAAGATAACTTCGCAGCTGCGGAAACGGACCTGCGCAAGTCGATTGACGCCTTTCCGTCACAACCTGATCCTGTAGTTGTTCTGCGCTTGGCGATTTCCCTGGACCGGCAGAACAAATATCCCGAGGCGCTAAAAGAAGCCAATCGCGCGGTAGAACTGACTCAGGAAGGTACCGGGGCGGGCAAACTGGCGCGCCAGGAACGCGATCGGCTTATGCAACTGGTTCCCGCCGGGGCAAAGTAAGCTGATCAGGCGAAGAACTGACAGGCGATTGCGAACGGCAGCCGCGGCGTGAACTTACTTCGTCGAGGTGGCGCCGGCTTCGTTAACAGGCTGGAAGCGATTGGCGCCAGCCACATTGCATGAAAGCAAGAGAAATTGCGGCGCTGGAAGCTTTGTTGGGATACCACTTCCAGCAACCGGAACTGATCGCCCAAGCGCTAACTCACAGCTCGCAGGCGCGAGAGCAGGAAGCCCTGCAGACTCCCAACTCGGGCCTGAAGGCCGGAGACAATGAGCAATTGGAGTTTCTGGGCGACACCGTCTTGGCGCTGGTCACCAGCGAAGAACTATTCCGCCGTTTCCCCCACTTTCGGGAAGGAGAGCTTTCCAAGCTGCGCGCCCACCTGGTGAGCGAGAAGCATCTGATTCAGGTCGCGCAAGCACTGGAGCTTGGCCACTATCTTCGGCTGGGGCGCGGGGAGGAAAAGAGCGGCGGGCGCGGTAAGACTGCGCTGCTGGTAGATGCTTTAGAAGCAGTGCTCGCGGCTTTGTATCTCGATGGCGGACTGGAAGCGGCTCGCCGCTTCATCCTGCAAACGGTTGTGATTCCAGAACTGGAACGAATGAATCCTGGGAGTACCGGCGTCCCCGTAATGGATTTCAAGTCGGCATTGCAGGAAACTTTACAGGCCATTGGACGTCCGCAGGCATCGTATGTTCTGGTGAAAGAAGTTGGGCCGGAACACAGCAAGACGTTCACCGTTGAGGCCAGGCTTCATTCAGCCAGCGGGCACGGAAAAGTGGAGTTCACCGGCCGCGCAGAAGGTTCTACCAAGAAAAAAGCAGAGCAGGATGCCGCTCGTCAGGTTTTGGAATACCTCTCTTCCCCCGCAGCCGCTGCAGGAGAGAGCAAACTGGTTCAGAAGTCTGGCCCCGCAGAACGCCCGTCTCCATGATGACATCCGCGAAATCGGCGAAGGATAACACCGACTGGTTGACCTCGCTGCAATCTCTGCTGGCCACGGTAGTGATCGCGGTTTTCGTCATCACCTATATCGTGCAGGCGTTCCAGATCCCCTCCGAGTCGATGGAAAACACGCTCCTTATCGGCGACTACCTGCTGGTGGACAAGCTGTGTTACGGCGGTGGCGGCTTGGCAGACCCTATGATCCCGTATCGTCAGATCCGTCGGGGCGACATTATCGTCTTCCATTATCCCGTGAATCCCGCCCAGCACTTCGTCAAGCGTGTTGTGGGGATTCCGGGAGACCGAATTCATCTCGTGAAAAAGCGGGTCTTCATCAACGGTGTCGCTCTGAAAGAACCCTACGTACGGTACTTCAAATCCGAACCGAATCCGTTCCGGGATGACTTTCCCCGGCTCGATGTTCTTGATCCTGGAATTAACGCGGACTGGTGGGTGCAGATGCCCAAACTGGTCGAAGATGGCCAGCTAATCGTTCCGCAGGGTTACTACTTTGCGATGGGAGATAACCGTGACGACAGCTCCGATAGTCGCTACTGGGGCTTTGTACCGCGGGAAAATATTATCGGCCGTCCCTTGTTAATTTATTGGTCAATACGCCACACGGATGACGAGTTACCGCCATCCCCATCGGTCGGTGATAGACTTTATCACTTCGCCTATGCGGTGACGCATTTCTTCCAGATTACCCGCTGGGATCGCACGTTTCGGCTGGTCAGCTAAAGCAGGTTATTTCAGCAAACATGGAACCAACACACGTGGCTAAGAAAGACGAAACCCAGGAAGAGAAGCAGCGCGAAACCACCGTGGAGTTTTTGGCCTCGCTGGCAGCTGTGCTAGTGACTGGTCTGTTCATCATCACATTTGTACTGCAGGCTTTCGAGATACCATCCAGTTCGATGGAAGATACGCTGCTGATCGGCGATCACGTGTTTGTCAACCGAGAGCAGTTCGCTCCGAAAACCCGATGGGTGGGACCGCTTTTGCCCTATCGCGAAATCAAGCGCGGCGACATTGTTGTGTTCCTCTCCCCGGCGGAGCCAGGACTCTACGTCGTCAAGAGGATCATGGGGATTTCCGGGGATCGGATTCACTTGCGCGAAGGCGTTGTATATCGAAACGGGGAAAAGCTTATGGAACCCTATGTCATGCATAAGGGGCCCGTTTTTTACGACCCGTATCGCGATAATTTTCCGGCCGTCCCGCCTTCGGAAGCCTACAACGTCAGTCCCGATTGGCAGTTGCTCATGCGGTCCCACGTTGAGGGAGACGATATTGTCGTTCCGAAAGACAGCTACTTCGGAATGGGTGATAACCGCGATGTTAGTCTCGACAGCCGTTATTGGGGCTTCATCCCCAAGGAAAATGTGATCGGCCGCCCGATGTTCGTGTACTGGTCATTTAACACGCCGCCGGACCAGTATCGTCACACCGACTTCACGGAGCGGATCGGCTTCCTTGCGCACGTTGTGATTCACTTTTTCGATGAAACCCGCTGGCGCCGTACCCTGAAGGTCGTTAAGTGAATTTCTTAAGAGCCAGACGCACATGGTTGATCACAGGCGCCGGCGTTCTGCTGGCCTTGTTTCTTGTTCGGCCTGGAGCGACGCGCCTTAAGGTCCGCATCGCCAGTTCGATTGGCAGCGCTTTGCAGCGGGACGTTGAAATTGACCGTGTTCGCCTTCGATTGCTGCCCCAGCCGGGCTTCGAACTGGATAATTTCATCGTTCACGACGACCCGGCTTTCGGCGCCGAACCCGTGTTGCGCGCCCAGGAAGTCTCGGCATCTCTGCGTTTGAGTTCACTACTGCGCGGCCGCCTGGAGATCTCTCGTCTGAGCCTCACCGAACCCAGCTTGAATCTCACGCGCGGTGAGGATGGGCGATGGAATATCGAGCACCTTCTGGAGCGCACCGCGAAAACCGCGGTGGCGCCGACCAGCAGAGGCCGTTCCGAGACGAGGCCAGCGTTTCCTTATATTGAGGCGGAACGCGGACGTATCAACTTCAAGGTTGGTGCGGAGAAGAAGCCTTTTGCGCTGGCCGACGCGAATTATGCGGTCTGGCAGGATTCCGAAAATGCCTGGGGCATGCGCCTCCGAGCTCAGCCCTTGCGGACAGACTTCAATCTCACTGACATGGGCAAGGTTAGCGTGAATGGAACCTGGTTGCGGGCTGCATCCTTGCGCGAAACTCCCGTCGAGTTCAATATTCAGTGGAACGAGGCACAACTCGGTCAGCTCACAAAGCTTTTGTCAGGGGAGGACCGTGGCTGGCGGGGAACGGCACGTCTCTCAGTAGACCTTTCCGGAACCCCGGCCGGTCTGCAGATCAGCAGTGACGCTTCCCTCGAAGACTTCCGTCGATACGACGTCGTGGAGACCGACGCTCTCAACCTGATGGCGCACTGCGATGCCCGCTTCAGCACGGTGGATCACGGACTCCACGCAATTCTCTGTCGTGCTCCAAGCGGTAACGGCGCGATCGAGATACGCGGAGAGGTTCAGCGCTGGAGGTTCCCTCGAAAGTACGACGTGACCGTATCAGCGGAGAAGATTCCTCTGCGGTCAGTTCTTTCCTTGGTCCGGCGGGCAAAGCAGGGACTGCCCGATGACCTCTTAGCTACCGGAAGACTCGAGGGACACTTCCATCTGCGTATCGACGACCAGGGCACGCCGGTTTGGGATGGCGGCGGACAGGCCGCCAGCGTCCGCTTGCAATCGGTTGCGGCCAAGTCAGAAATGCTCTTGGACGTCGTGCCTTTCGCGTTGCGGACCTCTGCCTCGGGGAGGGGAACCGGACGAAACAGTCAGAAACAAGCGTCGATTAAGGAACCGCGGTACCCACACTTTATTGTCGGCCCAGTAGCGCTCAAACTGGGTCGTCCAACTCCAGTAACCGTATCAGGCTGGATGACGCTGTCCGGCTACAACCTCTTGGTGGATGGGGATGCCGAGTTGCCACGATTGCTGGAGGTCGCTCGAACCCTAGGCCTTCCCGCTCTCTACCCGGCTTTCACTGGGTCAGCAAGAGTGAACCTGCAATTGGCTGGAAACTGGTTCGGCTTCGCGGACCCCGTTACGACCGGGGCCGCGCAGCTGCATTCCGTTCGGGCCGACGTGCGCGGACTGAACGCACCGCTCGAAATCACGACGGCGACTCTCAACCTTGCTTCCTCGGACGTCCGGGTCCAGGCGATTTCCGCCTCTCTTGCAGGTGCGCGGTGGACGGGGTCACTGTCACTTCCACGTTTGTGCACCTCCCTGCAGACCTGCCCGATCAACTTTGATCTCCACGCCGACGAAATCGACACCGACAAGCTTAACGACTTGATGAATGTTCGTCCCCCGGAACGACCCTGGTATCGATTCTTGCCTTCGACATCACAAGCCGGCAAGTCCTTTCTGGCCAGAGTCCGCGCCGCTGGGAAACTCTCCGCCAATCGCGTCGTGATTCGGAATCTGGTCGGCACGCGCTTTACTGCGCAGGTTGACCTCGACGACGGTAAGCTACATCTCTCGTCAGTTCGCGGGGACATCATGGGAGGGAAGCATCAAGGTGACTGGCGCGCATCTTTCGCTGGGAAGCAAGCCGTGTATTCAGGAGTTGGAACCGTCGAGAGCTTGTCTTTGTCGCAGGTTGGGGAAGCGATGCACGACGACTGGATTCGCGGTACCCTCAGCGCCCGCTACATGATCGACATGAGCGGTCAGTCGCTTGGTGAACTCACTAGTTCAGCTCAAGGCACAGTTCAATTCAACATGCGCGATGGAGCTCTTTCCCACATTGTTTTGGCCGGGTCCCCGCTTCGAGTACGTCGGTTCTTGGGTTCGCTGGAGATTCGCGACGGACAGGTGGAGTTTCGGGATGCGACTTTGGATTCACTTACTTCCAACTTTACCGTCAACGGCACAGCCTCGTTAAGCAAGAAACTGGATTTTCAATTCGTGAGAGAAGGTGCTTCTGGATTCAATGTCACGGGCACTCTTTCCGAGCCTCTAGTGGCCCCTTCACGTCGTAGTGAGACTCAGGCCGCACTGAAGCCCTAAGTCCGTACGACCCCGCCTTTACAGCCAAACTATCCCCGGCATGCATTGTCCCGGGGCACTCTTGTTTCTGTCATAATCGAGCCCTGAGCTTTATGAATCGCTTCTACCTACTCCTACGTGACAAGTTGAGCCGATGGGGCTTTTGGCCCACCACGCGAGTAGCATGGGGCGCGTGGTATTCCCTGGGTTTGGCTCTGGTGTTGTTCCTGCTGCAGAAGCTGGTTGTAGTTTTGAAAGTTTCCGCAGGAACGAGTCTCGGATGGTGGGTCAGTTTCCTCAGCTTCATTGCCATCGTGCTCTTTACAGTTCTGGCGTTCCGATGGCTCAAGGCGAAACTTCTGTGGCGCCTGCGGAACCGGTTGATTGTCACGTATGTCTTCATTGGCGTAGTGCCCGCCCTTCTGCTGATCGCAATGGTTCTCGCCACGCTCTACCTCTTCGCTGGGCAATTCGCGAATTTCATTGTGACATCGGAAATCCATCTCCACCTGCGTAGTGTGGAGGCAGTGAACTCGGCGATCGCTCATGACTTGGCCTCGCAACTTCAGCGCGGGAAGCCGGCAGCCGAAGAGCTAGTCGAAAATCTGCGTGAGGGAGAAGTGATCTGGAGGCACCGCACGGTATGCGCATGGCAGGGGGGCCATCCCTTGCCCCTCTGCGGGCATGAAAAAGAAGCAGCCCCTTTTAGCTTCCCATCCTTCGTTCACGGTCCATTCAGCGAGATCGTGGATGACCATGGCGGACTCTTCCTCCGAACGGCCACGGTACTGCCCGTTCGCTCTGAGACTCTCACTGTAGTTTCGAGCGAAGCCCTCGATCAGGACCTGTTGCAGGAAATTGCCGTCAATCTTGGGGAGATTACTCTCTATACCATAGGCCTGCGCTCAGGGAATCCGTCCAGCGGCGGCCAAGGGAAGTCTCCCGCCGAGTCCAAAGATGCAGCTACGGCCAACAATTTCCGGGAAGACGAAAAAGGCCTCACGGTAAACGGAGAGGCTCCGCACCCGACCCTGAGCGCCGGCACTCTGCCAGCGGCTGTCAACATGTTTGACCGCCAAATAACCTTCGGCACCCCGTTGCCGGTCGTCAGCTGGGAAACGGGCAACCATGAAGAGCCCGCGCCGTTAGTCCGCGTTCAAACACGCCCGTCGGTTCTCTACAGCCGGTTATTCGCTGCATTAGGGGATTTTGCCAAGGGTGTGGAGTTCATCCTCCTGGGAATTGCCATCGTGTTGGCCATCATCGAAGCGGTCGCACTAATTGTCGGTACCAGCTTGACGCGTTCCATCACAGGTTCTGTGGCGCAACTCTATAAGGCTACTCAGCATGTGGACCGCGGAGACTTCAGCCATCGGATTCCGGTCAAGTCGCGCGACCAGTTAGCAGAACTCGCATACTCGTTCAACACCATGACGGCTTCGATCGAACGCCTCGTTCTGGAGCAGAAAGAAAAACAGCGTCTTGAGAACGAACTGGTCATTGCCCAGGAAGTTCAGGCGCAGCTCTTTCCTCGCGAGATTTCTCAGTTGGAGTCTCTCGAGGTTCATGGTTACTGTCGTCCGGCGCGTACTGTGAGCGGCGATTACTACGACTTTCTGACCATCAATTCCGATCGGATGATTCTTGCGGCCGGGGACGTCAGCGGAAAGGGGATCTCAGCCGCGCTGCTAATGGCGACCATTCACTCCGCCGTGCGTGCCTACAGCATGGAAGGCATCCCACTCTTGCGCGAGCCAATCGCGGTTGGCGCGGCCGCCAATTCCGGGCTGTTGCTGGCTTCTGGCGCGGACGGAGTCGAGGTTTCTCCCGGAGCACTGCTGGCCCTTCTCAACCATCAGCTTTACGCAAGCACTCCGCTGGAGAAGTACGCGACCCTGTTCCTCGCTCTTTATGACGGCACATCCCGCAAGATCACGTACAGCAACGGCGGTCACCTTCCTCCCGTGATCGTAAGCCGTGCTGGCTCAATCCGCCGTCTCGACAAGGGTGGTATGGTGGTAGGCCTTTTTGACGGTCTTTCCTTCGACGAAGGTTGTGTTCAACTGGAGCCGGGTGACATATTCCTCGCCTACAGTGACGGAGTCACTGAACCAGAGAATGATTTCGGCGAGTTTGGCGAACCCAGGCTGATTGACCTGGTACGCGAGAATCGGGATTTGCCGTTGGTCGAAATCACCGAACGCGTGACCTCCGCCGTCGACGACTGGATTGGCGATCAAGAGCAACCAGACGACATCACGCTCGTGCTTGCGCGCACCCGATGACGGATGTGCAGCGCGGGTGTGCGGCCGGCTACCCTCAAAGCGAAGTCGTGTATTTTGTGTGAGACTCCTCACCCGCCGCTGTGATTCGAATCACGGCCCGGGTTCAGCGGTCATCGTTTAATGGCCTATGGCTGAGCTGCTGCCGGGCTCACGGTTTCCAACGCCCTTCCGAGGTAAGCAAATCATGGCTGAAAATCATGACCTCCTGAAGTGCCCGGTCTGCCAGGGGCACGGAGAAGTTCTTCGCTCCGAAGTTGTGGAGCAACTGACAAGTGGTGAGCTGAAGTCCCGGCTCGACGCCGTTCTGGCCGAAATTGTCCCGCCCGAGACGTCCCCTGCGGTTATTGCTCACCATACGGAGTCGCCTGATTTTCAGAGGGATGTGCATAGCTGGAACGCCCAACTGCCGATGTGGCGACGGAGCCCAAAAGAGTGAGCTCCGTTAGCAGGAATGCCTCGGTCGGTCGGAGAGTAGCCAGCCCAAGAGCCTTTTTCCGCTGTCAAGGTGTAGAGTTGCTGACCAAAGCCCTAATGGGTGTGGATTGAGGAGGATATTCTTATGAGCGCAGGTACGCTGACGCCGACCGAAACTCGTTTTTCGGGCGACTATATTGAACAGGTCCTTACCCAGGTGAAGGCCAAGAATCCGGCTGAGCCTGAATTCCACCAGGCAGTTCAGGAAGTCTTCGACTCGCTGCGACTGGTGCTGCAGAAGCATCCCGAATACCGCGAAGCCCGCATTCTCGAACGGGTCATTGAAGCCGAACGCGTCATCATGTTCCGTGTACCCTGGTTCGACGATCAGGGAAAAATCCAGGTGAATCGTGGGTTCCGCATCGAGATGAACAGCGCCATCGGCCCGTACAAGGGTGGTCTGCGTTTCCATCCTTCCGTCACGCTGGGCATTTTGAAGTTCCTGGCCTTCGAGCAGGTTTTCAAGAACTCGCTAACAACGCTGCCCATGGGCGGCGGCAAGGGTGGATCGGATTTCGATCCCAAAGGTAAGAGCGACAACGAGGTCATGCGTTTCTGCCAAAGCTTCATGACGGAACTCTATCGCCACATCGGCCCGGATACAGACGTGCCCGCCGGGGACATCGGTGTTGGTGGCCGTGAGATCGGCTTCCTGTTCGGGCAATACAAGCGGCTTGCCAACGAATTCACTGGCGTGCTGACGGGCAAGGGCCTGGGTTGGGGCGGTTCTCTCATTCGTCCGGAGGCAACCGGCTACGGCTGCGTCTACTTCGCCGCCGAGATGCTGAAGAGCCGGCAGGATTCTTTGGAGGGCAAGCTCTGTCTCGTCTCCGGCAGCGGCAACGTCTCGCAATACACGGTAGAGAAATTACTGGATTTGGGAGCGAAGCCAATTACGCTCTCCGACTCGAACGGCGTGATCTGCGATCCCGACGGCATTGACCGCGAGAAACTGGCTTATGTCATGGATCTCAAGAACAATCGCCGTGGGCGCATCCGTGAGTATGCCGACAAATTCAGGAAGGCTCTATTCATGCCGACCGACATCAAGTCGGATCACAACCCACTCTGGAATATCAAAGCCGACTGTGCCTTCCCAAGCGCCACGCAGAACGAAATCAACGCCAAGGACGCTGCCAATCTGATCAAGAATGGTGTGAAGGTCGTGGCTGAGGGCGCCAACATGCCGAGCACACTCGAGGCGACCAAGCTGTTCCTGGAGGCCAAAGTCCTCTACGGGCCAGCGAAGGCCGCGAATGCCGGGGGCGTTGCCACCTCCGGTCTCGAGATGGCTCAGAACAGCGCCCGTCTAAGCTGGACGCGCGCCGAAGTCGACGATCGTCTCCATAAGATCATGATTGCGATTCATCAAAATTGCTTTGAGACGGCCGAGAAATACGGCACTCCGGGCAACCTGGTGAATGGCGCCAACATTGCCGGCTTCCTGAAGGTTGCCAACGCGATGCTGGATCAGGGGCTGGTTTAATCGAATCAGAAAACTTTTTGCTGGCGGGGTAGACGAATTCTGCCCCGCCTGTTTTTATTAGGGTGACAAGCCATAGCGGAATTCGCGGATGACCGTCAAATATGTCCCCGATGTGACGATGGATGCGCAGCGGCTTTTCGAGGGCTTCGAGAACCTCATGCCCTTTCGTGTGCGGGATATTCTGCTCGTCTCCAGCCTTTACGATTCTTTTATTCTTCGCGAGGACGGTCGTCTGAATGAACTCCTCATCGGCGAATCGCTGGAACTGAATCTTCAGCAGATTCCGGGGATCACGCAAGTTTCTACGGGGGTTGAAGCGTTAGCCATTGCCCGCTCCAGCCCGCGCTTCAATCTGATCGTCACCAATCTTGAAGTCGGCGATATGGACGCCGCACGCCTCGCGCGCGAGGTCAAGAAAGCAGGACTGGACATCCCGGTGGTAGTGCTGGCCTACGACTATCGGGAACTCAAGGATTTCGTCGCACGCAATCCCAGTACCGACATTGAGCGAGTTTTTCTGTGGCAGGGCAACATTCGTATGCTGATTGCCCTCGTCAAGTACATCGAGGACAAGCGCAACGTGTTGCATGATACCGCCGCCATCGGTGTCCCTGTGATTCTGGTGGTCGAAGACAACATTCGTTACTACTCGTCGTTCTTGCCGGTGATTTACACGGAGTTGATCACGCAATCGCGCAGGGTGATTCGCGAAGGTATCAACGTTGCGCATAAGCTCTTGCGGATGCGGGCTCGCCCGAAAATTCTGCTGGCCTCGAACTACGAACAGGCCGCGGAACTCGTGATGAAGTATCAGCCTTATCTTTTAGGTGTTGTCTCCGATGTGGAATTTCCGCGGGAGGGGGAACTCAGCGCGGAGGCCGGGTTCGAATTGGCCAAACTGATCCGCGAGGCAGTTCCCGACGTTCCCATCGTCCTGCAGTCGAGCCGCACGCAATTTCGAGAGCGTGCCCACGCCGAAGGACTGTCGTTCCTGCGCAAGCGTTCGCCCACTTTGCTGGGCGACTTGCGTCGGCTTCTTACGGAACAGTTCGGGTTCGGCGATTTCGTATTTCGCCTTCCAGATCTTACCGAGGTGGGTCGTGCGACCGACCTCAGTTCTCTCGAGACCATGCTCCAGGAGGTCCCCGCCGAAAGCATCGTCTATCACGCCCAGAGTAATCATTTTTCCCACTGGCTGATGGCGCGCACGGAATTCGTGCTCGCTCAGAAACTTCGCCCCCGGAAAGTTTCCGATTTCGACGGTCCCGAACACTTGCGACGAGACCTGATTGCTTCGATCGGCGACTATCGCAGCGAGCAGAGCGAAGTCCTGATCGGTGATTTCAGCGCCGCAGCCCTCGCTTCGACCGACGCCTTCTTCCTTCGCATTGGCGATGGATCGCTTGGGGGGAAGGCGCGAGGCCTGGCCTTCATGCGTCACCTGCTCAACAAGCACCGCGTTCAACAACTATTCCCGGGCGTGCGGGTGAGTGTTCCGCCGGCAGTCGTTCTGGCGACCGATATCTTCGAACGCTTTATCAACGAGAACGATCTCGCGGACTTTGCGCTGCACTGCACCGATGATCACGAAATTCGGGAGAGTTTTCTCGAAGCATCTTTCCCTGCGTCGGTCCGCGACAGCCTGCTTGAGTTCCTCGCGGAAATCCGGTATCCGTTGGCCGTCCGGTCTTCCAGCCTTCTGGAAGACTCGCAATACCAGCCCTTCACGGGCGTATACGAGACTTTCATGCTGGCGAACCATGATGCTGACCTCTCGGTGCGTCTTGCTCAACTCATGGAGGCCATCAAGCGCGTCTACGCGTCTACTTTCAGCCAGCATGCGAAGGCCTACGTACGCGCAACGCCCTACCGACTCGAAGAAGAGAAAATGGCGGTCATTCTCCAGCAAGTCGTGGGCACGGTTCACGGGCAACGGTTTTATCCGGACTTTGCCGGAGTGGTACGCTCGCACAACTTCTATCCGGTTCCACCGATGAGTTCCGGCGATGGCATCGCTGCGGTGGTTTTGGGTTTGGGCAGGGCGGTGGTCGACGGTGGCAAGTCTCTGGCTTTCTGCCCGCGCTATCCGAGGCATCTGGTTCAGTTCTCTTCGGTCGAAGATATTCTCGCGAACTCCCAGTCCGACTTCCTGGCTCTTGAACTGAACCACATTGATCGCAATGAAGAAGACGCCGTTGCTGCATTGCGTGAAGTTCGCTTCGGACTCGACTCAGCCGAAGCTGACGGCACCTTGCACTGGGTCGGATCTACATATTCCGCGGACAATCACGCTGTCTACGACGGGCTCAGCCGCGCTGGAACCAGAGTTGTGACGTTCGCGCCAGTCTTGAAGCATGAAGTATTCCCACTGGCGCCCTTGCTGGATCAACTTACGAAAATCGGCGAGGACGCCTTTGGCCGTCCCGTGGAAATTGAATTCGCTGTCCGCCTGGCTCATCGTGCCGAGGACAACGCCGAGTTCGGATTTCTGCAGATCCGACCCCTCGTGCTCTCGCGCGAGGGCTCTGAAATCCGGATGGAGGAAGTGGACCCCTCCACACTGATTTGTCAGAGTTCCAAGGTTTTGGGCGATGGGCGCATCGCGGATTTGCGAGACGCGGTTGTTGTCGATTTTCATCGTTTCGAACGTGCCAAAAGCCAAGAAGTGGCCAAAGGCGTGGCGCATTTCAATGCCAAATTGAACGAGCAAGGCCGGCCCTACTTGCTGATCGGAGTCGGCCGCTGGGGCTCGACCGAGCCTTGGCTCGGG